>Ga0194044_10000947_pt1 | contig 14749 bp, 9 predicted proteins | sample JunL4417m_MetaG_FD_155460 | JGI IMG/M metagenome (GOLD analysis project Ga0194044, IMG submission 155460) | Anoxic zone freshwater microbial communities from boreal shield lake in IISD Experimental Lakes Area, Ontario, Canada - Jun2016-L442-17m | ecosystem: Environmental > Aquatic > Freshwater >...
TGTCTCTACTTTGGATCAGTTGTTAGTGTTACTATAAAAAAACCTATATATTCTTTTTATATAGGTTTTTGGCAAGATAAGTATTTTTTATGTGACTTGTAAAAATCTACATTCTATTTTTCTGACTCCGAATTTTGGATTATGGAATTTTACGATAGCGAGATGATTCCATATCTCTAAAACATATCCTGTTCCGAATAATTTATGTTTTACCGTGTCTCATTCTTGTATTTGTGGTCCATGAGGTCACTCAGCATCTCCTCAGAGGTCAAATTTTTTGAGTAATTCTGCTGGTATTTCATCCAAGAATCTGCTTGGTGGATTATTTTTTGTCTGTCATCGTGTCATCCTAGAATGCGCATGTGAAAGGAATAATGCATCTTTTGCTCTTGTGACTGCAACATACATCAATCTTCTTTCCTCTTCTAATAATTTAGGTTCCATCATGGCGTTTCCTAACGGAAAGACGTAATCCTCCAATCCGCAAACGAATACTATAGGGAATTCTAATCATTTGCTTGAATGTACCGTCATCAATTTTACTGCATCGATGTCTCCATGTTCATTCTCTGAAATATCTGAGAGTAATGCTATCTCTTCTAGGAATTGCCTGAGTGCATCTTCTCATCTCTCTGTATATTTTTCTGCCATATTTATTATCTGTCCTACATTTTCATATTTTTCGTCTGCAGCGGTTTCGCTTCCTTCTTCTTTGATGAGATATTCCCTATATTTTATCTTCTTCACCAACGTTTCTACTGTTTCTGTCGCTGTATGATTTTGAAGATATATTTGTATCATATCCATAGTTTCTATGAATTCCATAATACCTTTTTTGGCTTGAGGAGTTACTTTGATAGGTGATGTTTCTTTGACTACTTGATGAAGAATATCCATAAGTGTCATATTCTGTATGATGGCTTGGTCTTCTAGCGTATCGATTGTTGTTTTTCAGATTTTCCTATTGGGGATATTGAGTATTCTCTTGAGAGAAATGCTATCTGCAGGATTGAGCATCTGTTTGATATATGAGATAACATCCTTCACTTCTTTTCTTTCGAAGAATTTGAACGCTCCATATACTTTATAAGGAATCCCTTCCTGGAGGAATAATTGTTCAAATGGACTTGATTGTGCATTAGTCCTGTATAGGATAGCGATATTTCATCGTGATTTGATTTTGTTTCCTTCTTTCATCTTCTTGATTATATCCACGATATTTGCTGCTTCATCCATTTCGCTTCCATGAGAAAAGATGGTGATTTTATCTTCACCCGTTCTATGAGCGACTATCTCTTTCTGATATTGATTCACATTGTGTTTGATAATATGGTTTCCTGCTTGTACTATATGGGGTTTTGAACGATAATTTGTCTGTAATTTGAACATCTGTATGTCTGGTCGGTACTTTTTTACATTTAGGAAATTTTCCATCAATGCTCATCTCCGTCCATAAATGCTTTGGAAATCGTCTCCGATCATCGTTATATTCGCCCCATTGCCGGTAAATAGTTTCATGAGTTCAAATTGTATTCGATTCGTATCTTGTGCTTCGTCCACTAATATATATGTAAATTTATTCTGCCGTTTTGTTACTGTCTCTTTGCTTTTTTTGAACAGCAAGTAGGGTAGGAGAAGTAAATCATCGAAATCTAATGAATTCGCTTTTTCGAGTACTTTCTGATATTCTTCATAAATCTGTCCCATATGTTGGTCGTAATCTGATTTACTACTGCTTATATACATTTTCGCTTCAATTCCGTTATTTTTTTGCGTTGATATGAATCCCTTTATTTCATTCACTTTGTAGATATCCTGAAGATTCATTCTCTTGAGTACATCTTTGATTACGGTCTGAGTCTCGTTGGTATCTAGTATTCAGAAATTCTTATTGTATTTTCTTTCGAGCTTATCTATATCCTCTTTGAGGATTTTCAGAAAAATACTATGGAATGTCCCTATCCACTTTAATGAAGCTGCCGTGATGAATTTCTGGGGAGTGAGTACCTCTTCATTTTGTTCGATGCTTTCCAAAAAATCAGTTATTGATTCATCCTCCTTTTTTTCTGACGATTCTTTGGTTGTATTCTTTGTTTCTTTGCTCAACGCAGGCATCTCTTCCGAAATCTTTATCAACCTTTCTTTCATCTCATTTGCTGCCTTGTTGGTGAAAGTTACTGCAAGGATTCTTGAAATCGGTATATCTCTGGCATTCATAATATATACTATCTTATATATGAGTACTCTTGTCTTTCCGCTGCCTGCTCAAGCGATTATCAGTGAGGAAGTGTCGATGTGTGTACATGCCTTAATTTGTTCTTCGTTCAGTTGACTTTCTAGATATCCTTTTATATCCATCTTCTCCGAAAAAATAAAAAAATCTGATGTAATTTTTGTAGTGAAAACTTTTCTTGTTTCAATTTGAAAATTCACATTCTTCGTATTGATCCTTATTATCCTAATAATTTGACAAAATTATTCACTCTCTGAATGAACTCTACAAAAATTATACGACCAAGTAGCGTGTATTTTATTCTTCGACCACTAATTGATCCTTATATTTTTCATATAACTCTTTGATGTCTTCAGGAGTCTCATAGTTTGGGAAAAGTGTCTGATTGAGATCGATTTCTACATGTATTTGTTCAGCGATAGCTTCATTATTTTCAATGAGTCTGTTGATGACTTTATTTTCAAGACCATTCTTTTCTAGAATATCTCTTATTTCCTTTTCTTCCATGATGTGAAATCTCCCTTTGGGCTTTCTTCTGTTTTCATCGTATATTTTGAGTCCATCTTTGATTGCCAATGCTACTTCTCGGGCTTGTTTGTCTCATGCTGAAGGATAGAAGAAATTGTTGCTCACTATACATGGTATCTGTTCTTTTTCTCCCATTGCCATTAGTATATCATTTATAGCTTTGGATTCTGGTACTTCATCATAGTCCTGAGCTATTATCTCTAAGAATACATTTTCTTTGCCTATGATATCCTGGATAAGATGGATAGTTTCAATCATTTTAGACTCTTTTTCGTCTAGCGCTATCATTTTCCCTATCCATGAGTTTGTACCCCCGAAAAAGCAAATAATCTCTTGTCCATAGGATTTTAATGCTTGAAGATCTATCTTGGGTTTTCCTTTTATCCCTTCCTTATTGGCAAATGATGTCAATTCCATCAGGCTTTGATATCCTTGTTTATTTTTGGCTAGGATTATGATGTTTCAGATATGCTGTTCTGTTATCTGTGAATTAATATCCATAACAAAACCGAGTTCTACTCCGATGATGGGTTTTATGCCAGCATCTTTGGCTAATTGATAAAATTTTACCATTCCATACATGCCGTTGTAGTCGGTGATAGCGATTGCTTTCATTCAAAGATCTCTTGATTTATTTACTACAGCGGCAGGTTTGCCGATAGCTTCTAAAAAAGAGAATGTGCTGTGTCCATGGAGATGTATAAACATTTCTATACTATTATATGTGTAAATATCTTATGTATATGTAGCATGCAGTTGAGCGTATATTTTTGTTCCAAGGTTTCAATGCTAAATATATAGCATCTCTATTTTACGATTGAAAAAAAAATGATTTTCCTTATCGTGTCATGGCTTTATTTTTGCGATTATGGAAATGTATAGAAAAATTATAATAGGAATATTTATCATGAGTATATTCTCTTCTTTTGTCTCTGCGAGTTCATGGAGTCTTCCTGGAATCAAGATTATTACCCGTGCTGAGCGATGAGCTAATGAGGCTCGAAGATATTCTACTACGTCCAAAACTGAAAGGGATGCTCTCCGTAAACAACAGAGTGATTCGGAACTTAATAATCTTATGGAGACTGATTATGACAAATATCTTGAGGCAGATAAATGAACGATAGCTACTGAATATCTTCTTGATACTACGCCTACAGAACAGGTAGTTGATGAATACCGTGAATCTTCGGACGGTAATTTTCTTAAACGGCCTGAAAGCATCCATACCAATAAGTCCAAGATTATCATCCATCATACTGCAGAAGACGATACTTCTCTCTTAACTTGATGACATGAGGCGGTTCTCAAAGCACTCCAAAATATTTATAAGTATCATGCTTTGACCAGATGACGAGGTGATATAGGATACAATTTTATCATCGATCCTTATGGGAATATCTATGAGGGGAGGGCATGATGAGCTTGAGTGGTCTGAGCTCATGTTAGCTGGAATAATACCCCTACTGTAGGAATTGCACTTATGGGGAATTTTAATGTCAATGTTCCCACTGATCAGGCTTTGAAATCACTGGTTAAACTTGTTACTGCCTTGTCCAAAAAATACAAGATTAATCCTCAATCGACTGTTACCTATTTTAAGAAATCCGATACTTTCCCTTATCTCAAAAGTTATACTAATTATGTTGTTGCATGACATACTGACGCTTGAATTACTTCCTGTCCTTGAACGAATCTCTATGCTCTTTTTCCGGATATTAGAGATCAGGTCAGTAAAAATCTCAGTGCTGCTCTCCTGATAAGTACTCGTACTGTTACAAAGCCTGCAACTTTGGTACAGAGATGAATATCTCTAGCTTGACGATATTATTCCGACTCTTCCACCTCTACTTTTATCCTTCCTATAAGATGGAAGGGGATAAACTCATGTACAACACAAGATTCTACCATCGTTATCAATTCCTGTACATCGCAAAATAATCAGTTAGTCATTTCTCTGACCAAAAAATGATCTAGTGGAATCAAGACGATTAGTGTAATGACTAATTCATGAACCAAGACATTTTCTATGAATCTTATCCGACAAGATGATTTTGCAACTATTGCCAACCAGACTAAGACATCATATTCGAACAGAAAATCTATTTCTCCTGCTTCGCAAAGTATCAATAAAATCACTTCGAAGATACATCTCTCGGATATATCCACTTTACTCAAAAGTCCTCTCAATATACTTCTCTATGAACTGAGTACTAGTTATTCAAGATATGAAACCTCTTGTGATTGATGATGTAGTATCCAAGCCGATGGTAAAACATATACTGATGATAGTCCTATCATAGAGACTAGTAATGGATTCATCTATCTTACACTTCCAACGTTTGAGAATGCTTTGGCTGTTACTCATCTTGAAATTTCTCCTTTGAGCTGAGGAATGTTGCATGTCAATAATTATACTAGGAAATCATATGGAGGAACACCATGGAATACTTTCAGATGATCGCTTGTCCGAACAAAAGATAGTATCAAAAATCTTGATTCTGGCAAATTTATCGATCAAGCTGTGGTCATCAATAAAACTTCTTTTGAAAATTATATGCAGGGCATAGCAGAGACCAGTGATAGCGACAATATTATTAAACAGAAATTGATATTATTGCTTGCGAAGATGTATACCTTATTCTATATAGGTGGAAAGAATATCCATCCTTCTATCCCTGTTTGAGCTAGTTATCAAGCTATCGATAATCCTGATATGTTCCAGAAATATGTCTGAGCATGACGGGAAAAAACTTCCAAGCTTTCTGCGACCTTATTGTCTGATATTAAGGATACATTGGTAATGTACGATGATTATGTCCCCATCCTGCCTTATTTCAGTTGTTCTGCCTGATTTACCCGATCTGCAAGAGAAAAACGGTGATGGAACGATACTCCTTATCTTCAATCCAAATTGGATTTTTCTGCATGCCTTGATTTCAATGGTCATGGTGTCTGACTCAGCGGAAAATGAGCTCAATTCCTTGCAGATAAAGGATGGACTTTGGAACAAATCCTGCAATATTATTATCCTTGAGTACAACTTGTTTCCATTAATGAATAGTTGTTTTATCTTTATCGATATCGCTTTTGTACCAACAAATCCTCAATTCATTATTTCGCGGAAACGCTGATCAAGCATGTGCGCATATCCTTGATGTTTATGCTAGAAATGGCTATTGTATCGTAGATTATCTCTATTTTGCCAATATCGTCGGTAAACAGTTGTTTTCTTTCCATAGACCATCTTCTGCCCTTAATTTTCGTGAGACGTTACTCTCGGATTACCAAAAAATTGCCAAAGAGAATATCTATATGGCTTATCAACAAGCTATTCTTGATGCTGATGTTGTTCTTATGGATGGCATAGCATTGCAATTCTTCTATTTCCTTGCTACAAGGAAATGGCTTGATAATTTGAATTGAACTGATTTCTGTCCTCATTTTCTTGCTTATCTTAAAAACATTCCTCATGATCATAATATAAATATCATTCTTTATGGTACCTATCCCCATCTTCTCGAAAAAACTAATCGTTTTCTTTTGGGACAGTGATATACTGTAATTTATGCTCAGGATTGATATTCCAGTCTTAATCGGTGAAATGTCAATCTTGCTTTGAAATGAAAGAAAAACGATATCAATATCCTTCTGGTTGCTAGAACGACACCTGAGTATCCTATCCAGGAGATACGGACATTAGCCAATAAGGATAGAATCCGTGAGAACGGTTTGATTGTCATGAATCAGTGAGGGACTTTCGATTTTCGGGTTGGAGAGCAAAAAAGAGCGCCTAAATTTGTAAGAAAAATGAGATTGGAATGGTTGTGGAGGCTTATTTCAGATCCTAAGAGGAATTTTAAAAAGGTATTGTCCACTCTGGCAATTTTTCCCTATATTTTTTCCTATTTGATATTGAAAAAGAAGTAAATATATATACATACTGTGTACTATATATGAATCTATGTTTTTTTTGGTATTTTTATGGTTTTACGTTCCTATTTGATGCATCTTAAAGAAAAAAAATTCCTCTATCTGGATGAAGAACATGCGTTCAATTTTTCTGAGGAATTAGAAAACAATGTTAAGCTCAAAATGTTCGTCTGATTCCAATCTGATAAGTTTCTTGATTTCCAAAAAGATCTCCTTCAGGATTTCCTTGCTGAGCTTACTGATAAAATCTCTGATAAAAACTATGATATTGAAATTATAAAACATGATTTTGAGGCTTCTCTTCAAAATCTGAATATCAAACTCAAGGCGTTCGCCGACAAAGTCCGTGATGTAGATTTCTTTGGTATAAAATGATATATCCAATTGGTTATCGATAATGTACTTATGCTTTCTATGATTGGTGACGTAAGCGTCATGATATTCAGAGATGAAAAATTGTATTATTCACTCACTAATTCGCTCAATGATAAAGGTAAGATAGATTTATTCTCTGATTTTGTTGAGGGAGACCTTGAAAATCACGATCAAACACTCTATGTAGGTACGAAAGTGTCAGATGTATTTGATACTAATGATTTTAAAGAAATGGAGAGTGTTCTGAAATCTGAAGATACACATCTGATTAATTTTTTTCAAGAAATTCTTAATGCAAGGTTGGATAAAAAATCATTTGGATTTATATTCCATTATCTTGTTACTGGTGCTATCATCAAAAGCCATGATGATTCGCCTTCTAAAATTGCTGGAAATTCCATTGTTAGCAGAATCAAAAATATATTGCTTAAGAATAAATATCAAGCAACTGTATCGATTCTCGGTATCTTTATTCTTTTTATGGTCATTAATCTTCTTTCTCAGGTCCTAAAATCGAATTCAGATACATTCGTTACCCCTGATTGAGTGACCGTTGATCTCACTATCGAAGATATTAAGAAAGATCTATTCTTATTTCAAAGTATGGATCCTACATCTGAAGAAAAATCGTTGAAATATAATGAAATCCTTAGTAAACTTGATGTCCTTGAAGGCAAGGGAAGATGGCTTGAAGATGTCGCTCAATTCAGAAAATTATTATCATCAGAATATTATAAATGATTTAATATAGTATATGTGAGTAGTCTGACTAAATTTGATGATGCAACTCTTGGTAAGAAGACGAAAATATTAAATTTCAATACTTCAGAAGTTTCACAACTAGGTAATCTCCAATCACTTTATGTATATAGAAATATGATTGTAGCGGGAAATAAGTCGGCACTGGTTGGAGCGCTCGATGATACTATGAGATGATCACTGATAAATTTTAATCTTCCTACTACTGAGGCATTCAAATGATGTAATCTCAATCTTTTGAAAGATGGTATCTATTGTTTCACCAATAATTCGTCCATATATTCTATCACCAAGGAATGAACTCAACCCGTGACTACAACTGATACTGAACCGTTCAGTAAAAATATCGCTGGTCTCTTTACCTATGGTAAAGCCAATCTTTATGTCTTTGAAAATAATCTGAGTTCTGCTGGAAATACGACTTTGGTGAGCAGATATCGTAATACCCTCTGATCTCAGACAATCTATCAATGATGACAAAAATATTATCTAGGTGCGAGTATGACCTGATTATCCTTTTGATCCTGACTTGCAAATTTTGCGGTGGATTGATCTTTCTTAGTGTGGAATAATGGTAAACTCTATCAATTTCGAAGGAATCCGCCTACTGCATTTACGCTTGATGTTCGTGAGATTAAATTGCTCGGTTGAGATAAAAAAATACTCCAATATTCTGATGATGTGAAAGTCATAAGTTCAGCAAATTCGAGATATGTATTCCTCTTTGATAGAGTGAATCAAACCTTCACTATCTATGAATCACGTCCTGCAAAAAGCTCAGATGCGTATAATTATTGACTTTATTATGTCTTTATGTTTAAATTCGATCTTGGAACTACGGATAAGGTTGTGGATGTCGACATCCCTGACCCAAGCGGTGATAGACCAGAAATGTATATCCTGACAAATTGATGAGTAAATAAGGTCTCTTTGTCTGAATTTATCGATAGTATCAAAGATAATAAAGTCCTTAAACAATTGAATTAATCTTTTTGATTATCTGCGTTGTCGCTCTTAGCACAACTTACTATTCTTTAGGGAATAAGCTTCTTGATTATGGAAAAAATATCATCGAAACAACTTAGAGAACATTGGAAAAATTTCCGATTATCAAAACATCATATCAATCTTCCTGAAAGTTCGTTGGTCGGGGGAAAGGAAAGTACTGCTATGTTTACTATTGCAGGAATGCAACAATTGATACCTTATCTCTCTGGTAAAGAGCATCTTTTGGGAAAAAGACTTTTCAATATCCAAAAATGTATCAGGACCGTAGATATCGATGAAGTAGGCGATGCAAGTCATTGTACGTTTTTTGAAATGATGGGAAATCGATCACTCGGTGATTATTTTAAGAAAGAAGCGGTTCAACGAAGTCGAGAATTTCTTGTTGATGAACTTGGTTTTGATCCTAAAAAATTAGCAGTCACGGTCTTTGAATGAGATAAAGATGCACCAAGAGATGATGAAACTGCAGGATACTGGAAATCTATGGGAATCTCTGACGATAAAATTGCTTATATGCCTGCTGACAATAATCGGCGAAGTCCTTGACCGGTTGGACCATGCGGACCTGATACAGAAATTTTCTACCGGGTAGGAAAGAAATCTTCACCCCCAAAATGATCAAATCCTAAAACTGATGAAGATAATTGGTTAGAGATACGAAACAATGTATTCATGGAATATTATCGTGATGATTTCGGTCATCTTACAAAATTAAAAAATCAGAATGTCGATACATGAATGGGTTTGGAAAGGATGACCAAGGTTTTACAGTCCAAAGAAACAGTTTTCGATACAGATGTTTTCGAACCTTTGATTTGATTGCTTGAAACGACTCTTGATATAAGCTATAAATGACATGAAAGAAGATGTAGGATTATTGCGGATCATATCAGGACAGCTTTTTTCCTTATTGCTAATGATATCATACCTTCTAATGAGTGAAGATGATATGTTCTCAGAAGACTTATCAGAAGGATGTATTATAACTTCATGCTTTTGAGACCTGTGTCTCAGGATGTATTCAATTCTTTCATCACAACTATAGTTACCTTTGTCGATGCTCTTATGGAAGCATATGCTGATACTAAAAATATTACAATTGTTTTGATAAAGGAAGCTCATCAATTTCAGAAAACAATTGCTAATGGTCAAAAACTCCTTGATGAGATCATTACCTTATCAAAAGAAAAAACTATATCAGGAAAAGATATCTTCAAACTCTATGATACTTTCTGATTTCCTCTCGAATTGACTAAGGAAATTGTCGAAGACCATTGAATGTCTCTTGATCTCCAATGATTTGAAAAAGAGATGAAAATCCAGCAACAAAGATCCCGTTCATCATCCAAAGATATGTTTAAACAATGAATCGATCGAGCTAACTATCTCCAATGAATTCCTCCCACCAAATTTATCTGATATGGAAAGTTGGAGTCTGATAGCATCCTTTTACTTAAGGATTTTGTTGTATGATGACAAAGGATTCTTGTCTTTGATGTGACTCCTTTCTATGCCGAGAGCTGAGGTCAGATATGAGATAGGGGAGTTCTCCTATTAGATGATGGTACAGAGGTTAATATTATTCAGGTTCAGAAATATAATGGTATTTTTCTTCATTTTGTAGAATAGTATCTATGCGCTATCATACAATATATCAAATCATAGGTCTATTACTGATACTATTATGAGAATTCCTCTCTATCTATGGAGAGATGCTTTGATCTAAGTCTGGTCGAAACGATTATTCCTTGCTTATCAAACCAGCTATATTTATAGTGGTATGATGATTTTTTTTGCTTTCTTGATATGTGATTGCTTATTCATGATTTAGAAATATCCGGATAGTGAGTATTATCTCTATCACGAGTATCTTGGTTATCGAACCTTTGCTCGCTCGAGGTCTTTTCCATGAGATACCTACACCATGGTTATAACCATTCTTTTTTAAATCACATCATCACTATGATAGATACTGAATCTCATTATATCATTCCTAAATTTCCTGTTTCATTTCCATCAAAAGATAATCGCAGATGAACTTGTGGCATGTATACCCTCAAGGCAGTGATTGAATGATATAATGGAAGCCAGATTAATAATTATAGAAATTATGCCAGCTGACGGCTTAGTAGGCTGAGCTGATTTATGCTTCCTTCAGGTCTACTCAAGGTTCTTATACAACATTGATTATCTGTTCATCCTCACCATTATAGGTGGATGAGAAATGAAAAAAAGATTGAAATATTGAAAAAACTATTGCACAAGGGTCCAGTGATTCTTCTTATTTCTCATGCATATAGCAGCAAAAGACATTTTTCTTTCCGTAGGGCATTCACTCTCCAACACTATATAACTTTACGGTGATATGATGATGCAAAACGTATATTCTATGTCTATGATTCTAATACGGAAAAAATACATCATAAAGGCAATACTTTACCTGTCGGGAATATCATTTTAGAATATCACAGATTGCTTCAATACCGACGTTTTAGCGCTCGATGAATCTATAGAAATTTTGCTATATCTGTAGAATATTTCAATACATAGTATTGTATATCTTATTCGATTTCATTGTATCTCGGAAAAAAAGTATACACTATCTTGTAAAAGGAATCTATGACTTTATCTAGTCATTTTTCTTGTTTGAGCATTCTTTCGGTCAGTATCCCTTCTAGTTTGAACATTTCATCTTCAATCATTTTACCGGTTTTTTGAAATTCTTTGCTTGCATTCTCTTTGTCGTTTAGTGTCCTGAACTTTCGAAAAAGCTCATTGTGTGTGTCGAAAAATCTTTTGAAAAGCTGTCATCATTTTGTTTTCGTCATGTCTTCTATACTCTCAGCTATATAATCATTGATGATGTGTTGAATTTCTATCTTGTCTTCCGATGAAACTCATTTGAAAATCGGCCCGAATATCTCATGTCTTTCTAAATCTGAGAGATATGGTATGGATCATCTTTTCTCTTCAATGTTCATAATAATATTTCTTATCTGATCAATTTCTTGCTGCTTCATATTCCATGACTAAACGATAAAACGATTATTTCTTTCTGTATCTAAGCCGAATATTTTTGAATATTCATAATCATAAGCTGGATAATAGGAATCCGAGTGTTGGTATAATAGCGTTGATCCATGGTTTAGGCAATTTAGCTGTATATAGGAATATCACTATAATGGTGTAGGTAAGTATCATAATAATTATTTTCCTTGCTATGCTTATCTCCCATGCTTTATCTCCTTCTACACGTATATTTCTTTCCTTGAGTTTTTGTATCTCTTTTTGTATGTTTTCCATGGAATCATGATAACGAATAAAATCCTCTTGTGAGGACTTTTACTTGTATAATCAACAGTCACTATATATATCCATTATTACGTTTCAAGAATAATTTGAACATTAATGTGTGGATTTTTGACAGTATATACCTAGTTTATTCTATATTTGTTCATTCTAGATAGAATCATCCATTAAACGTATCTTTTCTTATTTTTCCTATCAAGGAAACTGGTTCTTTGTGGCGGGATATAAATGCTTCTACTTCATCTCCTTTTCATCGGAACATACTGACTATCTTCTGCTTGCCAAATCTCGCATGGATTTTTAGATGACATTTTCATCTGGTTCCCACTTTTTCTATTTTATCGATATGCACATTTTCTAATAAAAATATAGGCTCTTTATTACCTTCACCGAATGGTGCTAATTTGTCTATCTGGAGAAGTGTATGATTATTCCGTTCGGTATCATATATCTTAGTGTCTACTTTCATCGATTTTACCATATTTTCATCAGTAATGCATTGATCACAATATGCATTGAATCTTATGATAAGTGCATCCAGATTTTCCATTTTTACTGTTAATCCTCCTGCTCATCTATGTCCTCAAAATCTTTCCAGAAGATCTCCCGCACTCTTTATCATATCGATTATACTGAAATATTCTGGTCCTCTGAGTGAAGCTACTCCTATTTTTTTTTCGGTATTAATTTTTAATATCATTGATGGTTTGTGATATTTTTCTGTGATTCTTCCTGATACTATGCCTACGATTCCCTCATGAAAATCTTCATGAAATACTATCAATATCTTCTTTTCTAGATCTAACATATTTTCTGCTTGTTTGAACATTGTTTCTTGCATCTGTCTCCTTTCTGTATTTATGAGTTCTAATTTTTCTAGGTATTCTAATTGTTTTTCTCCAGAATAAAGAAGTGAATATAAGCTTTCGTATGGAGATTTTATTCTACCACCCGCATTGATTCTTGGTCCGATGATATATCAGATATGATAGGTATCTATAGTTCATTTGATATTAAGAAATTCTAGAAATCCTCTCAGTGATTCTGGTAGATGTTTGCCTGAGTTCATAAATTCTAATCCCTTTTTTACGATAACTCTATTCTCTTTGACTAATGGTACAATGTCTGCGACTGTTCATATGGTCACTATCGGGAGGAAATAATTGAAAATATGGTTTTTTTGTTTTTGGTCGAATGTAAACTTGGTCAATAATGCGCAGATGAGTTTGAAGGTAACTCCTACACCAGCTAGTCCTTTGAATGGATAGTTTGGAGAAACTTGCGGATTGATTACTGCTATGGCTTGTGGGATAGATTCCACAACCTGATGGTGATCTGTAATAATAATGTCTATATTTTTTTCTTTTGCATAGAGTGTCTCTTTGACTGATGTTATACCATTATCTACTGTGATGATCAATTTTACTCATTTTTTTTCTATTTCATCTATGTGCTGTTTTTTGATTCCATAGCCTTCTTTGATCCTGTCCGGATATTGTATACTGACATTTTTGTATTTCAGAAATCTTGTGATAAATTCATAGAGTATATAGCTTGAAGTTACCCCGTCTACGTCATAATCACCGAATATCATAATTTTTTCCTTATCTTGGATGGCTTGGATAATCCTTTCAATAGCTTTATCCATATCATTGAGTAGAAAAGGATCTAACCGGTAGTCATTGAGTTTTGGATCCAAAAAAGAGTCGATGTTATCATCGATTCATCTTACTTTGAATAATCTAGTCAACAGATCTTCGTCTGGATTGTCGTGTATTACGTGATAATTCATATTCAAGTATATGTGAGAAGTTTGAAACATATTTGGTCGTGTTTGAACTATATTTTTTTATAGCGTGATTACAAACATATTTTTATTGTGTCTCAATTATAGTTGCTATAATAATAATTTCTCATTATATCTCCCCACTTTCGTGGACAAGAGACTTATTTAGATAGTAACTATAATTCTCTCAGTCAATCCTTTAAACTACAAGGATTGACGTTCGAATTAAAAAAACACTCATGGATATACCATCAGTGTTTCCTCTTTTATTATTGCATTTTATTGCCTTTTTTATACGAGAGAGCATTGGGATAGGCTTCATACAGCCTACAGGAATAATCAACTGAGCTGATTATCATTGTAGAATTTATAGGGAACCCGATGCTCTCTCTAGGTCCATCTGATCTTATTGGGTATAAGATCTAGATAGTGTTTAAGGAGGAAATACCTCCAACATAATTACCTATACCAAGGTACTGTGTAGTGAGCCATACGACAAGTAACTATGTTAGTATAAGTATACCCCAGATTTCTCTATATGCAAAAACTCCAGAGCTTTATTTTTTATTTTAACTCTTTTCTTATTTACTTTTTTGTAAATTATAATTTAATGTATATTTTAAAAATAGCCTGATAACCAAATGGTATCAGACTAGATTTAATCACTAATTATATGTTGCCTATTAGTACCGCTATTTTCTCTATTATACTAATCCTTGTTGGATCATAGCATCAGCTACTTTTTTGAATCCAGCGATATTTGCTCCTTTGATATAATTTACATAATCTCACTCTTTTCCATATTGGATACATTGTGC
>Ga0194044_10000954_pt1 | contig 14678 bp, 14 predicted proteins | sample JunL4417m_MetaG_FD_155460 | JGI IMG/M metagenome (GOLD analysis project Ga0194044, IMG submission 155460) | Anoxic zone freshwater microbial communities from boreal shield lake in IISD Experimental Lakes Area, Ontario, Canada - Jun2016-L442-17m | ecosystem: Environmental > Aquatic > Freshwater...
ATATATACATATATAAAAAATTAATAATAAAAATACTCTCTATGAAAAATAAAAAAATCTGTTCTCATCCGTTTTTTACGCCAGAGAGGATAGAGACTGAAATCCTTCAGGAGTTGTGCAATCTCGGTATCCTGGATGAACGACATGCGCTCTTGTGCTATACAGACTCGGCGACAATAGTTATCGGCTATCTGGATAAGCACAATATGAATCCTTTACATATTTGTGGATTTGAACCAGGATGTATCTCTGTCTGCTTGTATTCGCAAAATACACCTGTTCGCTATAGTGGTGACATCACCACGCTGCAGCAAATGGAGTTTATCTCTACACTCTATACTCATTGGGGACAACTAGTCACCGTATTGATGAAATCCGCTGCTGATGCTTCGCCTTGGGTCTATGCCCGTGCTCAAGAAAATGTTGCTCATTGGCGCCAGATCAAATGTATAAAATAAATCTCATAAGGTCGGCGTATTGCCGATCTTTTTTTTATTTTTCCTGAAGTTATCTTATCTTGACATTTTCTATTAAATAACTATAAAAATTATCATTTATCCTGAATATCTTTTTCATGCTCAAATCTTATGTCTTCGACCTCGACCAAAATATCGTCCATACCAAAACCCCTGTCTATCTGCTCGTCAAACAGCCAGATGCTAGCCGACAGGAAGAAGCTGTACCCAATGCAGATTTTGATATAAGGATGCAAGATACTGAACATGTAAGATTGCATGATGACTTTGATTATTCTATGAGAGAATTTAGATGATACGGCAAACTCATCAAGGATGTCTTCGAGGCGATTGATGATAAGAGGTTTGGACCAAGCTGGGATAAATTCGTGACTGCTACCATAGAAGCTGCACCTGCCCATATCGTCACCGCTCGTGGTAATCCACAGCAAGAATTTGCTGAAATGCATAAGAAAATTATCTATGAAGTATTGACTCAATCCCAAAGAGAAGAGATGGACTATAATATGCGCAATCATCTCCGTGATCGTACACATAGTGTAGAATGGATTATCAATCTCTATCTCAGTAATAACCTCTATATCCCTTGTGCCAACGATGAAATCGTCAAAGCATTCAGATGGTGAAAAAAAAGAACAGGAGAAAAAAAAGCATTGGCTTTTGAAAAATGCATCAAAAAAACGATAACTACCTATACCAGTTATTATGGTAAAGAGTTTATGAAAAATAGACATATCAGTATCTGATTTAGCGATGACAGCAAGAAGAATATCGATGCAGTCACCCAACAGATTATAGAGACTTCCGTGGAGAAACATCCGAATATCTCGTTTATGCTCTATAATACTCAGGAGCCCAAAATCATCAGAAAAGAATCTATACACCGCAAATCTGCTAGTAAACCATTATTCTAAGCTTCAATTATTTTCTTTTGTAGACAACAAAATCCATTTCCTCTCCCTGTTCTCTTTCTACCTCATAAAACTCATGTTCAAATTCGGGAAAGCTTGTGTCTCACTCATACGTTTTTTTGATTTCCGTCAAATAAATATACTCAGCCATCGGGAGAAATTGGCGATAGATGCTCGCTCCTCCGATGATAAAAATCTGATCAATATGTTCGGATTCCAATTGTTTTTTCATAGCTTCGATGCTTTCATAGGTCTCCATGCCTTCGACAGGTTGGTTGTAGAGTACAATATTTCTCCTATTGGGAAGCAGTCTGCCGATAGACAAGAAGGTATTGTATCCCATGACGACGATATGCCCACTCGTCACTTTTTTGAAATGCTGCAGATCAGCGGAATAATGCCGTGGGAGTTTATTGTCTCTGCCCACAATTCTATTGGATGCCATGGCGGCTATCATATTGATAATCATACAATTTGATTACAAGATTAAAATATTTTCTCTATGGTGAGAGATTAGTTATTCCCTCGTTTTTTTCAACGATGATTTTTTTCGGATTGCTTTCAGGGGCTATATTTGTATATATGTCCGGCATATTTATCTGGTTATCGTAGACTACACATGGCTCTCTCAGCTCAGGCGCTTCTCAAGAAATATGGCGACATTATCAAGGAGGAAGTGAATGTCAAACAGATCGATGAGCTCGATCATTCACTTAAAATACACAAGACGTTCAAACCTATCGGGTCCCAACTTTCCGCTAAATTCGGCAAAGATACTGGTAAGATTATCCAGTATGGAAAACAAGGAAATATCAAAGATGCCGGTGACGGAAAAATAATTATTTTCGATCATGAAGGCAATGAATGGACCTTAGCCCCAGGCGAATATGAAATCGCATATGAAGGATTGGAAGGAGAAAATATGGCCGTAGACCAAAACATCATTGCTAAGCTTGATCTCCAGCTCACGCCCGAACTCCAGAGGGAAGGTATCGCTCGCGAAATCTCTAGATTTCTCAATCAGATGAGAAAAGATGCAAACTATAATGTAGATGATAAGGTTACCTTGCTGTTTTCTAGTTCAGAAGCTTCGCTCAAGAGTATTGTAGAAGAGTTCACCGCGTTCTTTACACATGAAGCATTAATCTCTGACATCCAATCTACTGATATACCCGAATGAGATATCGTCGCACTCTTCACCAGCAATGAATCGACTATTAACTTTGCATTGAAGAGATAATTTCTATAAAAAAAAATAGAGAATGGAATAGGGAGAAGTGAGAGATGAAAGAATAGATTTTTAGTATTTTACTCTTGTAGTATGCAGTGTCTCGATTATGCACTTAATTATATCTATCGTTATCCCAAGACTGAAAAAGAGTTGAGGATTCAGCTGTATATGAAATGATATCCCACAGGCGAAGTCGATCAAACGATTGCAGAGCTCCAGAAAAAAAACTATGTGAACGATACTATGTTTGCAGAAAGTTATATCAGGAGTGAGGTCGTCAATAAGGGCAGACCAGCCATCCGCATCATCCAAAAGCTACAGCAGAAATGAGTTCCTCAAGATATAGTCAGAGACGTATTGAAAAAATATGAGCAGGAGATGGGTGAAGGTACGCTTCAGAAAATCAAAAAAGAGATCCAGGCATATAAACGCAGAGATGTAGATGGATTTGATATCATCCAAAAGCTTATGAGGAAGGGGTATACATTAGACGATATCAAGAAAGTGATAGAGAATAAATAAGGAAGAGTAATTTCTAATTTCCCCTCCTTCGAGGACAGGTAATTTCTAATTTAGCATATTCAGTTAAAAAGTCTTTATACTTTATCCTTCAGAAAAATGGGAAGATGGCATAGTATCGCGGCAAGGAAAGCTTCATGAGATGCGAAGAAATCACAGGCGTATGCGAAAGTAGGGAAAATCATCCAGATTGCTGCCAGAAAATGAGCGGATCCTAAAATGAATCCGGCCCTCGAACTCGCGCTCAGCAAAGCGAAGCAATATAACCTTCCGAGAGAGGTCGTAGAAAAAGCAATCCTGAAATGATCAGGCCAGCTCGAAGGTGAAAATCTTGAGGAGATATTCTATGAATGATACGGACCTGAAGGAGTGGCTCTGTTTATCAAAGCATTAACCTCCAATACTAATAGAAGCTGAACCACTATCAAAAATATCATGCAGAAACATGGCTGAGCCTTTGGTGCTATCGGTTCTGTAGCCCGGCAGTTCAAAGAGCAAGGTGTATTCCTCATCGATGGTATGATGGCAACTGTCCATGAAAAATGAAAGACGGTAGAAAAGATTTTGCCGCTCAATAAAGAAGAGCTTGAAGAACGTGCGATGGAACTTCCTATCAGTGATTTTGAAGCAGAAGAAAATTCAGTAGTCATCTATACCGACAAAAAAGATTTTGCGACTGTACAAAATTGACTCGTAGCATCCCATTATCATATCCTCGAATCAGATATCCAATTCATCCCAGAAAATATGGTCAAACTTAATGAAGAAGCTACTAATAAGCTCTATACCTTGCTCGATGCCTTAGAGGATGATGAAGATGTTGATCATGTATGGCATAATGCCAATCTGGAATAATATACACTACCATATAAAAGGAAATTTTATTTACAGAGTCCTGCATCATAAAGCATCCTGTAGAGTTCGAAGAGCTTTATGGTTTTTTTGTAATTGCTCAATGTAGGAAAATCCTTATTTAGCTGGTCGATGATCCCTTTGAGTTCTCGAAGATTATCTCCATAACTCTTATCGATATTATTGATATCAGAGAGTTTCCCGATTGCATCCTGCACAAGATTTAATCCTTCCTGTGCTGAAAGCTTCATATCCTTCTCAAAACATTTTTTACCGAGCACATTAGCGATTTCATCGACTTCTTGTGCTGAAGCGCTTCTTCCAAAGACAGAAATAGTGACTGTTCATTTGTATTTGCTATTGCTAACGTTGTCTAGGGTCGGAGACTTGAGCTTATCGAATACGAAGCTTTGTATAGATAAAATCGGTGGCATCTGTTTCACGAAGTTCTTGAGATTTTCTGCTCCGTTAGCTCCGAAATCTGTTCCAATCAAGTATCCTAGCATAGGTATGTCCTTGTATCTCTCTCTGAATTGGTAGTAGCACACTTCATCACTCTCATTATTGCAAGAGATGATGCTTTTGATGGTCCTATCGATAACGTTATCATCTATAAGCGTATTAGGTCAATCGTTGAATATCCGGTTGTAGATGGAATATCCTATCATTTTATCTTGATCTACCTGTTCTCCTGTCCCGAAAATCTTAGGATAATCACGCACCATGCTTTTAATTTCCTCATCCTTGTTCTTTTTGATTTCACCCCAAAGGTAATAGAAGAATTCATTGATGAGCGAGATATTCTCTTTATTGGATGTCATCGAAAGTTTGTCGGCTAACAAGAGAAATGCACGTTTCGAACTTGCCTCGAAGGAAACCGTTATCGGCATACTAAAGAAACCTTTCGTATCCTCTGCGATATTCCCTATAGCCAAATCGACTATTTCATTGGATTCATTATTGTCGCCAAGATTCTTGAAAAAATCACTTCGCTTCTGCATCAATGTAATATCGTTGTATGGATTCTTCTCAAGAAATTTTATTCAGATGAGATTAGTGTCGATCTTTTCTGTATAATTATCCTTTCGGACATTGAGTGAAGGTAGATAGATATATTTGAGGAGATGAGTATACGGTATCTGTAATGACTGCTGATAGTTGGTATATTGTGATATCTCTGATATGACACTATCATTTTCTTGGACAATATCCTTTATCGTCTCCATATTTTTGAGTGCAGCTTTCGTATTTGGATTAGACTGCAAAGTATGGACATCATAACTCGAGAGATTGGTAAGGTCAGATGATTTTGCATTGAGTACCGTGATATCGCTATAGAGCTGCAATCCAAAAAATACTGCGAGCGCTGAGGTGGAGAGTGCTAAGATTAGGGTGATCTTGCTATTGTTTCTATTGTCCTTGAAAAAACCGTAGAATCCGCTTGCTTGTCTTTTTGCTACATCAAGAAAAGCATCGATTTTCTTACGATCTATCCTCGTTGATTTTTTGCTTTTGGATACTTCTTCAGGCGGTTTCTTTGCCTGATTGTTTTCCAGCAGCTTTATGCCGTCTATCATTTTCTCTTGAGTTAGCTCAGTCATATACCTGCTATGGCGAAGAAATAAAACTCTGCTCTACATAGTCACTAATCTCTCTTTGTGATCATTTCTGAATAGGGAGCGAGAATGTCATCGTAGAATTATTAACATTGTAGATGGATGTACCTATCTTGATAGTCTTGGGCGTTATTTTTATGGCTTTTGCATCGATATTTTCTCCTACTACGAACATACTCTGTTTGATGAGATTCAAGAGATTGCTGATAATGAAGATATGTGGATTTATAATTCATTTTTTGATCAATGCCACTTCATCTTGTTTGAAGGTATTCACATCGACATTGAAGCTTATCAATTTCTCCGTAGGATCGTATCTAGTAAATGTTATAGAGAAGCTCGGTAAATCCGTCTGCTCCAATTTTGTATCAACATAATACATCATATTCTTAAAGAAATTTATATTAGGAGGTGTCGGTTCCTTATCTATCAGTTTATAATATCTATCGAAATCACCTACGAGATTGCAGTTATAATCGATCTCATATGGATTGAGATAACAGTTATTGAGATACACGAGGATATCCTTTTCTCCTCTGTCCGCAAATGTCTGCATCTCCAATTCTACTTGTGCCTGAGATATATTGAGTGCACTGGCCAAACTAGAAACGAAGGTATCCATATATCCAAATACCTTGATTGCACTACTAAACTTTATGATCTCGAGTGAAATAAGATATTTCTTTATCGACGTGGAATAGCTATCTGCCTCAAGCATATCATACATTTCCTGTGCCGAAAATCCGTATTTGGCGACATTTTCCTTGAGCGTCGTAAGTTTCTGATTATTCGTTATGAATGCCGATGCAAGTTCATTGAGTGCTTTCTGCAGAATATCTTTTTTCTGGATGTAATTGAGACTCGTATCACTGATTACCTTATCGATATTCGGTGTGTCACTGGCTCATTTGATCGATAATGATACATATTGCTGATAATTACTGAGATTCAATAATTTATCGAGAAATTCCTGTCATTTCTTATAGGTATCTATATAGGTCTGAAAGTTTGCATCAGGCACTGCTTGAGCAGCATAATAGACATAACGACTATACAGACGTAAGATGATGGATGCAAAACCGGTCACTAGAATAATGAAAAAAGATATCAGAAACAATCTCCGATACTGCGTGAAATATTTTTTTTTCGTCTCTCCTATCCCACTATCTCCCAACTGAACTCTGCCTTCTTCGGGTATCTCTTCTTTTCCCATCCCAAGATTTTCCAATCTTACTTCCACTTTCGGCTGCTTCAACTTCTCTGCAGCATTTATCTCAGAAATGATGGATGGTTTCACGGGAGCAATTTCGAGATCCTGGAGCTTGAGATTACCAATTCATGAAAAATCAGGACCTCATGATCCTTTTGGAGTAGCTGTTCATGGTATGGATGCGCCTTTCTCTTTCTGCTCTTCCATTGATGAGGACTGGATAAAATCTCTCCCATTAAGTATATCCAGAACATCTCAAAAGACCAAAAATACTTAGCTCCCAAATCATTTGTGGTTGACAAAATCATCAAAAATGACGAACTATCAAAAAAAGAAGGGGAAAACCCCCTTCTTACTATCATTTCATTTTCGGCATTTGCGGCAATAGATATACCATGATCCCCATCAACAACGCTGCCAGAGCAAAGAATGCTGTCAACCAAGCGATTTTGATATGCTTGTCAGGAAATGGTCTGATATCTTTTTCCGGCTCAATCTTCTGGTCATTCCTCTTTGGCCAATAGATTATGAGATCTACACTGATCAGCATGAATGCCAAGAACATATCGATCCAGAATTCTATATTTATGCCTGGGCCGAGAATATAGGCAAGCACTATCGTACATATCAGTCCCATCCTGATCATTACTCGCTCTTTAATCTTCTTGACGAAGTCATCGACACTCAGTATCAGGATAACTATGAACTGTGGAGCTTGCATGATGACTATGATGGCTATAACCATCGATAGCCCTATCCATTTGTACCAGGTACCGGTGCTCTGCAATACTCTTCCTCCATCCAAGGGACGGATAGGAATGAGATTGAATAGGTTTATCCATAGCCCGATATACACGAGCAGTACCAGAATTTCAGGTTTCGAGGGCAGTAATGCCCAGACACCATAGAGCGCTAATGCTCCTATCGAACCAATCAAGGGACCCATGAATCCGATATAGGATTCGTCTTCGCGTGATTTGAACGGAGGTGAGAATATCACTGCTCCCAAAAGCGGAATGAATATCGGAGCCTTCGTGGGATATCCTTTCTGTTTCATCGCCCAGACATGTCCCATCTCATGGACAAAAAGCAGAAGCACAAGACCTACGCCAAACCATATACCAAATCGCCATCCATACACCAATGCAGAGATAAGCATAGTGATCAATGTGATGAGATATTTGGCATATTTGGCCAGTTTGATCAATTTCACAAACTTCACGAGTTTCGAAGATTTTATAAGGACACCTATGATGGTGCCTGTCGGTAATTTTTTCTTTTCTTTTTCCATTTTTTTTTGTTCTATTGACATATATATATATTTATCATTAAATGTCAATTAATTGTTTTTACCTCTATTAGCTTGCTATGTACACATACCATCCGGGTGCAAAAAAAAACCGGGGCGAATACCACCCCGATTATATTGCATTGTTATGCTTTTTTACCAATTATTCTTTACATAGTCTGCCATCTCCTGTGTAGGATTGGCACGCTGTGTCGATGGTCTCGAAAAAAAATCATTATCACTGATTCCGACAGCAAGGATCCACGTATGGAGCTTGATGATGATCTCTTTGATCTTTTCCTCTGTCACATCATCAAATTGGATTGTCCTGAATTTGAAGCTCAGAAATACCGCATTTTTGATTATCTCTACAAAGATTCCGATTTCTCCCATGAGATCTTCCAAAGACATGGGATGCTCGATAGATTCGCCATTCTTGAGTTTGGCTTTGTCGCTCTCGAAGCGCTGGATGCTCAAGTTGGTAGCTACGATGCTTTTCTTTATCAGTTCTTTGAACGCATCGTGTTCAAACTCGATTGCGATAGCTGTTTTTCGTCCATAGGCGACGGACACGCTGACTGGAGTATACATAGCATTTTTTATTTATTTTCTTGAGCTTATCTATTTTATTTCAGATGTCAATACTTCGTGAATAAAAAAAAACCGGGGCGAATACCGTCCCGATTATAGATTTCACTTTAGAACTTACTTAATAATTCCTGGATATTAGCAGGTATAGGACGATGAAACCAGAGCCAAGGGTTCTCATCACTCACTGCAATATCTCGTAGACTCTCATTAATTTCTCTCTCCATCTTGGCGACATCATCCATCGATAATTTAAGCATTTTGACATACTTCTCGTATGAACTTCCCGTCTCTAACTTAGGACAGATAGCAAGAAATGCCTCTTTATCTTTCTCATTGGCGAGTGAGAATTTCGTTACCAGACTTTCTTCCCATGCGGGATACTCTGAGGTGAGAATTTGCCGGAATTCTTTTTCTATCTTTTTTTTGTAATCTATCGCAATTGCCAGATTGTGTTGGTACCTTACTACATCCTTGAATCTTTCAATCTGCGATTTGGCTTCCGCCATCGATGAATACAATGATACTACCATCCAGAGGATACCGAACGTCAGGATGAAACCACTAGCATTCTGCCATCCTATCTTAGCATCATACGTATCTGCAACCATAGATACTGGTGCTACCAGCACTCCTAGCAGGATAAAAAATCCTGAAAAAATTTTGTTGTACATGATATGTGATTTTGTTTATTGCGCCTCCTTTTTTTAGGGTTTCGGCTTTCCCTCACTTTTGTTTAGTTAATATCTTATAACTAATTTCTATTAAATGTCAATATCTAATGAAAAATAAAAAAAATCCTCACCTGCTAGGGGACTTTCAATACATCTCCCACCGTTCCGGTCCCCCCTCTTTACCAACAAAGAGGGAATATACTTATGCTCTGAGCTTGTATCGAAGTTTGAATATCCGATACAGCAATGGATTGAGGACGATATCGTAGCTGCCGTAAAAGTCCGTCTTGGTGCCACCGAGCGATTCCTTGAATGCACTGACGCCGGCGAGTGGATGCTTTGGGAATCCTGTCGGCGCTCCCCCGCCAGTATCCACTGATCTATAGCCATGGTCTCTGGCTCGTTGGAAGAGTTTGAATTTGAGAAAATGCTGGACACCGATCTTGCTGTACTCTCTATCGAAAAATCCGTAGGGACAAAAGATTGCGTGCTTGTCCTGAAAGAGACAGATAGTACCTGCTATCATCACGCCTTTGAGAAATGCGCCTATCATCATGCCTTTGCCTTTTGTAATATACGCTAACAAACTCTCGTATTGGACTTTGGAGATGGTATTGAATCATTTGGTTTCCGCAGTCTTCTGTCGTTTTGCAAAAAATTCTTCATATTGCTCCTTGACGATGATACGATAGTCCATCCCTTCGCCAAGTGCTTTCTTGATGCGTTTCCTGCAGCTTTCATTCATGTCTTTACGTAGATCGTCATCAGATTTCGTCACATCGTAGATGATGCTCGCTGTAGGCATATTCTCTCTAAATGCCGTATACATGCCGTATTTCTTATACAAGAATCTCTGCAGATGTTCTCTTATATCTTTACTATCCTGTCTGAAGTCTTCTGATTTCATCTCGCTATTTTCAAAACTAACGATAGGATTTCTCAGTCCTAGCTGAAAAAATATTCCTTTCCCTCTGAACTTTTTTCTGATTTCCTTGATGCCCTGGTGTATTTCCTGCTCATCGTGGGGAAGCTCCACACCCATGATCTGATATCGTCTCGTCGTGAAAGGTCAGAATTTTTTGTTCTTTATCGTTCAAAAATACTCTTTACCAAAAAGATTCACCGTAATCGTAGGATTGCGATAGACTGTGCCTTGGAGATCTTTTCGGAGCTGGGATTGATAAAGTGCAGACATATTTTGAATTTAGAATTTAGAATGCAGAATTATTTATTTTTTTTATTTTTTTGTCTCCCTTTTACATGAATCACCCTCACCCTCTTTAGCAAAGAGGGAACGTCTTTTACTGAAAGCCTCCTTTGCTAAAGGAGGAAACGAAGGAGGATTCTTTTATTTACTCGACCGTTATATTTATTTCACCTGTTTGGAAACTAACTTTTGCTGCTCTTGTTCCTGACATTATATCGTCAGCAAATACAGAGAGATTATTTTGAGAGGTGATAATGAGATGAGATAATTCTGTCCCTAATCCCAATTGTTTTTCTGTCTTATATCCACGTACTTTTTCTATGACTATGAGCAATTCTTCTACTGCAGAATTTGTGGTTTTCATATCCTGTGTGATAGAGAAAATATCGTTGTTTGGAAAAGATAACGTATGAATAGAATCAGATTGTATGCTGTCTTTGTAGTAGGTCTGATAGAGTTCTTCTGTGATAAATGGGAGATAGGGTGCAATCAATTTAATGATAGCAAAGAATGTATGATAGAGTGCGAATTGTGCAGAGATTTTTTGCTTTTGTCCATCGGCATATTTTTCTGGCTTATAGATTTTTTCTTTTACGATTTCTAAATAATTATCACAGAAATCATGTCGGAAAAATTTTTCAAATTCAAGTTTTGCCTGACCATATTCATACTCATTGAGATATTGTGTCATCGTTTTGGAAGTAGTATTTATCTGATTAAGGATTCGAAGATCGATAGGATACAAGTCTTTTTCTGCTATTTCTGTCTTTTGATCAAAGTCAGATAAATTCATAAAAACAAAATTTGCTGCATTTCGTAATTTGGTAACTAATTTTTGTCCTATTTTAAATTCATTTTCATCAAAAAGAATATCTTTACCCAATTGACCTCCAGAAGCTCGATATCTCACTGCGTCAGCTCATCGTGCAGCGATTACTTGTTCAGGATCAAACTTTGCATTACCCTTGGATTTTGAAAACTTTTCTCATTTTTGTGCAAGACAAAATCCTGACATCATAACATCATGAAATGCAACTTCTCCTGTTGCAAAATAACTTTGTAATGTCGTATATAATAACCACGTACGAATGATATCATGTGCCTGTGGTCTTAAACTCATTGGCAAAATTTTCTGTGTATATCCATCTCTTTCAAGATATTTCTGATTGATTTGTGGGGTAAGTCATGAAGTAAACCAGGTATCAAGCACTAATGTTTCTCCTCTTACCTGCTCAGCAGTATAGCCATCTGGCAATTCAGATGTCGGGTCAATTGGACCTCTTGCTAATTGTTCTGCACTTGGTAAAATTATTTCATCGTTTGCAACATTGTATCGTACAGGAATAGGTATTCCATATTTTCTACTACGAGAAATATTTCGATCTCGTTGAAGATTTTCTATCCAATCGTTTGATCTTTTTTTCATAAATTCTGGATGCCATTGCATCTTATCATTTTGTGCGAGTAATAACTGTTTTTTATCTAGTAAGTTTACAAATCGCTGTTTGATTGGGATAATCTCTACCGGCACCTTTCCTCTTTCGGAGATTTGTTTGGATTGCGTGATAGGATCTCTCTTTACTACAATATCTCATTTTGATGTGAAAATTTCCATAATTTTTTCTCTAGCTTCAGAAATTTTCATACCGTCGATTTCTGGCACTCATGAATTTTGCATTTTACCATATCTATCAATAACTATCTTTTCACCCAACGTATACTTTTTAATCCAAAACACATCTGTCTCATCACCGTAACTACAACACATTACTACTCCCGTTCCTTTGTCCATTTTTACCTTATCATCTGTAAGAATCGGAACTTTACCACCTATCGGTGTAATTATTGTTTGTCCAACATATTTGGTAAATCTTTCATCATCAGGATGTACGAATACCGCTAAACATGCAGGAAGCAATTCAGGTCTTGTAGTAGCGATTACAAGTTTATTTCCGTCTTCTAAGGTGAAATTTACATAATTGAAGAACTCGTTGAATTCTTGTTCTTCTGTCTCCGCTTGTGCAACAGTAGTCTGCATTTTTGTGCATCGCAATGCGGGAAATTCTTTGAAAACAATATGTCATTCACCATATAATTTGACGAATGTTGCTTGAGCAATTTGTTGTACTTCAGGAGAAATTGTTGTGTATGATCTCTTTCGGTCAACCGATAATCCCAATGATTTTCGAAGATCAGAATATATTACTTTATATTTGTCTACGACATCCAAACATGTTGCTATGAAATCTTTGCGCTCTACGTCTTTGATATTTATGCCCAATTCTTTTTCTACCAATTGCTCTGTAGGTATCCCATTGTTGTCATATCCCATAGGATAAAATACATTGTAGCCTGACATCCTTTTGAATCTTGCGATGATTTCTGCTTGGGTATAGGAAAATATATGTCCGATATGAATCTTACCTGAAACCGTAGGAGGAGGCGTATCTATCGAATATACAGGTTTTTTCTCATCTTTGGAAAACAAAAAAATCTGTTTTTCTTCCCAATATCTCTGCCATTTGCTCTCTGATTCCTGATAATTGTACTTGCTTGCCATTTCTTTTGATAACGATAAAATAAAGTGTTTTGTATATAGTTAGTTACCAAAAAATTGCAAGATTAAACGGATATTTTTTCATCAAAAAAAACCGTAATCACTTACGGTCTTTGTATCATATTCCTTGATAAGATTATGCTGTTCATCGAAAATATCCCATATCGTTGATTTTTCCATAGTGATCTATTCAGACAAATGTTGTTTGATGATATTTACGATATTATCTCTGAAGTCTCCTTCGGTAAGGAAATTCTCTCCAGCTGCTTGATCTTTCTCAAGACTGCGCACGATGATATGATCGAATAATTTTTCATTCTCTCCTGCTTTGGTGTTGTTCTTGATCATCTTGAAATATTCTTCTGTTGCTTCTTTTGCAAATTTTTCTTCACCGACCAATCCGAGGAAATATTCTTCCATCTTCTTTGCTCCATCTTCTCCACTTTCTGTGAAAATCTCTTCATAGATTTCATATCCTTTAGGATCGATCATTTTAGACAACATCTCTCCATCTTCTCATGAAAGCTTGCTTGCGATGTAGATTTGAACATCACCTTCGATCACTCTCTTATTCACTTGAGAGACTTCTTCTGTCCCTCTTCCGTTCATTCTGACTTTCCTGTATTCTGTATCTGCAGCGATAAGTATGACTACCAATCTATCCTTAAGATGTGCTTTCATAACCGCCAAATGATGGATACTTGGTTCTGCAACCAAGATATCTGCTTCCTGATTCAATTCATCGGTATGATATGCGTACTTAGCATTGTTGTTCGTTAAGGTATATTCTCCTACATACTTGTCTTTGTTTTTGACAAAATCTTCTTCAGGTACTCCTGATCTCTTGAGTCTATCGTCTGCTCCTCTGTTTGGTCTAGAGGTATCTTTTTTGACGACACCTATTTCTAAATCCTTTCCCAATCCAAGCGTGTCTTTGATATGCTTGAGGTTCTCGGGATGCTCAGCTATGTTCATAGCGACTGTCTTTCCTAGTCCAGGAGCTCACATAAATCCATAAATTTTGTTCTTCATAATGTTTCTTCAATAATTAGATAAAAATCTGTTCTAGCACTTTAAATAAATTCATTATAAAGTCAATAAGAAGTGTTTTTATCTAATTTCATCTCATTTTACTGGTGTATGAGAATGCGGGCAGATTTTTTTTCACATAACAAAAAAGCCCATCCTGTGGGCACAGCGGAAAATACTTTCCTGGAAAAATGAAATATATGTCTTACAAGAGAATAACTCCTAGTTTCAATCCATAAAGCTGAAGACCTAAGACAGTCACGAGAACAGGCAATCCTACACGAAGCATTGATACTTCAGCAGCGAGGAATTTGCATACCATTTTTTCAAAATTAGTCATTGGATACGAGAGTGAGATAAATGTTATTATGTATATTATAGACAGAATCTTTTTTTTGTCAAATTTTGTTATAATTGCTGCAATTAGGGTTACACTTTACAAAAGCATAAAATATGATAAAACAATAGGGACGGTAGTCCCTACCTGTATTTATCTTTAAGTATTTACTATGTATATCTG
>Ga0194044_10000955_pt1 | contig 14676 bp, 17 predicted proteins | sample JunL4417m_MetaG_FD_155460 | JGI IMG/M metagenome (GOLD analysis project Ga0194044, IMG submission 155460) | Anoxic zone freshwater microbial communities from boreal shield lake in IISD Experimental Lakes Area, Ontario, Canada - Jun2016-L442-17m | ecosystem: Environmental > Aquatic > Freshwater...
TCGCGGCCCTCGGTCCAGGCGAGGGCCGCGAGGCCCAGGCCAAGGCCGGAGTTTCGATAGACGAACTCCTCTACGTGATGCATTTCGACCCGGCTGAACCCGCCGCCGCCGAACTCGGCACTGATGTTCGGGGCGTAGAACCCTAGGGCCCCGGCTTCACGGCGTACCTGCTCACGCGCCTCCTGCACCGCCGGGTGCATGCGCCCATCGTGATCGAGTGTGGGCACTGCCGATGATCCGGCGCCCTTGGTCGCCAACTCGGCCTCGATAGGGGCCACGCGATCTTCGAGGAACCGCTCGAATCTGGTGGTGTAGTCGAGCACGCGGCCCGTTGGCTCGATGCTGCGCGGGCCTTCGGTGGATGCCATCGGATGTCCTTCGCCTGTTTGGTCGAGGTCACAAGGCCACAACTGACCCGCGATACGAGGCTATCGAAGAAGCAAACAATGTTCACGACCGGCAAGTAGGTTCCGATTCCCCGTCACTCCAGCGGCACGTTGAATCCCCCAAATCTAGATGGTGGCATCAAGCGCGACCTCGATGGCCCAATTACTACACAAAGCATGCGCTTAACTACTTAGGGTAGTATTTGGTTCGTCGTTGTGAGTCCAAGGAGGTTCAATGCACTTCGACTCGCAACGCACTCATGACCCCGAGGGTCGCCTCACCGCAGAGCTCGCGCAAACGCTCGTGGCAAACTCCGTTGATGTCCTCTTCCACACCGTCGATGGAGTGCTTGAGTGGATTTCGCCCTCAGTATCCGAGCTGCTCGGCTGGGATGCCGACGCACTCGTAGGGGGCACGACCACCCACCTGTGGCACCCTGACGACCTGCCACTCGCCATCACATTGCGCGACGCCACCTACGGCGGTGAGCCGGGGCGAGCCACCCTGCGTTTCAAGCGCAAGGACGGCGTCTACATCTGGATTGAGACTTCGCTGCGGCCGTACCTCGAACCCGACGGTCGCACCGGTGCTGTCGGTTCATTGCGCGATGTCGGCGCCCGAGTCGATGCGCTGCGCCAACTGACCCAGTCAGAGGCCAATTTGCGCCTGATCTCCGAAAACTCACACAGCATCGCATTTCGTGCCACCCCCGAGGGCATCATCGAATGGGTCTCAACCTCGGCGGACGAAATCTTGGAGATCCCGCGCGAGCACATCATCGGTGCACGCGTGCTCGACTTCGTCGACCCCGGCGATGCAGACTCGCTCACTTCTGACTATTCAGCTCTGCTCAACGATGGCGCCGGTGTCTCACGCGCCCGATTCATGACCGGATCCGGTGCTTCCCTCTGGATGGAGGCTCGGGTTCGTGTGGTGTCGAACGATGCCAAGGAAGTGATCGCTCTGGTCGGCACGCTGCACGACGTCAACGCTCAAGTCATCGCAGAGCAGCAGCTTCGCGCTTCTGAACTCCACTACCGCCTGCTGGCCGACAATGCGTCAGACATCGTGTATCTTGCCGGCGCAGACCGGCTCATCCAGTGGGTGTCCGCAGCCGTAACAGAGACGTTGGGCTGGACTCCCGAGGAGCTTGTCGGCACGCGAATGTCAACAATCCTGCACCCCGTCGACCGCGAAACCCAACGAGAAACCCGCGACGATCTGTACGCGGGCGCCACTATCGAGAGCCCGCCCGAGGGGCATGTCGTACGAATGCGCACCAAAGAGGGCGACTACCACTGGCTCTCAGGTCGCAGCCACATCGTCACCAACGAGAGCGGCGCATTCATCGGCGTCGTTACCGGCATGCGCAATGTCGACGCTCTGATTCAGGCGCGGGCCGAGGCATTGGAATCAGCTGAGCGCTTCCGCTTACTTGCCGAAAACATCTCTGAGGTGGTGCTGCGCACTCGTGATGGAGTCGTCACGTGGGTCTCGCAATCCATCACTCAGGTTCTGGGCTGGAACCCCGACGCCTTCATCGGTTCAAGTTTTCTCGAATTAATCCACCCGGAAGACCACATCCAGTTTGAATCCGTACTGGTCGCTCAAGCGACCGAGCAGGCGCAACTCACCGACAAGGTGTGGATCACCAGAGTTCGTCTGCGCCACGCCAATGGGCAGCACAGGTGGGCGGAGATTCGAACAAGTCACTTCGTGGATTCACAGGGAAAGTACGACGGTGGAATCGCGACCTTCCACCTCATCGACGATCAGATCAATTTTGAACAGGAGCTGGAGCGGCGAGCCACGCATGACCACCTCACCGGAATGTTGAACCGCGATGAATTGATGGTACGGCTGCGCATGGCTGATGAGGCACCGCGCACACCGGGCGACATCAGGGCAGTTATCTTCTGCGACATCGACAACTTCAAGACGATCAACGACGCTGATGGTCATCAGGTGGGCGACGAAGTCTTAGTCCGATTGGCAGAACGAATTCGATCGGCCCTTCGCTCCTCCGACCTGGTAGCCCGCATGGGCGGCGATGAATTCGTCATCGTTCTTGAAGGTATTCACGGTCTAGACGAGGCCGAAGCAATTGCCCAGAAAGTGCGCCGCGCCGCCGAGACTCCCGTCGTGACGAGTTCGAGGAGCATCACGACGAGCCTGAGTCTCGGAGTGACGATCCGCGCCGCCGGTGAGGACGTGGAGTCAGTGATCGGTCGCGCCGACCGGGCCCTCTACGAAGCAAAGCGAGCGGGCCGTAACCGTGTGGTGGCAGTTCCAGCGCCGTAGTGCCACTTTCGATAGTGACGTGCGAAGGCTCGGGCGTTGCGGGGCCCACGCCATTAGCCCACCGCGACGAGCATGCTGCCGACTACCACGACAACCAGTGCCAGTACCTGAACCTTGGCCAGCTTTTCCTTGGCTATCAGCCACGCCAGCACAGCGAGCGCGATGGGTGCCAGCCCGGCCAGCACCGACACCACGGCGAGGTTGCCCTCACGGGTGGCCACCGAGTACGCGGCGAATGCGAGCGCGTTCAGCACCCCAATGCAAGCGATGGGCATCAGGTCACGGCGACCGACACCGCCCCACGACCGGGTGACCAGCGCACCGGAGCCGAGAATCACTACCCCTACCACCTCGGCGATGAACAGCACCGCAAAGCTGCTGTCCTGACTGCCGTTGTTAACCGAGACGCTCCTCAACCCGAAGAGTACGGCGCTGATTAGCGCCAGGCCGAGAGAACCGAGCGAGGATCGCCCGCGCATATCTGGCACGCCCAGCATGATCACACCGACGATGACGACAACCACCCCCACCATGCTCGCCGAGGAGAGGGCCTCACCATGCGCGCTGGCGAAGGCGACTGGAACCAGCGTGCTGAGGGTGCAGATACCTCCCACCACACCCATGGGGGCTCCCTTGATCGCCCACAGGAAAGTGAGATTCCCTCCAAGCAGGAAGATGCCGGTGAAGATCCCCGAGGTGACCGACGTTTGGTCGAACGCCACATTGCCGTTGTTCAGCGCGTTGATCAGGAAGAGCACGCCGCTGACCGCGGCAGCGATGCCGGTGATCGCGTAGGCCGACGTACGCCGGCTCATCAAACCGGACGTGAAGTCACTCGCGCCGTAGAGCAGGCTGCTCATCAGGGCCAGAACCTCAGCCATGGGAACCGCCTGTCTGAACAAGTGAGGGGCAACCAGTGAGCGCCCGGACGCGGCCGAACCTGTACCGGTGAGAGGCCGTGTGCATGACCCGACGATAGGCCCGAGCGCTCATCGTGGGGTGACTATGTGCGGATTCCCGAGCGCCTGACCCGGTAGCGACAGCGGTTCGACCGGGCACGGCGCTACAGAATGTTGATGGCCCGAGCGATCACCAGAGCGGCAAGCGCCAATGAAACGATCGACTCGCACACCATCATCAACTTGGCCCATGGTCGAACGGCCGAGACATCTGTTGGGCTAAACGCCAGCGCGGTGTTGAAGGAAAGAACTAGGTAGTCAACGAACTTGGGGTACCAATCGGCCGAAACGTACTGCGTGAGATGCATCTCGGGGAACACGAATGCGGGTGCGACGACCCCCGATCCCGCGGCGCGAGCACTGGCACCGCCCGCGTCAAGATCCCAGAACCACAGGGCGAATGCGATCACATTGGTCATCCAGATGATGGCGCCAATGGTGAGGAGTTGGCTGGCGTCGGTGAATTGTTGACTGGTGACGATTCCAACCACCAAGCGGGCCGCTGAGAATGCCGTCACAAGGGTGATCAGCCCGAGCATGGCTCCGGTCGTAAGTCGCAACCATCGACGCTGCCGATCGATTCGACCCGGATCACCGACGATGAGCACAACGAGGAACACCCCAAGAAACGCTAGGTACACCCAGCGCGAAGAAAGTACAAAGTCTGTGGGCAGTAGTTCATGGAGGACGCCTGTTGCAATGACCGCGACCGCCATCGGCCAGCGTCGCTCGCCTGCCCTTTTCGCGCGAGGGCTATGGGAGTGGGCTTCGGTCACCCTCCCATTGTGAATGCAAACCCGCGCGATGAACGCGGGGCCCGCTGACTTTCTGGCAAAGACCACACAGAAGTCAACCCGTGCAGATGCTGGGCGACGTAGTCAGCTGCTGTAGTCCCAGAACTGCAGGGACCTGAAAGCGAGGAAGATTGCCAGCGTGATTGCGTACAGAATCACGATGATGACAACGCCCTTGATCGTCGGCCCCATCGCGGCGCCTTCAACGGGATCAAGCCACCAGGCAAACACCTTCGTGGCCCACGGCATCACGACCCAGGTCAGCAGTACGACGCTCACTCCATTGCTCAGCCAGGTGGCCAGTCCAGGATTTAATCCCAGTGCCTCGACAGCAGGCCCGAAGAAGCGCGTCAGCAGCATCACAATGGGAAACAGCACGAGCAAGACGATCATGGCCGTCTTCCAGTCCGGCGTGACCTTGGCAGACTCCCCGTCAAACCGCACGATCGAACCAAACGGGGTGTGACGCGTGTACGTCACGAATTCAGTCGACAACTGTTCGCGCAATTCCGGGAGCAGCACCGCACGTTCCGAGGACTTCATCCATCTCTGCAGGTTTGCCTCCGAGTCAAAGATGGTCGCTGACACCCATTCACCGTCACTGCTCGTGGGGCGAACGAGAACCGCTGACGTGAAGCCCGGGAACGCTTTCGAGGCGTTGAGTAGGTCAGCCTGCGCCGCTGTGAAAGCAGCCTCATGGTCAGGCGCCACTCGATGCATGATGACAGCGATTCCCGGAGGAGGGGATTGCCCCTCGACCAAGACAATCGTCGGTACCGTAGTCACCACGCCGAACTGCTCTCCCTCGACCAAGAGCGACTGCCGCACGTCGGAGTCAAGCCACGTTTGAAGATCTTCCGATGACGCGAAGATGATGACGCCAGCCCAGTCGCTGCCGGTGGCCACTGGAGGGGTCACTTGTGAGTCGACAAATCGCGGAAACGTAGCAGCCGCAGCATCGATTCTCGTCTGCCATGCCGCGACTTCCTCATGCCGGGAAGGGTCAGCTGAGAAGATGGCGATGGCCGACGCGTCGTGACCGATCTCAGGCTCCCTTCCGTGAGGCACCGGTCGACGTTTCGAGTTTGCGCCCCCTGACATACGTGCCGGTCAGCGCCTTCTCGCGAGCAAGCATGATCACAGTGAACAAACATTCATCTCGCGCTTTGATCGGGTCTTCAGGCACGTAACGACCCTTGAGTGTCTTATCAAACATGTCCCACTCGGTGGGGTCGATGATGACGAAATCTGCTTCCTTACCAACGTCGAAGTTACCGGTGCGGTCTTCAAGATCGAGCGCTCGCGCACCAGCGAGAGTGCCCGTGAACAGCAGTTCAGCCGGATGCAGCGAGAGTGACTCATCGTTGACTGGGTAGGGGTCGATACCAACCGGCGTGCGCTCGGAGATGTGCACTTTGAAACACGCGTTCAACATTTGCGGAACGAACCACTCATCTCCTCCGCCGAAGTCGCTGCCGATGGCGATGTTGACTCCCGCTGCGACCGTTCTCTTCCAGGGCATCGTGCCCGAACCGAGGAAGAGTTGCGAGACAGGGCAGTGGGCGATGGAGGTCCTTGTCTCAGCCATCCGCGCCAATTCGGCGTCGGAGCAGTGCACGGCATGTGCCATCACGCTTCGTGGCCCCAGGAAACTCTTGCCACCCACCTGCGAACCTGGCAGGAATCGTCCGTCGTAGGTGTCGAGGTAGTCAGTGACTTGGTACGCGGCCTTGACGCTATCGATCTCACCAGTGCCGGTACGCGCATTCTCATTGAGATGGGAGGTGAAGTAGACACCAGCATCGCGGTAGTGGTCATAGACCTCGCCCAACGCGGCCAGGGTCGTGCGAGTGACGGACAGACTGAACCGGGGCACGACCGCAACCGACTGCAACGACTGGCGACGGACGTCAGGGTCAAGCGGATGCCATTTCTCAATCTCGGAACGGACCCGCTCTACTGCGACTTCTTCGCTGACGATCAGCCGACTCGCGGACTCTGGACCAACTGTCTGAATACCTGTACCTGAGACCAGACGAATTCCGCGATCGCGTGCTTCCTGGAAGAGGAAGTCCTGAGCGTGTGGAAATGCGGAACCGAAAACAAGAGCATTCGTGGTTCCCGCAGTCACGAGCCGGTCGATCCATTCGACCGCAGCATTGTGTGCGTAGTCGGGATCTTCAAACTTCGATTCCGACGGGAAGATGCAACTGTTGAGCCACTCCAGCAGTTGTCCACCACCGTAGGAGTCTCCGCACCAGACCTGCGGAAAGTGCATATGAGTATCGACAAACCCCGGCACAATAAAGGCCCCGTGATGGTCTACGACCGTTTCGTTGACGTGTTCGGCTGGCAGGTCCTTCCAGTCACCGCACCACAGGATGATGCCCTCGTCATCGACAACCAGAGCGCCATCGGGAAAAGCCACGAGGTGTTCTGCCGCCTGAGTCACCAGCGGCGAACCCGCGATGTGAAAGACGTGACCGCGATGCGTGGTAGCCATGTTTCCTCCATGACGTCGTAAACAATCGACGCTAGCACCGGAACTCGCGGCGGGAAAGGGAATTCGTGGAACGCACCCCCTTTGCGATGAGGAGATTGACGGCCAAGCCGTGATCGTCATATCAACGCACGCGATACCCGGTCACAGGCCCGGACACCAGACCTCTCGTACTGCCTGTCGTTTTCCCTAGTGCGGGTAGAACTGGTCGTGCTGCGCGCAGATCTGCACCCATTCGTCTGGGGTCACAGTTGACGCTCCGGATGCCCGGTCGGCCAAGAGCGCGAAGTACGCCTCACGGGGAGCTCCCGGCGTGGCCAGCATCAGAATGGACGTCTCTCCGTGATCATTGCGGAAACCATGCACACTTCCCTTGGGCACGAACTCCACATCACCGGGGCCGGCCTCTTTCCACTCAGCTCCATTGAAGAACGTCATGATTCCGGAAACAACGAAGAAGGTCTCAGTCATCGTGCGGTGAAAGTGCGCGAACGCCTCCACAGGCGTGGGCCCAGCGTCCCAGCGAAATAGTGTGAACTCGGCGTCTGATTGGTCGGCGCCAACCAAAAACGACACGTCGACACCAGTGGTCATCGACACGTCGGGCCGCAAGTTGGCCGGCCGCGTAGTCGCATTGAATTGACCTGAATCGCCGAAGTACACCGCAGGTGGGTAGGTCATGCCCGAATGTTACGCGGATTAATGAGAGCAGGTCCACCCGATCACTACCGTGGAAGCACGGTGCCGTCAGAGCGCCTGGACTACTACGTTCGCGATAAGGAGTCCTCCGGAACTAAGGAGCAGCACCATGGCGTTCGAACCCAAGCCACCGCCGTTCGACATCGAGCCAGAGCAAATCGCTCCCGATACGTTCGTCATCCACTCTGTGCAGAAGGCCATGGGGGGTGTTCGTCTCGCACGAAGACATCGACCACATCGGCAACCTTGAGCAGGTGATGACGGCGTGTGAAAACGCCACGTTGGTAGTCGACTGGGGAGTCTGCGAGCGCTACGGCAGCGCCTTCGACTTCCCACTTGAGCGATGCCGCTGGGTCGAGCACGGCGAGGCTTTCGACATTGGTGACCTCATCATGAAGGTGCATCGACCTCCGATTTACGACTCGCCAAGCACATCCACGACACCCCCTCGGTGTCGGGCATTTGCCACGCAGTGGCGCACGACCTTGGTCACGCAACACTCGATCTCAATGGCGGTTCCGTCGCCAAGGCCTTGAGTGTGCGCAACGACGTCTGCGGAGGCGGGTTCGTGCACGGGGTCATCGAGCCGGCACTCGCGGGTTCGAAGGACATCGCGCGCGACCTACTAAGCGTGTGCGCTCCTGCACAAGATGGTTCGTGCTGGCACGGCGTTGGACATGGCGTGATGCTGTCGTCGGAATACAACCTCGCGCGCGCAACGAAATTATGTCGTGAGGCACCCAACGACTATCTGGTCGCTCGTTGCGGAGAAGGAATCTTCATGCAACTTCTCACCCTCGATGAAGGCGGCGCACACAGTGCCGGCTCTGAGAATCGAGTCACCAATCCAACCCAAGCCGCGAAAGTGTGCCACTCCGAGACACCCATCTTTGCTGACACGTGCTGGTTCTACACGCCCACGGTGTGGCTCCAACTTCACCCTGACGACTGGGTTGGTGTCGTGCGTTGGTGTCTGGCGAACACCCACGGTGACGCGCGCGCGGCGTGCCTTAAGGGCGTGGGTAGTCGCCTCGTGAAATACCACCCCGACCGCATCACCGAAGGCGCACGGATCTGTGCTCGAGTCGGTGATCGCAACGTACCCGACTGCTTCCGAGGGATGGGCTCATATTGGTCAGTGCACTGGAAGGGAGCCAAGGAGCCCGAGACGGTTTGTCATGAGATCAGCGACACCGAGTTGGGCCGACAGTGCCGAGCAGCGTTTGGATGACGGTTTCATCACTGCACCGTCGGGCGGCGAATCCGGTGGCAGAACAATTCGCAGGGGGCAGGTTCTAGATTGGGCAAATGACGATTGAAGGAATCGAAGCATCAACCGCGAAGACTTCGGCGGTCGATTCGGCGGGCTCTCTCACTCAGCAATTCATCGATGGCGTCAGCTTTCGATTAACGCGGCCCGTCGCGCACGACGACGGCACTCTCGCCGAGATCCTGCGCAGTGACTGGCCCGAGGTGCAGTCGGAAGTCGTGCAGGTGCACCTCACCACGACCGAGCCCGGGCATGTGCGTGGGTGGGGAGTGCACCAGCACAGCACCGATCGACTATTCGTGGTCAAAGGTCTGGTGTCGATCGTTGTGTATGACGCTCGAGTCGGCTCGGCCACGTACGGGATGCTCAACAAGTTCTTCGTCAGTGAACGAAGTCCCGGCCTGCTCACGATCGCGCCCAACCTCTACCACGGGTGGAAGGTGCTCGGACCTGACGAGGCGTTCATCATCAACATGCCCACGGTTGCCTACGACCACGCGCAACCCGACGCGGTCGACCTGCCGTACGAGTCCGACGACGCGGCTCGCGTCGTCCCCTTCCGTTGGTAGGGCTCCCGCTCGCACACAGCCTGTGGGCAACGAAGGCAGGCATCGGTCTGCAACTCAGTCGCAACGCACATGTTCGCGTTCCGGGCACCGACGAGCCCCTTGTCAGCGTCGTGATCGCCACATACAACCGAAGTGATGTACTCCGCGTGGCCCTTGCCAGTGTGCTGGACCAAACACATTCCCACCTCCAGATCATCGTCGTCGGCGATGGCTGCACCGATGATTCCGAGGCCATCGTCACGGCGATGAATGACCAACGCGTCGAGTGGGTCGGCCTTGAACGCAACAGCGGCAGCCAAAGTGCACCGAACAACGCAGGAATTCAACGCGCTCGGGGCGAGTTCGTGGCATATCTCGGCCACGATGACGTCTGGCTTCGCAACCACGTTGCCTTGGCGGTGCGCACTCTTCGTCAGACAGCGGCTGATCTGGTGATGTCGGGCATCCTCGGCCTCGGCCCAACGCACTCGGGCATCGCGATGCTCGCGAATGTGGGAGCTGATCCGCGGCAGGCAGCGTGGCACGCACCATCGTGCGTGGTGCACCGGCGGGCGACGATCGAGGTCGTCGGCGAGTGGCGCGACTTCCGCACGATTGATGCACCGCCCGACGCCGAGTTCATCCAACGATTCGCCATCGCCGGGCGCCGCACGGAATTCGTTCCCGGCCTCACGGTGGTGAAGTTTCCATCGGCGTGGGAGCCCGGAAGTTACAGAACTGGGACGGCGCAGCAACAGCAGGCCGTATTCGCCCGGTCGCGCTCGAAGCTGTTCTTCGTTGAGCAAGAACTCGCGCGCTACTGGTGGGGCCGCCGTCGAGGTTCCGTACCGCCGCCGCGCTTTACCTGGGACTCAGCAGACGGCGATCCCCCTCGCGGTTGGCAGGTACACCTCTTCCGGAAAGCCCGAGGGCTTCCTCCTCTGGAGTCCGAGGAGGGCGGTTCGCCACTTTCTTCGCCACACTCACCGGTCGACTAACGTCAGACCATGTCTCAACCGTCTTTCGAAGAGCGCCAGCTCTCGTTCGGAGCGAGCGCCGATGCGTATCGCAGGTTCCGACCCACCTACCCTTCGCAGGCCATTGATTGGGTGATCGCCGCCGCGACCACACCCGTGTCGCACGTGGCCGACGTGGGAGCCGGAACAGGAGCCCTCACCGAGCAACTCATTCAGCGCGGTCTACGAGTCGACGCAGTAGAGCCCGACGCGGGCATGCTCGAAACTCTCACCAGTTCGCTGCCAGGTGTCACTGCTCATCAGGCACCGGCCGAACACCTACCGCTGGACGCTGCGTCCGTTGACGCGGTATTTGTCGCTCAAGCCTGGCATTGGCTAGACCACCCGGTGGCGGCCGACGAGTTCGCCCGAGTGGTTCGACCCGGTGGCGTTCTTGGGTTGCTGTGGAACCTGCGCTATCTCGAAGCCGACTGGATGCGTGACCTTGCGCAACTCATCGGAGGGGAAGACAGGATGGTGATGCTCAGTGACGGGAACGACGAAGTTCATCGCTCATTGATTCAACTGGGAAGCCAGTGGAGCGGAGTGGAATCGTTCCATGTTCATCATGACGTTGTCATGAACCCTGATGACTTGGTCGGACTCATCGGCACCTACTCGTACGTGCGGTTGCGCGCGGATGCAGCCGATGTGCTCGCGTCAGTGCGAGAACTCGCGATCACTCATCCTGATCTTGCGGGCCGAGAACGTTTCCCGATGCCGTACGTCACTGTCGCGTACCGCACAGTGCGTGACTCACGCTAGGAGCGATGCTTGCCTCGGTTGCGACGATAGTGCGCGACATCGTGCTTGGTTGACTGCCACGTTCCATCTGGCGCTTGAATCGCGCTGAGCTTGCCACGTTGCGCTGCCTGCCGTAGCGCCGCAAGCGTGAAGTCGTGCGAGACCAAAGCAGCAAGAGGAACGAGTCTAGATTCCCCCGCGATCGCAGGGAGGATGAAGCGGTTGATGTTGTCGTATATGGCTCTGGCGATCATCTCACCCAGCGGAGCAAAGTCTTCAGCGTCTGCTTTCTGCATCGCGTCGAGGTAACGCTGACGCCGTGACTTCACGATGATGGCCGGCGGGTAGCCCAGGCGGACGAGCATGAGGTTCAACGCCAGGCGACCTGCGCGGCCATTGCCGTCAATGAACGGATGAACACGCTCGAACCCGTTGTGCAGTCTCGCAAGCATCTCGGGCAGCGGCGTATTCGAGTTCGCAGCCCCTCTCAATCGCGGCGCCACTTCGCCCACCTGATCGAGCCAATCCTGCATCGCGCTCGGTACAAGAGGCCAGCTCAAAGGGGTGATGCCTGAGCCGAGGGGATGCAGGTCGTGCTCACGAAACCTCCCCGGCGCCTCTCGTTGCGTTGCTTCGGAGTGCGGCGCCACATCCCACACCGGAGTCATCGCTAGTTCGTGAATCAGCTTGATCTCACGCAATGTGAGGAGATCATCGACTCCCCAGTCTCCTGGCCGAAGTGCATGGCCGTAGACCCACTCGGCCGCCTGTCCGTAACCCTTAACTTCTAGGTAGTCCTTCAAGGGCTTGGCGCCAACGGTCCTTCCTTCGTCAAGCAGCACTTCTACCTGTCTGAGGACGAGGGTGTTCCCCTCAAGTGCAGTGGAGTGGTGTGCTTCTAGGTGCCAGATGTCTGACCAGATGCCGCTGGCCTCCTCTGGGGTTGGGAGACCGCCAAAGCGGGCATGTAATTCGGCTACCGAGCCGTCGAGGCGCCGGTAGACGGTCTCCCTCGATGGCCGACCTCGAGGCATCGTCCCCCCTAAGTTGATATGGCTAGCAATTACTAATTGAACATATCAACTTAAGCGCGATTCCGACATCCTTCCTCCGACCATGCCACCCTCCGACCATGCCACCCTCAACTTAGGCAGGCTGCCCCAAGCGTCCATCCAGACCGATGAGCAGCAGGCTCGACTTCTCACCCTCGTTAAGTGTCATGATGGCGCCCATGGAAGAGCCCGACGACGCTGTTGACCGCCGCAGGCCACGCAGCGTGTATAGCGTAGGCAATGAGCCCGACCCGCGCGTGAGCTTGGCCAATGAGCGCACCGCACTGGCATGGATGCGCACTGCACTCGCCGTCGTCGCAGGTGGCATCGCGCTCGTCTTGCTCGAAGGTGCACTGCCGGAGTGGCGATCTGTCACGTGGCTGCCGGTCGTCATTTGCCTCTCCGGTGCCTTTCTCGCCGTCGCCGGAATCGTGCGCTGGGCTCGTGTCGAGCGGGCGGTGCGAATGCGGGCACCACTGCCAGCGCCGTCGACCATGTTGTTCATCGCAGCCGTCATCGTTCTCGTTGCGCTTGTGGTCGTGGTTGAACTGTGGAGGCTCACATGAGCGGCCCGCCCGCCGGCCAGCAGGAGCGAACCCTGCTGGCCTGGCGGCGAACCTCGCTCGCCCTCGTGGGCACTTCATTGGTGGCACTACATCTGGCCATCACCCAGGGAAGCGTCAACGCAATCGTGGCGGCATTCGTCTGCGTGGGGTTCGGGTTGGCCACCGCGCTCGAGTCGCAACTCGCGTACAGCTCATCTGCCGACGTTCCCCGCTCACCTGCAGTCATACTGCTGCTGAACTTGCTGTGCATCGCTTCGCTCGCGGTGGTGGGGATCTCCTTCGCCGTATCTCAGCCCTGAGGCTGTCGAGCAGCGACGACTCAGCGCCCCACCGCCGAACCTTGCTGCACCTACGATCCCGGTGCCAGCGTTCCGGCGAAGATTTGCCAAGCGAGCAGCGACTTGGCGATCAAACTGAGAGTGATGTAGGTGCGCTCACCGTTGAGGTAGTTCGACCATTTGCCGACTCGCTTGTACTGCAGCACCTGCACAACCGCGAAACAGTTGAAGAAGAGGAAGAGCGAGATGATGATGCCGTACACGAACGCGGGCGGCTCGACATCGGTTGCCGCGCCGGGTGCGACAACATAAAGCAGCACTGCAAGCCACGGAACAATGCCGGCGATGCAGCCGAAGATGAACGGAACCCACCCGCCGCTTCCGGGAGTCTCGTACTTTTCTTGCAGCCAGCCGAAGAGGATCATTGAGGCGTTGACGCCGAAGATGGCGATCAGCGCCGCAGCGTCTGAGATTCCGACGATCTGCGCGATGAGCACCATCATGATCGACGAGCTCAGCGAGTATTCGACCCACCGGAAGTAGTTGTGCTGGGCCACGAGCCCTGCCACATACCGCCGGTTGAACGGCGGCAGACACACCATGAAATGGAACAGCGCGCACAGTCCGAAGAATAGCGCCACGCCCCACGCGATGCGTGAATCGAACAACACCACCGGCTGCGACGGCGGAGTGCCAGGCGGCCCGGCCATGTAGGTCGCGGTGACCGGCAACGAGAAGTTGTTGGCTAGTGCGAGGATCGCGATTAACTGCGCGAGGTGAGCAAATCCCGCGATGAGGTTCCACCGCCGGATCCCTCCAAGTTGGCTGGTCGCGGCACTGTCTTCCGCTACTGCTACGGGAACTGTCATCTGGTGAACCTTCCGAGTAGGCGCGCTCTTGGCGTTTGACACGTCACCCTTGTGCACGTGGTGGGCACTACTTCACTATCACGGAATTGGCGGTGCCGCGACCGCAGCGTTGGCGTGAGCGGTGAGGGCTCAGCCTGAACGCGGCGAAAGGGTGATGCTGATCCCGCCCACCGTGACGGAGGTCAACTTCGACGAGTCGACGCCCGAGGGAATTGCGATCTCGCTTGCTGTCTCAACGGCATCGGCGGTGCAGGACGGACCACCCGTGGGCTCAACCACTACCGTGACCGCTTGCGTTCCGGTAACGGTTGCCGACTGGGCCACACTCGGGCACGAACTGCTACCGAGCACCACGACAACGAGTTGCCCGGGCTCACCCCACCCAACGCAGGTACGAGTGTTGTTCTCTGTCGGACCATCGCACACGGTGGGAGTCGTCGGCACGAATGACAGGAGGGCTCCGCCAGACGTCGGCGGTTGAGTCGGCGTCGACGACGAACACGCAGCAAGTGAGACCGCGACGAGCGCGGCCACAAACATTTCGCGCATTAGTTCCCCCTCGCAGAGAAGTCTTCTTCTCCTGCACAATGGTCGCATGAGAACACGACACTTGGCTGAACTGGAAGTCTCCGAGATCGGTCTTGGCTGCATGGGGATGAGTGACTTCTACGGCGACTTCGACGACGCCGAGAA
>Ga0194044_10000956_pt1 | contig 14666 bp, 10 predicted proteins | sample JunL4417m_MetaG_FD_155460 | JGI IMG/M metagenome (GOLD analysis project Ga0194044, IMG submission 155460) | Anoxic zone freshwater microbial communities from boreal shield lake in IISD Experimental Lakes Area, Ontario, Canada - Jun2016-L442-17m | ecosystem: Environmental > Aquatic > Freshwater...
GCATCTGCCTTGGCTAACATCAGCTTTTCCTGGGTAAGGCCGTAATATTTAAAATATTCCTGAGCGCTTGGTAGCGTCGCTCCCTGCATGCGCTCACTCTGTAACCGCAGCATCATTATCACATCCACGTCTCGCAATCCTTGCGCCATGTCATGGTAAACCCGAACCCCGAGTTTTTCGACACACACTGGCAACAAAGTCTTAGGGGCGATAACACGAACCTCTGGTACGCCCAAGGTAGTGAGCGCATGAATTTGTGAACGCGCCACACGTGAGTGCAGAATATCACCAACAATAGCCACTCGTAGATTACAAAATTCTTTTTTGTAGTGCCGGATGGTAAACATATCAAGCAGCGCCTGTGTTGGATGAGCGTGCCGCCCATCACCGGCATTGATAACATGAATCTCTGGTGCAACATGCTTGGCAATAAGGTGTGCCGCTCCACTTTGCGAGTGCCTAACAACGAACATGTCTGCATGCATCGCACACAAGTTGTCCACCGTATCCAGCAGAGTCTCACCCTTGCTGGCCGATGAGGAGCCAATGTTTAAATTAACCACATCGGCCGAAAGCCGTTTGGCCGCAATCTCGAACGTGGTGCGCGTGCGGGTACTGTTTTCAAAAAATATATTAAATACAGACTTGCCATGTAGCAAGGGTAGTTTTTTAATGTCGCGACTTTCGGATGTGCCCAAAAAAGATGCAGCCTTGTCTAAGAGGTCGTACAAAATGGCTGCTGGCAATCCCTCGGTGGATAGCAAGTGTTGTAGCTCACCGTGTTTGTTGAGTTGCGGATTATTCATGTAATACGCTCTAAGGAGGATTCATTAAAGTAAGACTGCAGAATTGTTTGCGCTGCGATCTGATCAAGCAGCGGCTTCTGCTTGATACCATACACGCCCATCTCTGCCAATTGAGAACTCGCAGCAGCGGAAGTATATCTCTCATCCACCAAAATAATAGGTAAATCAAAGCGCGCCTTAAGGCGTTGCGCAAAAAGACGGCACAGACGAGTCAGTTCGTGCGGTTCGCCACTGTCATGGCTGGGTAGCCCAACCACCAAGGCCGAAGGGTCCCATTCACTAACAAGCTTTGATATGGCGGCAAATCGTTCCTGGTTTTTCTCTTCACGCACAGTGGTTAATGCTCGTGCGGTGCCAGAAATTGAATTTCCTACCGCCACACCAATCCTCTTGGTGCCAAAATCAAACCCCAACAACACACCCCTTATGACAATTGATGTTTCTTTATCAGGCATGTCCCGCATACTCTGAAAGAGAGGCGTAGTCCACCCCCAGTAACGCCATTGCAGCGAGAAAGCGCTTCTCTGATGGCAGCTCAAACAAGATCTGCTCAGACGCTGGCACGGTCAGCCAAGCATTTTGTGTTAGCTCATGCTCCAGCTGCCCTTGCGCCCACCCAGAGTATCCCAAGGTCAGCAACATATTTTCAGGCTCCAATCCGGCGCCAACCGCCAGTAAGATATCTCTGGATGTGGTCAAACCTAAATTATTATTAATGGTTAGCGTTGATTGCCACTGACCAACCGGCCTATGAAGCACAAAGCCTCTATCAGTTTGCACTGGCCCCCCAAAATACACCGGCCTATTGTGCAACTCAAGCTCATCCATTGGAATGTTAGTTTGAGCAAACAGCTCCCCCAGCGTGAGGCTGGTAGGGCGATTCACTATGATACCCAATGCACCCTGCTCGTTGTGCTCACAAACATAAACAAGTGTCTTGGTAAAGGCGGGGTCGGCCATGGCTGGCATGGCGATCAGGAAGTGATGTCTGAAATCAAGCTGTGACATGACCTCCATTATAATCCATAAAGTCGAGGCTATAGTACATCACAGAAAAATATAGTTATATCGTTGGCCGGTCATCAGAGTCCAAGCCTCCTACAGATTTCCAATGAAGGGGTGGCTTGATTAAGCGTATAAAAATGAAGACTCGGTGCGCCGCCAGCGAGCAGGCGATCACATAATTTGGCAACAACATCAAGGCCGAATGCCTGCAAGGACTCATTGTCATCGCCATAGCCCTCTAACACCTTACGCATCGAGCGCGGAATTTCTGCGCCGCATGCATCTGAGAAGCGCGCCAGCTGAGCGAACTTCACGATGGGCATTATTCCTGGCACGATAGGAACCGTAATCCCCACCTTGCGGCACTCGTCAACAAATCTAAAATAGCCATCAGCATTATAAAAATATTGCGTAATGGCAGAATTTGCGCCGGCCATTATTTTTTGCTTAAAGTTTAGCAAGTCATCGCGTGGCGACTTGGCCTGTGGATGAAATTCTGGGTAGCCCGCCACATCAATATGAAAATGCTCGCCAGTCTCAGCACGAATAAAGGACACCAACTCATTAGCATAGTTAAATTCTCCACTAGCAGCCTCAACGGGTCGATCACCGCGCAGCGCCACAATATGCTTAATACCTATTTTTTTATAGACGTTTAAAATAGTACGAATATTATCGCGCGTAGAGCCAATACACGACAGATGGGGAGCGACCTCGTGACCGTCAGCTTTAATCTTTTGCACCGTTTCCAGCGTGCTGCTGCGCGTGGAGCCGCCCGCGCCGAAGGTGACGGAAAAAAATTCCGGTCTAAGTTCTGCCAACTGCAAACACGTGGCAGTAAGTTTTTTTACGCCCTCCTGTGTTTGTGGTGGAAAAAATTCAAAGCTAAATGATTTAGAGTTTTTCATGATCAATAATCACCGGCCCTTGCTGAGAATTTTTTTTCCGTAACATAAAAGAAAGTATGAAAGACAGAGCGCTATACAACAAGGAGCCGGTTAAGCCAGCCCAAAAACCACTCACATCGAAACCCTTTAATACCGAACCAGCAAACCAAAACAACAGTCCGTTAATGACAAGTACGAACAAGCCAAGCGTTACAAAAGTAACCGGCAAGGTAAGCAAGATCAACAGCGGTCTTAAAAGTACATTAATAAGACCCAGCAACATTGCCGCAATCAATGCGGAAAAGAAGCCATCCACACGAATACCTGGCAGCAGATAGGCCACCGCCAGCAATGCCAACGCATTTAAAATCCAGGTTGCAATAATTCGCATAAACTTGCTCTCGGTATTGTTGCAACGTCCATCGCTGGCGATACTATTTAACGGCATAGATACTTAATACCGGTAATGGTCTGACTTGTATGGTCCACATTTGGGCACACCAATATAAGCAGCCTGTTGATCTGTCAGTGTACTCAATTGTGCATTAAGCTTTTTTAGCTGAAGTCTTGCCACCTTCTCATCTAAGTGCTTGGGCAGGGTATACACACCCACTGGATATTTGCCAGCGCCTTTCTCTGCATCACCCCACAATTCAATCTGAGCAATGGTTTGATTGGCGAACGATGAACTCATTACATATGAAGGATGTCCAGTACCGCAGCCTAAATTAACTAGGCGGCCTTCAGCAAGCAAGATAATACGCTTACTTGCCTGATCACCCACCTCAGGAAAAATAATATGATCAACCTGTGGTTTAATATTCTCCCAAGTGTAGGCCTTCAGCGAAGCAACGTCTATTTCATTATCGAAATGACCAATATTGCACACGATAGCTTGGTTCTTCATCTTCTTCATGTGCTCATGAGTGATTACATGATAGTTTCCAGTGCAGGTCACAAATATGTCGCCATGTTCGGCAGCGTAATCCATGGTAACCACGCGGTATCCCTCCATGGCCGCCTGCAAGGCACAAATCGGATCAATCTCGGTCACCCATACTTGGGCAGACAGTGCGCGCATTGCTTGTGCCGAACCCTTCCCAACATCTCCATAGCCGGCAATAACGGCGACCTTGCCTGCAATCATCACATCGGTTGCACGCTTAATGCCATCCACCAGAGATTCACGGCAGCCATAAAGGTTATCAAATTTTGATTTTGTAACCGAATCATTAACATTAATGCCAGGGAATCGCAGTTCACCGCGTGCATGCATTTGATACAACCGGTGCACCCCTGTTGTAGTTTCTTCCGTCACCCCCTTGATTGCCGCTAGCCGCTGGGAGTACCAATCAGCCTGCACAGAAAGACATTTTTTGATGGCAGCATACAGAAAGGTTTCCTCCTCCGAGGTTGGCTTATCAATAACTGATGCGTCCTTTTCAGCTCGAGCCCCCAAGTGCAATAACAGAGTGGCATCTCCTCCATCATCCAGAATCATATTTGCGTGGTGATGGTTTGGCCAATCGAAAATACGATGAGTGTATTCCCAGTATTCTGCTAGGGACTCTCCTTTAACCGCAAAAACAGGGCTACCCCCGGCAGCGATGGCTGCCGCCGCATGATCCTGAGTGGAATATATGTTACAAGATGCCCAGCGTACTTCCGCACCCAAAGCTTTCAGGGTCTCGATCAACACGGCGGTTTGGATGGTCATATGCAAGGACCCAGCGATACGCGCACCACGTAACGGTTGCGCGCCTGCATATTCTTCACGAATTGCCATTAGCCCAGGCATTTCAGTTTCGGCAATGGCAATTTCTTTTCGCCCCCACGGGGCAAGGCTAATATCTGATATTTTGCAATCAGAGAATATAGCATTTTGAGCAGCGTTCATAATCGTTCCCATTCAAGTTAATGAATGGGCGCCGTTACTATAAACACTCTCCAACGCCCCAAGCCTGGCCTCACCAAAGGTGAGGTCGCAGCGCCCCTCGAAGCCGGCAAAATTAAAATTGCTAGAACAACTTAGCTTGGGTATTTTAACATAACCACGGCAATCATTTTCAACCCGCTGGGTAGGCTTTATCTGCTTGAATTCATCACGCCAAGCGCCTTACAAATAATCAGGTCAAGAGGGTGTGCTGCAGATTCAGTTTCCCGCCCTTAAACTGCTGGGCTTGGGGCTACCATATGATGTACTATTCCAAGATAGAAGCTTACAATATCAAGCTGTTGTCGATCACTGCATCACGAACTTGAATTGCTAAATTTATGGCAACAACCACTCGCGAAAATTATAAATTACTCGTGGCCACCCCTCAATGTCTCTGCTAACCAAGCTCCGCGAGCGTCTTCTTGGAAAGTCACTCGACCCTCTCAATCCGTCCACACGCCACAGCATCGTCCTGGTGTCATTTCTTGCCTGGATTGGATTGGGTGCAGATGGCCTCTCCTCCTCCTGCTATGGACCCGAGGAAGCCTTTTTGGCTCTAGGTACACACACACACCTAGGACTTTATCTCGCACTAGCGACGGCCTTCACTGTTTTCATTATCGCCCTTGCATACAATCAAGTTATCGATTTATTCCCCGATGGGGGCGGGGGCTACAAGGTTGCAACACGTCTAGTGGGCAGGCATGCTGGGTTGATGTCTGGCGCCGCACTAATTGTAGATTACGTGCTGACCATCTCCATATCCATTGCCAGTGGTGCGGATGCCTTGTTTAGTCTATTCCCCGTCGGTTTGCAAGGCTTTAAGCTGGGTAGTGAAATTGTATTGCTGCTTTTGCTGATAATACTTAATTTACGCGGCATGAAAGAGTCCATCAAGATCTTGCTACCAATTTTTCTTGGCTTCTTTATTACTCACGTACTGCTTATTAGTTACGGCATCATTTCTCACGCACAGGGATTGCCTGACCTAATCCCAAGCACCTTACAAGAAACCTCTTCTTTAGCCCAGGAGACAAGCTGGATGTTTGTTGCCGCATTGTTTCTGCGTGCCTATTCACTCGGTGGTGGCACCTATACCGGCATTGAGGCAGTGTCCAACAATATAAATATGCTGATCGAGCCACGCATTCGCACCGGGAAGCTAACAATGATGTACATGGCACTATCTCTTGCCTTTACTGCTGGTGGCATCATTCTGCTGTATCTATTATGGGGAACCAAACATGTAGATGGGCAAACCCTAAATGCAGTCACCTTCCAGTCTATTATCGGCACCCTTGGGATGCCAGCGTGGATTAGCGACGGTACGCTAGCGCTCGTGCTTGCCTTGGAAGCGGGGTTACTTTTGGTTGCAGCAAATACCGGCTTTCTTGGTGGCCCCGCAGTAATGGCTAACATGGCGGCCGACTCATGGGTCCCACGCCAATTTCTTCACCTCTCATCACGCCTGGTCACACAAAACGGCGTTATAGTAATGGGGGTAGCGGCGCTACTTATTTTAATTTGGAGTCGGGGGAGTGTGTCACTGCTGGTAGTGCTGTACAGCATTAACGTATTTCTCACCTTCAGCCTGTCATTGCTTGGTCTGTCCATTCACTGGTGGCGAGAGCGACGCAACGTACTCACCTGGAAAAGAAAGTTTACACTTTCAATGTTGGGGCTTGCCGTTACCGGCAGCATTCTTTTTGTAACTCTGGCAGAGAAGTTCAGTGATGGCGGGTGGATGACTATACTAATCACCAGCCTAGTAATTGTATTCTGCCTACTCATCCGCAAACATTACGACACAACGCGTAGAAAGTTGCTTGAGATAGAAAAACTATTCGCCCAATCAATTCAATCAAATCCAGACACCCCAAAGAAACTTGATCCAACGCTTCCCACCGCGATCTTTTTTGTTGATGAACATCGTGGCGTAGGAATGCACACAATCATGTGGGTAATGCGATTATTCCCAGATCACTTCAAAAATTTTATTTTCTTGAGTGCGGGAGAGGTGGACACTAAAAGTTTCGACAGTAGTAGCACCCTCCTCACCATGCAGCATAAAATCGAGAAAGCACTCTATTATTACTCTGGATTCTCTCGTAGCCAGAGCGTGAACTCTAGTTGGCGCATAGGCTATGGCACTGATCCAGTGATGATATTGGATGATCTAGCTAAGGAGATTATTGCCGAATACCCGAACAGCGTTTGCTTTGCCACAAAGCTAATTTTTGTTCGTGACAATCTTTTTGTGCGTTGGCTGCACAACCAGACCGCATTAACCATGCAGCGTCGTCTGCACTTACGTGGGCAACAGATGGTCATACTGCCCATGATGATCAATTAATGACTGGCGCACGCAATAAACGGCCAGCACACATCAGCCACAGCTTGCGCAATCAATTAATTGCGTCACATGAGTTTTATCAAAAAAATCATCATACTAAATAATAATCTGGTGCGCTCCAGATACGGACTTGCGGAACCAGCAATCCATAAACCCCCCTCATCCCGCTGCCCGTCATTAGGCACCCAGGTATAACTTACACCCTTGATAAAGAATCACATTTAATGGATAATGCCCAGCTTAACATGCCGGGATGGCGGAATTGGTAGACGCGCCGGACTCAAAATCCGGTGCTGGCAACAGTGTGAGGGTTCGAGTCCCTCTCCCGGCACCAGCTCTAAGTTTTTTAAAGCAATTGTCAACCAATTAAAGAACTGGGGCGTTTATGTCGTGTGGCACCATAGTGTCATAATCGTTTTTAAACTTAAATAAATGGAGTTCATATGAAACTGTTATCTACACTGATCGCCGCTGTATTCGCTGTTGCTTCTTTCTCTGCTGTTGCTGCTGACGCTGCAGCTCCTGCTGCTGCTCCTGCTGCCGCTGCTGCTCCTGCTGCCGCTGCTGCTCCTGCTAAGAAAGCTAAGAAAGCTAAGAAAGCTAAGGCAGCTGACGCCGCAGCTCCTGCAGCCGCTCATTAATTTTGTGAGCCTTAAAAAAGGCAGGGGCAACCCTGCCTTTTTTATTACACTAAATTCCTGAACCAGGATAATTAGCATAGAATTAACACGTAAAAATCATAAGCTAGGGGATTGCGCATCCCATTTACGGTCCATGGCACACCCAGCCAACCGAGCGGCGACCAAAAACCTTAGTACAAGCACTCACCAAACTTGTTTATTACCCCATGGCTAAAGAATGCATTGTTGTTGGCATATCTGGTGGAGTAGATTCCGCCGTTGCCGCGCTATTACTAAAACAACAGGGCTATGACGTCATTGGCCTATTCATGAAAAACTGGGAGGACGATGACAACAATGAGCATTGCTCTTCACGTCAAGATCTGATTGACGCCATCTCTATCGCTGACACCATAGACATCCCCATTGAGACAGTAAATTTTTCCAAAGAATATAAGGATCGTGTATTCAGCCATTTCCTACGTGAATACAAGGCCGGACGCACGCCCAACCCAGATGTTTTATGCAACTCAGAAATAAAATTTAAATCGTTCTTAGAACACGCCATCGGCATGGGTGCGGGATCCATAGCAACTGGTCACTACGCACAAATACGCAAACTTGGTGACCACTACCAATTGCTCACCGCAATAGACAGCGCCAAGGATCAGAGTTACTTTTTACACCGCCTGAATCAAATGCAGTTATCCAGGACGCGCTTTCCGCTAGGGGCATTACTCAAGCCACAGGTTCGAGAAATCGCACGCCAATTTGGCCTATCCAACTATGCCAAAAAAGACAGCACCGGCATATGCTTTATAGGCGAACGGCCTTTTCGCGAATTCCTGAGTCGCTACCTGCCCACGCAGCCAGGCTCAATCTGCACGCTCAATGGTCAAGTAATTGGGGAGCATATCGGTCTTTCGTTTTATACGATCGGTCAGCGTCAAGGATTGGGGGTTGGTGGAGCGGGCCCGCCTTGGTTCGTGGCGAGCAAGGACATCACAGCCAACCGTCTGATTGTAGTGCAGGGGCACGACCATCCAGCTCTGCTAACCACACATCTAAGCGCCACAGATCTTCACTGGATCAGTGGCTCCATCCCAGACATCACACGTGATCACACAGCAAAAATTCGCTATCGACAAGCTGGTTCTGGTTGCCGCCTTAACGTGGTGTCCGATAATTGTTGCGACTTTGAGTTTACCGAAGTACAGTGGGCGGCCACCCCAGGACAATCGGTGGTGGTTTATGATGACAACATTTGCCTGGGTGGCGGCATCATAAATTAATAATTTATCAATATGCCGCTAAATATGCTTAACTTCTTTTAAAATACGTTAATTAACAATAATTCGTGGCACTCGTAAAAACAGGTGTTGTGCGCTTTAACAATTTTTTGTAAAACTTTCCCAAGGGTTATCTCGATGACAACAACCAAACTCACCGCACTATCGCCCCTGGATGGTCGCTACCACAAGCAAACAGATCCATTGCGTACGTACTTTAGTGAATTTGGCTTAATGCGTTATCGCGTGCTCGTAGAGATCGAGTGGCTTAAGGCGCTGAGTTTGGAGCCAAATATTCATGAAATAGGACCATTCTCCGCTGCAACCTACGCGCATCTTGATGAGCTCGTAGTGCGCTTTAGCGAAACTGACGCCGCGCACATAAAGACAATAGAGAGCCGCACAAATCATGACGTTAAAGCAATTGAGTATTGGTTACGCGAAAAACTTGCAAGCAACCCAGAGACAAGAGGCAGGCTGGAGTTTATTCACTTCGCTTGCACCTCAGAGGACATCAATAATATAAGTCACGCGCTGATGCTGGCGGATAGTCGAAAGACGGTCATGTTGCCCGCGCTAGACGGCATAATTAATAGTTTGCGCAATATCGCTCACCAACTGGCAGACACCCCCATGCTGTGCCGCACTCACGGACAGACCGCCACGCCAAGCACGCTTGGCAAGGAGATGGCCAATGTGGTGCACCGCCTACAACGCGCCTATGCGCGCTTAGCAAGCGTAGAAATACTGGGGAAAATGAACGGTGCCGTGGGTAATTACAACTCTCATTACACATCTTACCCAGAGGTTGATTGGGAGACTCTTGCCCAGCGCTTTGTAACGGCGCGAGGCATCACCTTCAATCCTTATACCATCCAGATTGAGCCACACGATTATATGGCCGAGCTATTCGATGCTTATGCACGCACCAATTCCATTCTAATCGATCTTGACCGCGATCTTTGGGGCTACATTTCACTTGGCTACTTCAAGCAAAAAGTAATAGCGGGCGAGGTAGGCTCGTCCACTATGCCGCACAAGGTAAACCCCATAGATTTTGAAAACTCAGAGGGGAATCTGGGTTTAGCAAATGCGATTTTTCGCCATATGTCTGACAAGTTACCAATATCACGCTGGCAACGTGATCTAACCGACTCCACCGTGCTGCGCAACATGGGTGTAGTGTTAGGCTACACCTTGCTTGCCTATGAGTCCTGTCTAAAAGGCTTAAACAAGCTCGAGGCAGACCCAGGATGCATGGCGGAAGATTTAAACAACAGCTGGGAAGTTCTGGCCGAGCCGATCCAAACCGTAATGCGGCGCTATAGCATTGAAAATGCTTACGACAGGCTAAAGGAGTTGACGCGGGGGGAGAGCGGCATTAACCGCAACAGCTTGCACGCATTCATTGACACACTGGATATTCCAGAAACAGAGAAGCAGCGGCTACGCGCACTAACCCCAGCCACCTATACGGGCAAGGCCAGCGAGCTAGCACAGCGTATCTAACCACTCCCGTAAGTATCCATCACTTTCAAAGTGATAACATTGGTCTATCCATAAACAATAAAGCCCTCACATGGAGGGCTTTATTGTTTATAAGGAGTCTGACGATGACCTACTTTCACATACGGACGTACACTATCATCGGCGCAAAGTCGTTTCACTGTCCTGTTCGAGATGGGAAGGAGTGGGACCAACTTGCTATAATCGTCAGACATAACTGGCGGCTAACGGATTGCCCTATTCGAGCAATCAATCGGCTATCAACTGGAAGAAGTAATTGGTTTTGATTGTAACGCAACTTGTAATATTTAATGTTATAGGGTCAAGCCTCACGGGCAATTAGTATCAGTTAGCTTAACGCATTACTGCGCTTCCACACCTGACCTATCAACGTGGTGGTCTTCCACGACCCTTTAGGGGGATCAAGTCCCCAGGGAAATCTCATCTCAAGGCGAGTTTCCCGCTTAGATGCTTTCAGCGGTTATCTCTTCCGGATTTAGCTACCCGGCAATACGACTGGCGTCATAACCGGTACACCAGAGATCCGTCCACTCCGGTCCTCTCGTACTAGGAGCAGGTCCCTTCAAATTTCCAGCGCCCACGGCAGATAGGGACCAAACTGTCTCACGACGTTTTAAACCCAGCTCACGTACCACTTTAAATGGCGAACAGCCATACCCTTGGGACCGACTACAGCCCCAGGATGTGATGAGCCGACATCGAGGTGCCAAACTCCCCCGTCGATATGAACTCTTGGGAGGAATCAGCCTGTTATCCCCAGCGTACCTTTTATCCGTTGAGCGATGGCCCTTCCATACAGAACCACCGGATCACTATGACCTGCTTTCGCACCTGCTCGACTTGTCAGTCTCGCAGTCAAGCATCCTTTTGCCATTGCACTATCAGTACGATGTCCGACCGTACCTAGGATACCTTCGTACTCCTCCGTTACTCTTTGGGAGGAGACCGCCCCAGTCAAACTGCCTACCATGCAATGTCCCCGATCCGGATTACGGACCTAGGTTAGAACCTCAAACACATCAGGGTGGTATTTCAAGGTTGGCTCCACGATGTCTGGCGACACCGCTTCAAAGCCTCCCACCTATCCTACACAGATCTGTTCAAAGTCCAATGCAAAGCTACAGTAAAGGTGCATGGGGTCTTTCCGTCTAGCCGCGGGTAGATTGCATCTTCACAAACATTTCAACTTCGCTGAGTCTCGGGTGGAGACAGTGTGGCCATCGTTACTCCATTCGTGCAGGTCGGAACTTACCCGACAAGGAATTTCGCTACCTTAGGACCGTTATAGTTACGGCCGCCGTTTACCGGGGCTTCAATCAAGAGCTTGCACCCCATCATTTAACCTTCCGGCACCGGGCAGGAGTCACACTCTATACGTCCACTTTCGTGTTTGCAGAGTGCTGTGTTTTTATTAAACAGTCGCAGCCACCATTTCACTGCAACCCCATCGGGCTTTGGACGCGAAGTCCTACACCCTACCGGGGCGCACCTTCTCCCGAAGTTACGGTGCAAATTTGCCGAGTTCCTTCACCCGAGTTCTCTCAAGCGCCTTAGAATTCTCATCCTGCCCACCTGTGTCGGTTTGCGGTACGGTCTCAATACAACTGAAGCTTAGTGGCTTTTCTTGGAAGCTTGGTATCAGCAACTTCGTACCACAAGGGCACTCGTCATCACGTCTCAGAATTGACCTCCCGGATTTGCCTAAGAGATCTCCCTACACGCTTAAACCAAGACATCCAACACTTGGCTTGCCTAACCTTCTCCGTCCCCACATCGCATTGTATTGAGGTACAGGAATATTAACCTGTTTCCCATCGACTACGCATTTCTGCCTCGCCTTAGGGGCCGACTCACCCTGCGCCGATGAACGTTGCACAGGAAACCTTGGGCTTTCGGCGAGGGAGCCTTTCACTCCCTTTATCGCTACTCATGTCAGCATTCGCACTTCTGATACCTCCAGCAACCTTCTCAAGTTGCCTTCGCAGGCCTACAGAACGCTCTCCTACCATATGTATAAATACATATCCGCGATTTCGGTGCATAGTTTGAGCCCCGTTACATCTTCCGCGCAGGACGACTCGATCAGTGAGCTATTACGCTTTCTTTAAATGATGGCTGCTTCTAAGCCAACATCCTGACTGTTTTAGCCTTCCCACTTCGTTTTCCACTTAACTATGTCTTGGGGACCTTAATCGGCGGTCTGGGTTGTTTCCCTTTCGACACCGGACGTTAGCACCCGATGTCTGTCTCCCATGCTCGCACTTCTCGGTATTCGGAGTTTGCAATGGTTTGGTAATCAGCAATAGACCCCTAGCCATGACAGTGCTCTACCCCCGAGAGTGATACATGAGGCACTACCTAAATAGTTTTCGGAGAGAACCAGCTATTTCCAAGTTTGTTTAGCCTTTCACCCCTATCCACAGCTCATCCCCTAATTTTTCAACATTAGTGGGTTCGGACCTCCAGTGAGTGTTACCCCACCTTCATCCTGGCCATGGATAGATCACTTGGTTTCGGGTCTACACCCAGCAACTATCGCCCTTATCAGACTCGCTTTCGCTGCGCCTCCCCTATTCGGTTAAGCTCGCTACTGAATGTAAGTCGCTGACCCATTATACAAAAGGTACGCAGTCACGGAACAAGTCCGCTCCCACTGTTTGTATGCATGCGGTTTCAGGATCTATTTCACTCCCCTTCCGGGGTTCTTTTCGCCTTTCCCTCACGGTACTGGTTCACTATCGGTCGATTACGAGTATTTAGCCTTGGAGGATGGTCCCCCCATATTCAGACAGGATTTCTCGTGTCCCGCCCTACTTGTTCCAACCCTATTTCCACTCCTGAATTTTCGCGTACGGGGCTATCACCCACTATGGCTAGACTTTCCAGACTATTCCACTAATTCAGAAGCTAAAGGTTGTAGGCTCCTCCGATTTCGCTCGCCACTACTCTCGGAATCTCGGTTGATTTCTTTTCCTCCGGCTACTTAGATGTTTCAGTTCACCGGGTTCGCTCTACCTGACCTATGTATTCAGTCAGGAGTGACCCTTGCGGGCCGGGTTTCCCCATTCAGATATCTACGGATCAAAGCTTTATTGCCAGCTCCCCGTAGCTTTTCGCAGGCTTACACGTCTTTCGTCGCCTGTAATCGCCAAGGCATCCACCACATGCACTTATTCACTTGACCCTATAACATTAAACCCTTGGCTTTTTATGAGCCAAAGATTTTTGTTACAAGTTTTTTTGTCTCGCGTTTGTGACCGCTCCCATCCGACTTGAATGGTCACGGCTTGATACAATCAAAACCCATGTTTTTCGTACACAGACACCAAATAAGGTTCCCCTTAATTGAGATCCATGCGTGAATCACTTTTTACTTCTTCCAGATTTTTAAAGAACGACTATTGGCAAAAGCCAATATCCAAACACCAAGCTTGGATATTGGTTCTTACTTTGATGGTAAATGGTGGAGGATGACGGGATCGAACCGACGACCCCCTGCTTGCAAAGCAGGTGCTCTCCCAGCTGAGCTAATCCCCCATGCTTGGTGGGTCTGGGTGGACTCGAACCACCGACCCCACGCTTATCAAGCGTGTGCTCTAACCAACTGAGCTACAGACCCTTTTAAGCGTGAAAAGCAGGGAGTCAAACATGAGCATAAACACTGCATGTCTTAACCTCTGCCACATCACTACTTTAGTTTAAACAACCGATGAGTGTGGATACATACGTCAAGGCTTCTCTAGAAAGGAGGTGATCCAGCCGCACCTTCCGATACGGCTACCTTGTTACGACTTCACCCCAGTCACGAACCCTACCGTGGCAACCGCCCCCCTTGCGGTTAGGCTAGCTGCTTCTGGTAGAACCCGCTCCCATGGTGTGACGGGCGGTGTGTACAAGACCCGGGAACGTATTCACCGCGACATGCTGATCCGCGATTACTAGCGATTCCGACTTCATGGAGTCGAGTTGCAGACTCCAATCCGGACTACGATCGGCTTTCTGAGATTAGCTCCCCCTCGCGGGTTGGCAACCCTCTGTACCGACCATTGTATTACGTGTGAAGCCCTACCCATAAGGGCCATGAGGACTTGACGTCATCCCCACCTTCCTCCGGTTTGTCACCGGCAGTCTCATTAAAGTGCCCAACTAAATGATGGCAATTAATGACAAGGGTTGCGCTCGTTGCGGGACTTAACCCAACATCTCACGACACGAGCTGACGACAGCCATGCAGCACCTGTGT
>Ga0194044_10000957_pt1 | contig 14654 bp, 11 predicted proteins | sample JunL4417m_MetaG_FD_155460 | JGI IMG/M metagenome (GOLD analysis project Ga0194044, IMG submission 155460) | Anoxic zone freshwater microbial communities from boreal shield lake in IISD Experimental Lakes Area, Ontario, Canada - Jun2016-L442-17m | ecosystem: Environmental > Aquatic > Freshwater...
CGGTATATATCTGGCAAATTGATACGACCGTCCTGCATCGAGTCGAAAATTCCCAAGGCCCCCAAGTCTCCTTGCACGCCATTCCAGCCTTTTTTATAGTGTTCGGGTGGCAAACGTTCGAATTTCATATCAGCCGGACTTTCTCCCAATTCACTCCTCCAACGTTGCTCAATGGTGTCACAAGTGCATGGCACGGTCAAACCCCGCAATGGCGCCATGATCGTCGTCACCCATGGATAATCTTCGGCCAGTTCAGACAAGCGAATTTCTGAAGCCTTTTGTACCCCACGTTTGATACTCTCGTAATGCAAAGCAAGAGAGTGATCGGGGTACCGTTCCAGCGAATCCTCAGATGCACTCCGAATCGCCGCCAAAAATGAACGAGGCGACGTACGCCCACGTCCATCGGCCAAGTTACCGACGGTCCAAATATATGGAATGCCTCGGCGTCGGTCTCGTCCCATCCACTCGCCGGCAAGTGCGACAAAAAGTGAGCGTTGAACGATTCCAGCCCTTTTCGCCGAATCAGCCACGGCCCACGCGTCATCTGTCAACTTTAGCGGCAGGGAACCGACAACACTCTTATACACATTGCGCAGTGAAACACCGTGTTCTTCCATCCCATTGCAAAGATGCTGCCACAACAATCCATGCAAGTCGTGCGGCGCCCAAGCCAGTTCGACGCGTGTGGAGAGCAACTTCGATGCATCGGGAAAATCCGTGATCTGGCGGCCAACGAACTGATCTTCGCGTAGAAAGGCTTTGCCGTGAAGCCTTGGAAACACCCTAAGCGACAGGATGACGCGTAGCAGATCGCGCACGATAGCGTCCATGGTCCGCCAATCAGTGCTGGAGCGGTCGAGTGCATCGAAAACGATCATTCCGATCCTGCCATCTGCTTCGAATTTTGTATTCGCACGCTCAAGCATACCGCCAATGGTTTCAGGTCTATTGGTTACCCATTCAACGGTGCTGTCCCAAGACTCACGCGGAACTATCTCCGAAAGGACATCCGACAACCATCTGGCCAACACTGCCCGCCAAACGTGATAGGCATCAATGCCTTTCGACAGGAGTCTTCCGAACACGTCTCCGTCGGGATAATCGTCTATATTGGGCCTTTCACCGAACCCCGTATGGACATCCGCCCTGGAAAGTTCGGAGACCGAGTTGCCGAGCATCTCTCGTATCGCCTGCGAACGGAGAGCGGCGCTCCAGAAGGTTTTTCCGACACCACAAGCCCCAATCACGATGTTGCATTCCAGACGTAGCGCCTTGACATGCGAAGGTGGGATGTAAACCTCATCTTTCTTTGGAGTTTCCCCAGGCTTTGAGGTTTCTGCGGGCAGAGCCTCGACAATAGCGCATCGAATTCGTTGGATGTCGCTTTCAGTCATGATTCACCTCGTTCAGCTTCGATTAAGAGCATAATGCCGTCGATCAAGGGACCGAAAATCGTGTGTACCTCTTCACCATCAATGCCTGTAAGCCTTCCGTGCAAGTTCCTCAATGCAGCGAAGCCTCGATGCCAACGTACGGACCAGGGGGAGTGGGGCGCACCTTCATCCGCCTCGTCGAAGCTCCAGCTCCCCTTTTCGGTCGAAATAGCCCCGGCAGGCACTTCGTCATAGAGTTCCTCGGAAAAGATATCCCACGCACGTTCTCGCAATCCATCGAAATAATCGTCGGCTCCGACCTCCGGAATCATTGCGCCAACGAGTTGCAGGCGCTCCCGTATTTCCCGAACCACGCCCGTTATACGCCAGTGCCGGAAGAGTATCTGATAACCGGACCAAGTCTGATCGCTGTCGATGGCGAAAAGCAGAATCATCGAGGCCGACAGACCCGTCAGGCACGCCGAGGCGACCTCGTCGATGCCAGCACGGGAATCAATCAACGTCACATCAGGAGCCCACCGCTTTTCCAATTCTTCTATCAAACGACGAAGCCTCTGGGACCAGGATTCCCGACTTCCATGGGTACTCACTTTTGGCATCCAGACACGCCCAAGCTTGGCTATGTATTCGCCTGCTTTAGCACCATGCGCCGGTACGACATAAATTTCTCCGTTATGGGACAAGGAACTCGTCGCTACCATGTTTTCGAACACCATACATCCGTTATCCACCAGGTCCTCGACGAGCCAATCGGCAATGCCATGGGTCGGCCGGCGATCTTCAGACAGCAAGGAAGAAGACAGTCCCGGAGATTCCAGATCGAGGTCCAGCACAAGCACGCGTTTTCCACTCTCCGCCAAGGCCCATGCGGTCGCCGCCAGAGCGGTCGATCGTCCGACCCCACCCTTGATTGAGAAAAACACGATTCTTGGGGTAGTCGTGTTCGGAGGCGAGATTGACGACCAGTTGCCCTCCGTTGCAAGACGGTCAACGACATAGACACCCTCAATGCCTTCGAGCGAGAACTTGGCCTCGCTTGCTAACACTTCCTCAAAATTCGATTCAAAAAGCAAAGCATCTTCGGCGGGATAGGCATGTGGACCGAGCGCCCCTTCAATCTTCCGGGTGATTTTGTTTATCGCCGCCATTGCTCGGTCATCATGTTCCCATTTTTCATCCATGATAAGACGAACCCGTCCGTTCAGATCTCGATTGATCAGCAAGGGTCGAACACAGGGGACATCCGCCTGATGTTGCTGGAAAATTTCCGCCACCTTTGGAAGAATTGCATCGAATGTCATCATATCAAACCTTCCTTTCGGGCTTTACCGATCAACTTGCGAACGGCCTCCGCACCAAGGCGGTGAGAATCTACCCGCTTGTGGTCGAAATTACATTGGTTGGCATAACGCTGTGAAACATTCCAGTCACGGAAAGGGTTGGTTGTTGGCAACGCAAACGATGCTCCCTCGTGATGCCCGGATCGATATGCTTCATAGCGCACCCATGCATGGTTTGCGTGAATCCGATCGGACTCGTCGGTAGGACCACCATCGCTTCCGATCGGCATTCCGAATGCAACCATCAAGCGCTTTATCCCGCACTCCGCCGCCATCCCGTATAGATGATCGGCATTCGCCATCCGAGTGGACTCGAAAAGCAGCCCGGCATCCTGCCAATGGCGGTCGTGGGCGTCGAGAAAATCAGTGTTCATTCGTATTATTCCTTATGCTGTACACACCGGTGGAGGCTAAAATCGGCAGCTCCGACAGTTTCAGTCGTATTTATCTATCATGTAGTAATTCTTCGATGTTATACTCCAACTTCCGGTTTCGATGCAGCCGTATGGAATCTGGATTTACCCGAAAAACTCATCATTTTCACGTAAAAGAACATTATAAAAATATTTTTTCACGATTTGTATCTGTTGCCAATACAGCAGCTTTTTCGATTTTTGTGCTTGCCAGAATATCCGACAACCACGATCTGCCATGAATGGTCACATTGCACAGTTCCGCAGCAAATCTGGTACGTCGACTGCATTTTTTTGCAGTGGTGTGTAAACACCTTCGAGTAAAAACTGTACCAAAAGCGCTCTCATAGAATGGACGGGCACCCTCAATTTCACGTATAGCCAAATCGCTATCCAGATTATCCCGCGAAGTGGCTTTACACTGAATAAGTAAATTCTCCCGTTCAGGCCCATACTCAAAAACAACAACGTCGCAACCACGATCGGCGGAACTTGGTGTTAACATAACCCTTTTAGCATATTTTTTATAAATGGTGGCAATCAGCGCTTCAAAAAGACTCCAGGGAAGCTGCAACGCCGATCGAAGATCAATGTACTCAATTTGTTCCGGATGATCTTCAGGATAACCGAAAACCTCGTTGAGTAACTCTGGGGCTGTTACAGCCTCAGGTGGCATCAGACCGAGTGCGCTTTGCAGATTGCGTTTCCCATCTATCAATCGATGAAGCACGAGATCAAATGAGGCGATATCCGGGTTTGTGCAGGCGGGCAGATATACGGTTACTGGGCGGGTCTGTCCAATTCGATACACCCGGTCTGTGGCCTGATCTTCCTTGGCGGGATTCCAGTGACGTTCAAGGTGAATGACGTGATTCGCAGCCACAATGTTCAAACCTGCACCGGCAGCAATGGGCGACAGCACACAAATAGCAAAACCGGGTTGATTACCGAATTGATCTATTAAACCAAGACGCGTTGTCTCGGGTTTTCGATTGGATGTTGCTTTTGTGTCACCATTGATAACTGGTACTGTCAGGCCATAAATTTGCCCCAGATGATGGGCGAGAGCTTCCTGTAGTTTTTTTTGTACACAAAAAATTAGAACCTTCTCCTCAATTTCTTTGATCTTATCTAATTGATTCAGAAGCCAGGATAGTTTACCAGAACGGCACAATACAGCTCGCGAAGATGCCTGGCTGTTTGCGGGGCGGATATTGCCTCCACCGAGAAGATCCGGGTGCAGCGAAACTTGACGAAGTTGCCAGAGGGCGGCAATTTGTTGGTTCAGGCGAGCCTTGCCATCATGATCCTTTGTGCTACTGGCATCATGTGTTGCAGCAATCACGGTTTTATACAAAGTTGCCTGCTCGGATGACATATCAACAAAAATTGGTTCTCTTCCACCTGTTTTCTTTGGAAGTCCTTTCAACTCATCTTCCTTGAGACGACGCATCATTAAATCACCGACGAGAACCCGAAGTTCTTTTCCGATTTCAGCCATCTGATCACGATCTCTTATCATTCGCTGAATCCAATTTCGTTTAAAATCAGTAAAAGAACCAAGCGGTCCAGGTTCTGACGTATCAATGATGGACCAGAAATCACCCAGATGATTTTCTACCGGTGTTCCTGTTAAAGTCAGTCGAAATAGCGCCTTCAGTGCCTTGGCGGCAATGGTTTGCATCGCATTTGGATTTTTGATGTTTTGAGCTTCATCAAAAACGGCGGCGCTCCACTCCGCCTTTGCAAAGGAAAATCGATAATCCCGAAGAGTTTGGTATGTGGTAAGGACACAGCCACCCGGATAATCGATGCTTCTTTCAGTGGCATCCCCAAATCCAAGACCATATTGCAACACTTGACCAGGTTTTGCGATATCCCGGCTATCAGGGCTTCGGCGAACTTTTGAAAGTTCTGCGTCTGCCTGTGCAATAAGGACTCTGGTAAAGACCCGATGCTCACTTCGAAAACATCTTTCAATCTCCTGTTTCCAGTTTTCCATCAATGACAACGGAGCTACAATCAGTATGGCAGGCGGTTCGGTTTCTGTCATTTTACGCCAGAGATCAAACCATTCTGCAATAAAAATCAGGGTGCTGAATGTTTTCCCCAACCCCATATCATCTGCAAGTAAAGCACCTGCGCCATATCCCTCCGAATTGTTGACTGTTTTTTGTCTTTCCAACGCTCGTTTTGCATGGCGAAGCAGCCAATGCACAGCATCCACCTGGTGCTGATAAGGTGTGATGCCATACCGAGTAAAATCGGGCGTAAACAACTCAATGCTGTCTTTGCAGGACTCCGGGAATTGCCATCCGAATCCGAGTTCAGCATCATTTGGGATAATAAGTGGGACAATAGGTTTGGCATCAGAATGGGATGAATCGTCAGGCTCATCAAGTTTTTCGAGTGTTTCGGGCCTTGCGTAACCAGTAATTTTCTCGGCGGATGGCTTCCTACCAAACCAGTCCTGTCCCGTCTCCCAGTCTGCTCCCAAATATCCGCCCGGCCATATACCGATACCGGTTACGCGGGGGCTGAACTCGGTTTCAATGTCCGGAAACACATTTTCAGTAAGCCATACAGATGGATTTGTCTCGAATGACTTTCGTTCTTTCCTCGTGACTCTCCGGTTTGCCGCAACAGCACGGGCCTGTTTAGTTTGTTCAGGATTAAGCAAAACAATAGTTTTCCCCACCCGAAGTATGGTTCGATCTGTGCCGATTTGCAGTTGAGCGATTCTTTCTTCAATATTGTCAGGACCCAGGTCCGGGAAGCTGCCGCAAACAACGGGTCGAAGAATCAAATCGCCGGTGTCGGCTTCTTCTCTGACATCCACTGTCATCTCATTGGCGTGGGCAATGATGGTTTCACGATAAGCTTCCAAATCGATGCGAAGACCTTCTTCCCTTGCTTCCCGTAGTGTCGCCAATAAACTGAGATTTGTGAACTCATCTTTTGTTGAAGCCTCCATCCATTCTTGATAGGCTTTCAATGCAGCGTATTGCGCTGCTGTCGGAAGATAAAATGAGTCCCCAACTTCAAGTATCGGTCCTCTTAAACGCCAGTCCCAGAAAACTGATGCGCCCGGATTCACCAAACCAAGTTGTGCATGAAACCCCTGTAATTGTGGCACGCTTGTCGTTTGCAAACGCAATCCGCCCGGCCAGGGCGACGGTAGGAAGAAGCTTTCCCGGATATCCATATCCAGGCAGACTGAATCTGAAGATACGATAAAAATTCCGCAAGTAACGTCTTGAATCCCAGCTTGGCCGCATTCCAACAACATTTGCATACGAATGAAGGCCAATTGATCTGTCTCTGGCGCTCTTCCGACTTTAGCTTTTGCGTAACGTTTTGAATCTGAAAAACGAATGGCAAGCCCATCTTCATTGGCAGACCAAATATATGGTGGTGTGGAGGGGAAAAATGGCATGTTAGTTTAGATATCCACATCGTTCCACTCGATGTGGAATTTTTCGCTAAGTTCATTGAAAAATTTATTTATCCAGCTCCCTGAATAACCGTGTACCAGAGAAACTGGACATTTGTGGGGACTGATCCGCAAATCATGATTCTGATAACTATCGCATGGTAAATCCCAAAAATCGTTTATAGGAAATTGTCTATGGAACATACGGAGTCGAAAATTGTGAGTCCCCTCTATGATGTAAAGATCATCCCGACATTTCAAACAAATCATGCTTGTTTGATCTATAGCACCTTTAAGCAGAGCTACAGTCCTCCGATCACGATATTGCTTAGGAAGATGCTGAAGAGTGCAACTATTGAGTACCATTCGCGCATCACAAATCTTATCTGCCTCAAATAATGCAAGCAAAAATTGGGAACGATGAACAAATTGTCTTGCATTCGGCGTGCCCATCAGGCTATTTCGAAGAAATTCGATAAAAAAGCGCAAGGTTAAACCGGTAACACCTTGCTGTGCCAAACGAAATTCGCTATCCGTTGCCCATTCCCACCATTTAGCACCTTCAGCCGATGAACGACCGTATCGTGGATCACAGCCAAAGCGGGTGATCCAATTCGGCCATTCACCAATCCATTTTCCCTTGCCTTCCTGAACCACCCGTTGAATCATTATTTTCAGTGCAGCGGAGCCCACGAAAAGATTACCAGAAACACGTTCATTTTTATGTTTTTCAATTTCTGTAAAATCCGACAGTGACTCACCAAAAGCGACTTTTTTAATCTTATTCAAAAGGATATGCTGCCTTAATTGTTCTGCGAATCGTCCCTGATTGGGTATGGCAAAGCGAGACATAAGATTCGAAATGTTTTCCCCGCTTTTGCAACGCTTGTCCAATGGTATTTGCCGGCGCAATGTAAGCAGCCGGAATATCATATCTCCCCAAGGCGAAATGAAGTTGTTGATCCGGGATGCGAAGTACCGTACCACTTTCCGCAATGATTACCTCAATGCTGCTTTTTTGCAGATAGTTTTGTATTTGAGCCAACATCAACGACAATGTGTGTTCACGCTGAACAACACCACTGAGTTCACTGACAATACCATTCTGTGCCTGTTGAATCCGTTCCAGATTCTCTATCAGTTCCTGCTTTGAGAAGCGCAGTTCTTCTTTTCGTTTTTCCAACTCCACAAGCGTTACGACCAAAACAAGAATGAAAATAGCCAGCAAACTGGCCATGAGATCGGAAAAAGATAGAAGGAACGGATTCTCATCTTCCCCACCGTTTTTTGAAGATAAATTTCGACGACGAAACATGGTCATTTAGCTTCGATTAAGGCGGCTAAGCACCGCTTGAAGTTCATCGATATCCCCCTGGAGCTGATCGACCTGAGTCTGGTAGGTTTTCAGGCATTCAGTGACCGCTTGTGTCCATTGTGTCATCAGATTTTTTGTTTGACCTTCGATTTGTTGGCCATACGCTTTGATGATTTCCTGAAGCCGATCTTTCATCGCATTCAATCCATGTTCAGCCCCTTTGAACCATTGATTCTGGAGATTTGTCAACTCACGGTACGAATCGCGAGCAGCCTCGGCTCCCATTCTGACGCTGTTTCCTGCAGTTTGCAATCCTGTGGTCAATCCGGCGATAGCTCCAGGAATTGGCTCAAATGACTTTGCTGCCCGTTCACCAGACAGAGCTGCAGCACGCGAAGCATTTGATGCCTCAAGTTGCTTGTTCGATGCATCAAATACTTGTTTACCGAAGACCGATAGCTCCTTGCTTGCACTATCAAGAGATTCTGATGAAGCTGCCAATCTTTCAGCAAGGTCCCCGACTTTTGTAAACTGTTCCGCCGCATTACCAACCTTTTCGGCAAGATCAGAAGTCATAACGAGCAGGCGTTGATTCCGTTCATCTTCGAACCTGTTCCGATTATCAATCTCTTTCTTTTGAACATCAGGCAATTGCTGCAAATAGGTCTTCAGATCGGAAATAGGTCCGGATATTGAGGCAATCACCTGTGCAGCATCTTTCAGTGTTTCCTGTATTGATGGGAGCTTCTTGGCAATATCGTCAAACTTTTCCGCCACACGTTCGTTGGATGAGGCTGCCGACAATTGTGCTTTTGCGGCCTCTTCATTGCGTGAAGCAACGATTTCTAATGTCTGATTCATAGTAGAAAAAGTTTCCGACGCCTGTTGAATCTGTGCTGCAGCGGAAGCCATCTTTTCCATCACCATCTCATGGGCATTCAATTTTTGTACTGCGTAAACAACTATGCGCTGTGAATTTCCCACAGTTTCTGAAAGGGTCTTCACTGTCGGTTCGAAACTTTTAACACTTGCCATCAGCTCACCACTGGCGCCAGTGAACTGTTCAGAAAATTGTTCGGCCATACTACCAATTTGATTTTTCAGATTTCCCAATTCGGCTGTTAACGCAGTGGCCAGAAGTTCCGCCGATTTTTCTGCAAGTGGACTTTGCCCCTCGCTGGTTGCTTTTTCAACTGCTTCTTTAACCTCTTTTCCCAATCGTCCTATGGCTTTTTGCATTTCATCGCCAATGGCTACTGCAAGACCTTTAAGAATTTCCTCTGTGCCCCGCGAAGCCCTTTCCATCTCAGCCATCGCATCTTCTGGGACATACCGTGAGATCAGCGTATCCACCCGATTCTGGAGTTTACGAATTCTGCCTATTGCCTTCCCTTCCAGCCCTTTTTCTAAGCCACTGAACAGTAAACTTGTCAATACACCCCACACGGATGTTGAAAAAGCGATGGCGCATCCTTGAATGAGAGGAACAACACTTTTTTCCAAATTTGTTAAATCATTCAGATTTAATCCGCCGATGCCTATCTGCAAACCAACAAAAGTCCCCAATACGCCAAGCCCAGTCAGTATCCCCGGTATTGCAAGAAATAATCGACTCGTAGTAAAATTTGGAGCTAATATTGAATCGCTGAAGATTTCTCCACCATCGACAGTCCGTCGTATCAATGTTTGTCCGTTACCATCCCGACTGGGTATTCTGATCAAATGATGCTGTAGTTGACGAAACAGTGAAAAATCAGATGAAGCCATCAAATTCACAGCGTTTTCATCATTCTTAAGAATATTGAGATAGCGTCCTGTTTCCGATAGAGAATCAATTGTGAGTTTGACCGCCCACGAGCCAAGGCAAATGGCAATGCCAATTATCACAATGATAAAAAGATCACTGAGCGCCTGAGAGGCTATTTGCGAATTCTGGCTGATGAGATTGAGAATTACGGTAACAATATTTAAGGTGGATGGCAATAGAAGTGAAAAGTTCATTGGTTATCTCCGTCCATGAATGATTTCGACGGATTTGAGAAGAAATTTGGCATCATTGTTTGTGATGTATGGATATTCACAGGCTGGATCGATATCCACTCCCAATCGGACATCAATACCCGCTCTCTGGAGACCGTGAGTCAATCCTCCGGCGCCGCAGAACAAATCCACGGCATAGACTTTTCGTTCAAGCGCCTTTCCGTTTTTTGCCTGTAACGCGCCACTCATCTTTTCGAATCCTTGCCCTTATCTTCCTTGGACGCGTCAGCCGTAGCACCTCCAGCCTCTATCCATGCGTCCACCTGATTTTTTTTGAATTTCCAGAGTCGGCCCATGCGATGCGCTGGCATACCAAATCGGTCGATCCAACGATACACGGTGTCGCTGCTGACACCGAGGTATCTGCATATCTCGTCTACCGATAACCAGCGGTCTTCCATTTCTGTCATTTTTTCAGCTCCTAACGGGCGATTAGCTTTGTCGTCATATCCACCAACTGTGGAAGCCTGGATTCTATCAAAATCATCCTGATTTAGGATACGCAATTCGAGATGGATTGTCAACCGCTTTTAGCCGCAAAGGTACGATTAAAGTAGCTCAGGTACGCTTACTGATTCGCTCGTGTTCCAGCGCGGTTTTTGTGCGCTTCTTCCTGTTTTCGTTTTTGTTTCAAATTGCGGTCAACGACCATGAATACCGCTAAGGCTTATCACTTGTTCGAAGTGCTATAGCAGTGCCGGGCATGTGAGTACCGAGAATTACGCGATACATAAGGTGATTTCCAATAATACAGCCTTGATCATCGTTTCGACCAGTTGGGTTTATTTCGTAGGGGCGAATCTTGTATTCGCCCTATCGAAAGGCGAATACAAGATTCGCCCCTACTATTGCCTGATGACGGGGAGACATGGATAAATGCCTGGCCGAAACGATGATCAATGCATAGAAAACATCTGAATCAGACAATGGGGTATTTCTTGTTGTAAATCACCTTATATCCAACCAATCGCCACCATAAGCACCGAAACCGTATCAATGGTGGTTTGAACGGAAAGCTTATTGAGAATGATCCACAAAATCAGCTAATACATTGAAATAATAGATTTCAGTCCATTTATCCGCCCCCGACGTTTTGGCAAGAGCCTGCTTCTGTCCATGCTGGAGAACTACTACGATATTGCCCGCAAAGATGCTTTCGACACCATGTTTGGCCATTTGGCGATCAGCCGGCATCCGACCGCCTCTCGCAATTCCTATTTTGTTTTGCGTCTGGACTTCTCCTGTGTCGATCCTACGGGCGCACCCGTTGACGTAAGGCGATCTTTGTATAGCCACATCAACGCCCGCATTGAGAATTTTATCCTGTACTATGGGGACAAAGGCTTCGATCTGTCCCGAATCAAAGTCAATCAGGATAATGCATTATCCACCATTGAGTCTTTGGTGGGTGCTACAGGAAGAGCCGGTCACCCCGTTTACCTGCTCATTGATGAGTACGACAATTTCGCCAATACGGTCATGATGCTGCCGAGTCTGGACTCCCGTGATCGCTACACGGCGCTGGTCCACGACGAAGGCATGCTTAGAACCTTTTTCAAGATGGTCAAGTCTTCCACAGGCGGTGTCATGTTCGACCGGGTGTTTATCACCGGGGTTTCGCCTGTGGTGCTGAGTGATATCACGAGCGGCTACAACATTGCCGAAGATATTTTTTTCGAGCCTGAATTTGGAGATTTGTGTGGATTTCGAGAGGAGGAGGTGGCGAAAACCCTAGGCGACATTGCCACGGGCTGCGGGCTGGGAGAGGAAAAGGCATCCGAGGCATTGGAGATGATGCGCACCTATTATAATGGCTACAATTTCGTTCCTCGCGGCCACGTTGTAGTTTACAACCCCACCCTTTGCTTCTATTTTTTCAAGCAGTTTCTGAAGCGATGCGCCTATCCGAGCAAGATGCTGGATGCCAACCTGGCAGTGGACGACTCCAAGCTTGAATATGTAGCCGGAATTCCCGGCGGACGCGAATTGATTCTTTCCCTGATGCAAAATGGGAGTGAAGTCACCGTATTGGATATTGAAGACCGCTTCGGTCTGAGCGAAATGCTTTCGGACCACTCCAAGGACAAGACATTCATTGCCTCATTTCTCTACTATTTTGGCGTGCTTACCATGGTCGGTGAGACGAATAAGGGAGAACTTGTTCTAAAGGTTCCCAATCTGGTCATACAGGGCCTGTATGTGGAGCGGGTGCAACGGATGATGCTGCCCAATCCCGTAACCAGAGACAGGGGCTGGACCTGGCCAAGCGGATCTATCAATACGGCGATATCGAGCCGGTATGCGCCTTTGTGCAGGACGTTTATTTTTCGGTCTTCAAGAACCGCGACTATGCTCAGGCCAATGAACCGACCCTGAAGACCTGCTTTCTTATTTTTATGTCCCTTCTGGCAGTCAGCTTTTTATCTCCTCAACCCATCCCCCGGAAGAACGACGGCCTTGAACCACCCTGCCTACAATGGCTTTTCCCGCGATGTCATACATGAAACCGATATGGCGCACACGAAATCCAAACAGCGTGCGAACCTCTGAACAGACTGCTAAATGATGCCGGTCCGTCGAAAGAACCGCAGATTCTATCCTGCAACGCCCCTTTCGGATCACTGCCGCGACTTTGGCTGTCACCTCATCCCAAATCTGCGGTTCATCCGCAGGCTTTTGGGCGCCGTTAAGCAAATCGAAAAGCGGTTGAAGCCAATAGTCGCTGCTATCAGTAGCAAATTTGAAATGAATGGGAAGACCAGTCAGGTTACAGGCATGAATATCGTCCGGATGACCATTGCGCCAAGCATCTCATTAATGTTCTCTTCCTCACGCTTCATAGCCATTTTTGCATCAAGAATGCTTTTTTCCGTATGACGTGTCGCCGCCTCCACATCCTTGCCTGCAAGTGATGCAATAACCAACTGTCTGATTTTCTCATCAAAGCCGGTCGCCCCATTTTCATCTTCCTGGCTGATTCAAGATGCATTCGCGCCGAATGATAGGTTGTGATGATGGCTCCAATTTCATCGGGATATGCATCGATCAATTCCTTTCCAATCGCAATATTGGATCGAATATCAAACTTCTTGTCCAATTCTTCCTACCACTGCGGACCCAGCAGCTTCGGGCAGACAATAAGGATTTTGGAAATACGCGATCTGGCGATCAATTCGCTGATGATCAATCCGGCGCTAATCGTTTTACCAAGGCTAACGTCATCAGCAAGCAGTGTAACCGGCAGGCGGCGGCAGAAGGTGATTAAATTGGTGACCTGATGGTTATAGGGCTCCACCCGATCCCGCCATCGAAGCTCGGATTTTATGTCTTCACGTTTTTCGATGACAATAGGATCGGTCAGGTCCCATTCAAGACCTGCCCGATAGACGCGGTACGCCTCTGGGGTTGTTCCGCGACGAAGTATTTTGGTTTGCATAACGGAAGAGGACACAATCACCCCAAGACTTATTCTATTTCATAGCCGGTTCAAAAAAATTAAACCAGACTGAATGTGCATGCACTGCTCATAAAGGAAGATTGCGGCTGACTACTTCGTTTTTTCATGCTCCCGGCTGACGCAATAAATCCCGCCTCCTTCAAGCCCAGGACCAAAACACAGATTGTCAGATTTGCATTCCGCCCTGCGACGATCCCCGGATTTCCAGCGGGAAACCAGATCCGGCTCCCGGATCAGCGGCCGAGACATGGCGATATAATCCGTAGGACCATCCGCCACCAACTGCTCGGCGACTTCAACAGATCGGATGCCGCCGATCAGGATCAACGGAATCCGGATTTTCTTTTTAAAGGCGCTTAGTTCTTCCCTGAAATACGCCTCTTTCTCCGCCGAGTTGATACCGATCCGGCTTGGGGAGAGCTTTTTTCCGGTAAGCAGCCCGCCGCTCAACTCGATGGCATCCAGACCAGCATCGGCCAATAACCCTCCCGCTATCAGGGAATCCTCCAGACTGAGTCCATTTTCTGCAAAGTCCTGGCAGTTCATTTTGATCAATAACGGAAAACCTTTCCCCACAGTCTTTCGAATGGCGTGAACCACTTCAACATGAATACGGGCGCGATTTTGGATGCTTCCGCCATAGCCGTCCCCGCGTCTGTTGAATATTGGAGAGAGAAACTGGCTGAGCAGATACCCATGCGCCGCATGAATCTGAACCCCGTCAAAGCCTGCTGATTTGGCTCTTATGGCTGCATCGGCAAATGCGGCAACCATATCTTGAATATCCTGGGCCGTCAGTTCCTTGCGCGGCTTCAGACTGAGGCCATCATAATTGGAAGCCACCACAGGGGGCTGACCCGTTAAGTTTTCGGGTGCAAAATGACCGGCGTGCGCCAGTTGCATAACGATTTTACCGCCGGCCTCATGGACCGCCTCCGTCATTTTACAAAGCCCCGGAATCAGTGCGTCCTTGTAAACCCCAAGCTGCCATGGGCTGGCCTGCCCTTCCTGCCGGATATATGTGTGGCCGGTGATGATCAGTCCCACGCCTCCCCTGGCAAGAGCGGTCATGGTGTCGATAAGCTTCTGTGTAACCTCGCCTTCAGGGCTGGCCATCCCTTCCCACGTCGCCGATCGAACAAATCGATTCGCCAGTTTCATGCCATTGATATCACTGCTTTCAAATAATCTGCTCATGCTTTCCCTCCAGTTCCGATGCGATACAAACCATGTCGAATTGTCACGCTCAGAGCAAACAG
>Ga0194044_10000961_pt1 | contig 14613 bp, 13 predicted proteins | sample JunL4417m_MetaG_FD_155460 | JGI IMG/M metagenome (GOLD analysis project Ga0194044, IMG submission 155460) | Anoxic zone freshwater microbial communities from boreal shield lake in IISD Experimental Lakes Area, Ontario, Canada - Jun2016-L442-17m | ecosystem: Environmental > Aquatic > Freshwater...
GCCTGATGCTGGAGAGGAGGTTGAGCTTTTTATTTGCCTGGCGGAGTGCATCCTCATCCCGCTTGCGATCGGTGATGTCGATGAACGAGCCCATCATGGCAATGGGCGCACCGTAAGCATCACGAATCAGGTTTGCCGACAATTGAACCGGTATCGGTGTGCCGTCTTTTCTTTGCCCAACGATCTCACTCGACAATGTACCCAGCACCTTTATTGCATCGATATCCTGTTGTGCTTTGTCCGGAACCATCCAGAAGGATAACACAGATCGCCCGAGCACTTCCTGCTGCTCTTCGTACCCTAATATTGAGAGAAAAGCCGGATTGGCATAGGTCAGGTTACCCGACATATCCGCAATAACAATAGCGTTTATTGAAGATCCGATCGCAAAATCCTTAATTCGCAGCGCCTCTTCTGCCAGCTTACGTTCAGCAACCTCCTTTTCCAGCGCAGATTTTGACGTAAGGACTGTCTTTAAATTAGAAGCCATGTCCGTGATTGCTACCGAAAGGTCGCCAAGTTCATCATTGCTCACATTCTCAATTTTTGTATCCAGATCACCCGATCCGATACGCCCAGCTCCCTTACCGAGTGCAGAAATGGACCTGAGCACAGAACGGTTGATGAGAAGGTAATTGAGCAGAACGAATACCATGAGCACCAGAATCGAGGAGGAAACAATAAGGGTTGTTCTCTGCTCGACTTCAATGGCTTCGGTTTTGACCATTTGCGAGAGTTCAGACGAGCTTGCCATCATCATCTGTGTGTGTCCCATTAACGTGCTTGCAGCAAATTCTTTTACCTTCTGGTTGGCAGAAATGGATTCCTTTCCCTGCGCAGACACGGTCGTGGCAACAAAATTTAAAAACGTCGTCTGTAAATCCGCATGACTGTTCAACAATGAATCGAGTACGGCCTGCTGGGACGGATCTGTTAAGGCGAGTTCAGAAAGCTGCCCTGTCAACTCTGCGTATTTTGCACTCCAGCGTTCGACGTTCCGTGTTCCGCCATGGACAATGTAATCATTTTCCAGGTAGTAGAGTTCAAATGAGGATTTTTCAATATTGTCAATGATCTGCTGTTTTTTCTGGATTTCAGAAAGCTGGTTGACACTCGAAAAATATGAAGACGTTATCACAACTGCCAGTATGACAAAGACGATGATACTGATACTTACCTGAGTTTTAATTTTCATATTCCTCTAGAACCACTCCATAACTTACCGGATGATGGTAACCGATGCGGGTTTCAGCCTGTACAGGATATCCGGAGAGAAATATTCCGTAAAATCAGGTACAGCAGTCGCATCAGTCATATTGTTTGAAATCCTCCACCGGGTCTCGTCTTCCATTATTGTGATAAGAGATTGGGAGAGACTAATAGAAAAATGATGATTCGGCCAGTCCTGTTCCATGTACTGATCATCAAAATTTATCTGCTTCCGTGCTATTATTTTAGCTTCTTCCGGGTGAGATTCGACATACGTCTCTGCCTCGAGAACCGATGCCAGCACGGCCTCTGCGATCTCAGGGTGCTCCTTTAAGGTGATATCAGTGCAGACAAGAGAATAGTACGAATGCTGCCCGAGATTGGTCGGCCACACCACCGCATTTTCTCCCATTTGCTGCCGCATCTGGTAGATATACGGCTCAAAGGAAAATGCCGCATCTATTGATCTCCATTGACAATTGCACCTACGAGTTCTGCAGGTGGCAAATAGATTACCGTAGTATTGCTCATCGACAGGCTATTCAATATAAAAAACCGGTCCATAAAATATTCTACGATGGAACCCTTCGTGACGCCGATCTTTTTGCCTTCAAGATCAGATATCTGAATAATGCCCCTGTCCCTGCGACCGACCACAAAACTTGTATCCGATTGTGAAAGCATACCGATCACCCGTAACTTTTTGTTGTACAGTGCCGGTTCGGAAAGGGAATACTCATTGACATACCCAATATCAAATTTGCGATTCAGGAGGTTCTGCATGGCGACTGTGGCCGAAGGAGATTCTATGAATGTGACATTTAAGCCGTGTTTTGTAAAATATCCCTGATTACGGGCGACCAGTAACAGGGTGGGTTGCACTCCTTTACCCGGATCAATGGTGATATCTTTTAAGGGTACAGGAACCGGTTTCTCTACAGATTTCAGGTACCAGGCACCTCCTCCAATGAGTAGAATGACAATAACAATGATTCCGATAATGTGATTTTTTTTCATACGTTCACTCCAGGGATGATTACCTGCAATATTCCCGGGTAATGATTTACGGCCACAGTCTGTCTGCACGCTGATAAGCCGGATACTCCGCTCTTTTTTATCGGCATATGGTCCGTTCTTCTGCCAGCGTCCTTAGCCATGTTACACCTTATCTACATTCATGCGCCACACACCCTTCGGCACCGTCATCCCGAATCGTGCTCCCTTGCCCAGCTCGCCGGTCTCTTTGATCGTGATGCCGGTGATGTCAAGGATCTCGCAAACAAAGATAACAATCCTCCGCATCATCCACCCGTTCTGCGTCTGCAATTCCGTCGCTCATAAACCCAATTTCTCCCTTGACTTTTCAACCGCCTCTATCCCTTCCAACAGCATTTTGGCCTCCTCTTCATTATTTGCTGTTGCCACATATTTGCCGTCAGCGTAGATGCCCCACACGGCGTTCTTTTTGATCGTCCAGACCGTCATTTCAACGCCTCCTTCGGCACCAGCATCTCAAACCGTGCCCCTTTGCCCGGATTTCTGTAACAGCTCTTCCACCCGCTTCCCTTTCGGTAATATTGCGGGCTGCGGCAAAGACACCCTGTACGGTTCCTGATTCATCGCGGTAGATCGTCGCATTATACAGGACTGAGGTTATTGTTCCGTCCCTGTGCCGGATCTCAAGCGGGTAATCCCACACGACACCTTCTTCAAACACTTTCCGGTATCCTTCCCCGGCTTTCTTTGGATCCGTGAAATAATCCGAGAAATCCGTTCCAATCAGGTTATCACGGGAGTACCCGGTCACCCGCTCAGTTGCCACGTTGACGTCCTTGATCTTACCTTCAGGAGATATAGTAACAAGCGGGTCAAGACTGGCCTCGATCAGGCTGCGGGTGTACAGGGCAGATGCGTGCAGCGCCTCTTCAGCCCGCTTGCGCTCGGTGATGTCACGGATGATGACCAGATCGGCGGGTTGCCCGTGCCAGATGGTCTTCGCGGAGGTGACCTCGATTGGTACCCGATTCCTTTCCTTGTTGATGAGGGTGGTCTGGTACTGTGGCGGAACAGGTCCCCCCTGGAGTATTGTTCTGAACCTTTCTGTGACCTTCTCTAATTCATCGGGGGCCGCCAAATCCTTAATGCTGGTTTTTAGCAATTCGGCAACACGGTACCCCGTGATTTCAGCTGCCCGCCGGTTAGCGTACGTATGGGCTCCATCGGTCAAGGCTACGAGGATACCATCATTGGCGTTCTCAGCTAGTGCTTTGAAAGTCTCCTCGCTCTCCCGAAGCGCATCATCCAACCGTTTTCGCTCGGTGACATCAGAGACTACGGCCAGGGCACCCTTGTAGGCCCCACCCTCATCAGTGATCGGTGTAGTCGAAAGAGTTGCATAGACCCGGGTTCCTCCTTTTGTGATAAATTCAAACTCGTGGTCTTCCTTAATTCCCTGCCTGCGGCGCTCCAGATCTTTTGCAGCGATTACTTTTCCTGCCTCATCCATGAAAGAAAAGAGGTGTGCCCCCTGCATCTCGTCTACCGTGTACCCGAGTATCTCTGCCATACGGGGGTTGACATACGACGTCTTCCCATCGGCGTCGATCGCCCAGATCCCTTCCTGTGCAAGATCGACCAGCTGCCGGTATTTCTCCTCGCTCTCCCTAAGCACCTCTTCCGACCGCTTACGCTCGGTGATGTCTTTAGCAAAACAGCAACAATACAGTTTCTCCTTGAACTCGAGGTAATTGAGGACCATTTCAACCGGTATCTCTTTCCCCTTACGGGTCATCAGTGTGGTCTCTAACGTGTACCGCTGGTCCCGTTGGATTGCTTCCCAGATGTCATCCCAACGAAACGAGAATCCACTGGTGAAGATATCCAGAAATTTTTTTGCCTGTAATTCGTGGTCCGGATATCCCAGCACCTCCCCTGCCTCCTTGTTTATGTATACAAACCGCCCCTCATGACTGACCCACATAATCAGGTAAGAAATATTGTCCATGGCAAACTGGGTGAACTGGAGCTGGAAATGGGTTCTCTCATGGCTGGCGATCTCCTTATAGATCTGCTGGTGTAAGTCCTGGATCTCAGCTTTATGCTTACGGACCAGGCTCCCCGTCTCTTGCGCTCCTTTTCTTACCTTCTCTTCGAGATTTTTTACTGCGGTAATGTCAGTACCGGTACCCATGTAACAGGTAGACTGCCCGTTCTGGTCAAACAAATTCCGGAATATCCACCGCTGCCAACGGGGATCACCCCCGGGCGTTATCGATTTGAACTCCACGGACGCCACCGGGCGGTAAGAGTCCAGTGAAATGAGGCATTGTTTGATCTTTGTATATTCGTTTTCGGGTAACCTAGGCCGCCATGTATGGCCGATCAACTCGGCGGTTGATTTTTGCAGAAGGTTACAATATGCCCGGTTAACGTACGTGAGCGTACCGTCCGGTGTGAAACGGCAGATATACTCTGTCCCGTCAATCCCGGTAAACGAATGATCGGGGTCATTATCGTTCCGGGGAGGGCACCCAGTGCCTGCCGGAATATCGGCAATGAGGGCAACGCCCGGGTCCCCACTCTCGAAAAATACCGGGCTGATAGTTATTGTACAGGGTATGGAACGATCATTGAGCACCAGGTCCACTGAAATCCGGTTCTCTTTCCCTTTCAATCCATTCCGGATAAACCGGGGAAGTTCAGGGTGTAAATCCACCAAAAATGGCAGTTGTGCAGCACTTTTCCCAATTACATCCTTTTTTGACAGTTGCAGAAGTTCCCGGAACTGTTTGTTACATTCGACAACGGTTTCCCCTTTACTGAATATAATGACCCCGTTATCTGAGAGTTTCAGTACCGCATCAACAGGTAATTTATCTGAGAGAGAATAGATTTTAGCAGGCCCGACATGATTGACTGTGACCCTTCCCTGCATCTGAAGCAGGTGTAGGTAATTAGCGGCAGAATTACGATTTATGCCCAGCATTTCAGACAAACTTTTTATTGTAAGTCCTTGCTGGTTTTCTGCTAATAAAGCACGAATGCGAAAAATCTCATCAGGGAATTTTTCTAATGCCATTGCCTAACATATCTCAATTTGATTTATTCAACATATGCCTGTGCCATGCATATGTGCAAGGTTATAGATGATTACGTACATTCATTCATTGTGACCCGGTTTATCGGATAATTCATGTCACTCTCCAGAATCCGAAACGCGGGACTGATACCCCAGGGAGATAAAGCGATTGCAGCCCAGGTCTCCTGAACGTAGGGGATACACGCTGTTAACAAGGAGATCAGCTATGGTAGATCCAGACGGGACAGAGGAAACAAAAAGATCTAGGCCAAGGTCCGGAACAGCCCGGAACAGGAAGAAACCGAGACGTGAACAAGAGACGAATGGATTAATTGGGGATGTGATTACAATGGATGCAAAAGACAGGGACCTCCTGCTGCAGAGTGCATTTAACGGAGATTCAGAAGCACAGGATGAAATCAGGAAACAGTTGAATAATCTGGATAAGTATGACAATCTGAACAATTTCCTCGAAGAGGCTGTCCCGGTACTGACCAGGATGAGCATGAATGACCACACCCTTAAAATTGAGGGGGTTTATGACGGTCTTGCAGGTGAAGCCGCTGTTGGTGTGAACCTGGTCCGGGACCGGGTCAATCATATCGCGGGCTCCATCGTAAAAATCGGGGAGGGGGATATCAGCGAATATGAGGAATATAAAAAGATAGGTCGACGTTCGGAGAACGATCGGGTTGTCCCCGGATTCGTGCAGTGCCTGGGGGCACTCAAAGGGTTGACCATCGATGCAAAAACACTGTCAAAGGCGGCCGTGGAAGGCCAACTTGATACCCGTGCCGATGCTTCAAGGCACCAGGGGGAATTTCGGACAATTGTTGAAGGTGTAAATGAAACACTCGACGCAGTGATCGGACCTCTCAATGTTGCTGCCGAGTATGTTGACCGGATCTCCAAAGGCGACATTCCTCCGAAGATTTCCGACAAATACAACGGCGACTTCAACGAGATCAAGAATAACTTAAATAACTGCATCGAGAACATCAACGCCCTTGTCACTGATGCGGCCATGCTCGAAAAAGCTGCTGTCGAAGGAAAGCTCGCAACACGGGCGGATGCGACAAAACACCAGGGCGACTACAAGAAGATCGTCGTTGGTGTGAATAACTGCCTCAACTCTGTTATCGGTCCACTCAATGTGGCGGCTGACTACGTGGACAAGATCAGCAGGGGTGCAATCCCGGCAAAGATCACGGACCCATACAACGGCGACTTCAACGTCATCAAGAGCAACCTTAACAACTGTATCGACAATATCAACGCGCTTGTCGTTGATGCAAATATGCTTGAGAAGGCCGCCGTCGAAGGAAAGCTCTCAACACGGGCTGATGCGACAAAACACCAGGGCGATTACAAGAAGATCGTTGTTGGTGTGAATAACTGCCTGGACTCCGTTATCGGACCGCTCAATGTGGCAGCTGACTACGTGGAAAAGATCAGCAGGGGTGCAATCCCGGTAAAGATCACTGACCCGTACAACGGGGACTTCAATATCATTAAAAATAATTTAAACGATTGTATCGACAATATCAACGCCCTTGTCGTTGATGCCAACATGCTTGAAAAGGCTGCAGTAGAAGGAAAACTTGCGACACGGGCAGATGCCGCCAAACACCAGGGCGACTATAAGAAGATCGTTGTCGGTGTGAATAACTGCCTGGACTCCGTTATCGGACCGCTCAATGTGGCAGCCGAGTACGTTGACCGGATCAGCAAGGGTGCGATCCCGGCAAAGATCTCCGACAAATACAACGGAGACTTCAACGTTATCAAGAACAACTTAAACAACTGTATCGACAACATCAATGCGCTTGTCGTTGATGCAAATATGCTTGAGAAGGCCGCCGTCGAAGGGAAACTCGATACACGGGCGGATGCTGCCAAACACCAGGGCGATTACCAGAAGATCGTTATCGGTGTAAATAACTGTCTCGACTCCGTTATCGGTCCACTCAATGTGGCAGCTGACTACGTGGACAAGATCAGCAAGGGTGCAATCCCGGCAAAGATCTCCGACAAATACAACGGAGACTTCAACGAGATCAAGAATAACTTAAATGCCTGCATAGATGCCATCAACGGGCTCGTTGCTGATGCCAACATGCTAGCAAAGGCTGCCGTCGAAGGGAAACTTGACACACGGGCGGATGCGACGAAACACCTGGGTGATTACCGGAAGATTGTGCAGGGCGTAGACGATTGCCTCGATGCCGTCATCGGACCCCTGAACGTAGCGGCTGAATACGTAGACCGTATCAGCAAGGGCGAGATACCGGCGAAGATCACCGACAAGTACAACGGCGACTTCAACGAGATCAAGAACAACTTAAACAATTGTATCGATAACATCAATGCGCTCGTTGTTGACGCGAAAATGCTTGGGAAGGCTGCCGTCGAAGGGAAACTCGACACACGGGCAGATGCAACCAAGCACCAGGGCGATTACAAAAAGATCGTCGAAGGCGTGAATGGGACGCTCGACGCCGTTATTGGTCCGCTGAATGTGGCTGCTGAATACGTTGACCGCATCAGCAAGGGGGAGATACCGGCGAAGATCACCGACAAGTACAACGGGGACTTCAATGAGATCAAGAACACCCTGAACGCCTGTATCGACGCCATCAACGGTCTCGTCGCTGACGCAAACATGCTTGCGAAGGCCGCAGTTGAAGGGAAACTCGACACACGGGCAGATGCGACGAAACACCAGGGTGATTATAAAAAGATTGTCGAAGGAGTGAATGCCACCCTCGACTCTGTTATCGGCCCCTTGAATGTTGCTGCCGATTATGTGGATAAGATCAGCAGGGGTGCAATCCCGGCCAAGATCACTGACCCGTACAACGGTGACTTCAACGTCATCAAAAACAACTTAAACAATTGTATCGACAACATCAATGCGCTCGTAGTTGATGCTGTCATGCTCGAAAAAGCTGCTGTCGAAGGAAAGCTCGCAACACGGGCGGATGCGACAAAACACCAGGGCGACTACAAGAAGATCGTCGTTGGTGTGAATAACTGCCTCGACTCGGTTATCGGACCGCTCAACGTGGCAGCTGACTACGTTGACAAGATCAGCAGGGGTGCAATCCCGGCAAAAATCACTGATCCGTACAACGGTGACTTCAACGTCATCAAAAACAACTTAAACAATTGTATCGACAACATCAATGCGCTTGTCGCTGATGCAAACCTGCTCGCAAAGGCTGCAGTTGAAGGGAAACTCAAAACACGTGCCGATGCAACCAAGCACCAGGGTGACTACCGGAAGATCGTCGAAGGTGTCAACAACACGCTCGACTCGGTGATCAACCCTGTCAACGAAGCGTTGCGGATGGCAATCGAGTTTTCAAAATGCAACTTTACCGCCCGCGTTGATGAAAACCTTCACGTAGAGGGCGACTTCGTCAAGTTCAAAGAAGCCTTAAACAGCATCGGCACCGAGGTCTCAAAGGCAGTGACCATGGTCAACCAGCAGGTTATAGAACTTGCGTCTAGTGCAGAGGAGGCAAATGCCAGTATCGAAGAAGTATCTTCAGGTGCGGAACAGATCGCAAAGAATGCGACCGGTGTCAGTACCAACGCAGAACGTGGAAATGAAGGAATTTCACAGGTCCTGCGTGCAATGGAAGACCTCACCCAGACGGTGACCGATGTTTCCCAGAAAGCTGAAAAAGTCTCACAACTGACCGAGGATGCAAACACGCTGAGCACGAAAGGTACCGGTCTCGCAGAGCAGGCAGAGCGGGGTATGCAGAGCATCACCACCTCTTCCAACGAAGTCGACAAGATTATTGTCGATATCAAGGCTGAGATGGACAAGATCGGAAAGATCGTCGGGTTGATTTCTGACCTTGCGAACCAGACGAACCTGCTTGCCCTCAACGCAGCCATCGAAGCGGCCCGTGCAGGAGAAGCAGGCAGGGGCTTTGCTGTCGTCGCCACCGAAGTGAAATCACTCGCCCAGGAGTCCCGTGCATCGGCTGAGAACATTGCAGACATGATCGGGACGCTCCAGAAGAAGTCCATCGCTGCCGGTGAAGCCGTCGCATCATCCAACCGTGAAGTGAAAGCTGGAAGCGAGGCACTTAGCCAGACACTCCGTTCATTCAAAGATATCGCAAAGTCTATCGAGGATATCAGTAAAAACGTGGTGGAAGTGGCCAGTGTAAGCGAGGAACAGGCTGCAACGGTGGAAGAAGTCACCGCAAGTGTCAATGAAGTGCACGGGATGGTGCAAGCAACCGCAAAAGATGCGATGGATGCTGCCGCCGCTGCAGAAGAAGCTTCGGCGTCCATTGACCAGATCACCAAGGTCATGGGCGGTGTGAACGCGATTGTGAACAATGTCTCGAAAGAGATGGCGAAGTTCAAGGTATGAGGTGGGACTACACATGACGGATGAGCAGGTTATCCATGTCCCCCCCAGCGGGAGTGTGGCATTTCACCCCACCCACGTTGATACCCCGGCGGGCCCGACAGCCGGGGACCAACATATTCCCCATGCAACAAGTGGTGCAGGTGTTCAGAAGCTGAGTGACAATATCCAGGTCGTGGAATTTCTCCTCGGGGACGAGCATTTTGCTATCGACCTCTTTGAAGTACGGGAAGTGGTGGAGTATACACGGATCACCCATCTCCCCGATACTCCCCCGCATATCCGGGGTATTATCGATTTGAGGGGCGAAATTACCACCATAATCGACTTGAAAAACTTGATGCATATCCATGGTGATAAGAAGACAGACGAGGCAACGTCACGTATCATCGTCCTCGATGACCGGATTACCAAGTCAAAAATTGGGATCATGGTCGATGACGTCCTCTCGGTCTCCACCTTTTCAAGGAATGAAGTGGACACTTCGGCAGCCTCCGTAAATCGGGATCAGAATAACATCATTGGTATCATCAGGAAGAAGATCCGGATAAAAGACAAGGATGTCAACGAGCTGATCATCTGGATCGATATCCAGCGGTTACTGAAGGAAGTTGACCAGGAGATTTTGAAGGAAGGGGATGGTGCGGAGACCGAAGGACAATAATCTCACCCGAATCACGCCTTTCATGAATGTGGATAATGGAGGTCGCTAAAAAGCCTTCTGGTTTTTCATCCCTTTTTTAGTCTTTTCCAATATATACAACGCCGGATAAATTTCTAAAATTTGGCTCTCCCGTCAGGACGTCCCCTTTATGAGTTTGGGCGGTAGCATAGATGATTGCATCACCAAAGCCTCCCTCTTTCATCACCCGGCGAATTGCGCCCGGTTTTCCGAGCAAGCGTTGCATCCAGAGGGACAATACGGCTCTTCTGTCTGATCTCTCTGATCGTCGATTTACAGTAATCATAGCAGGCCTGGGCAGCAGCATGCCCGGAAAAATCCTTGCAGTTGTATCGGTTGTAGAGCAGTCGCAGACCGCTCCGACTAAACTCTGCGAACCTACCGCCTGCTGCGTGGTAACAATTTTTGCAGTAGCCGCAATCGGTTGTTTTTTTTTGACATTGTATGTCGTGCCTTCGGTTGTCACCGTTACATCGCCATCCAGGTCGGTGCGGTACACAGCGGACCCCACCTGGGCAAGGCGACCATAGGTCGCTGATGTTGGGTGGCCATAGGAATTCCCGGCCCCGACTTCGATAACGCTGGTCCTAGGATGCACTTTGGAAAGGAAGGCTGAGCTGGATGACGTGGCGCTGCCATGGTGCCCGACTTTGAGGATATCTGCCTGAGGATTCGTTCCGCTATTGGCCATACGGCATCGGCATTGGCATCACCCATGAACAGGAATGCCACATTTCCGTAAGGTCATCTTCAGGACGATTGTGTTCTGGTTGAGGTCGTCGGAGAAGGTGGCGGTTGGATTGAGGACCGAGATGGTCAGGCCCGGGTCCAGGTTGATCGTGTCTCATGTTGGGGCATTAAAGTGAACCTGGGCACTCTGGGAATTGGCAAATCCTGTGGTTAACGAGGGCTTTTTTTTGCCTTTTGAAAAGGCTGCAACCCCCAAATAACCCAATTATAGGCTGAATCTTACTAAAATCGCCCAGTTTAGCCTTATCCGGTATCAAACCAAAACGGAGCCGAATGCGGGCGATTTAAACGAACGAGAATGGATTTTACAAGTTGGGGTGGGGCGTGTATACCCCGGTAGCGGTATCGTTTCGATAATTCGGGCGCATAATAGAGGGATTTACTCTTCCGCCGGCTCTGCGAGGATAATATTCACTTTTTTCCCGGTCAAGAATAAAAACGATTACTGGGGTGGAGTTTTAGTATGGCATTTCATTTTCATGATCATCATAATTGCCATAATTAGTACTAATACCCCAGCAAACATAAGGCAGGCACCAAGAGTTAACATTACCTTGTAACTCGAATATCCGCCTACAATGAGTGCAAGTCCTATTAAAATTCCTAATACGCCCGCTACAATTTTCATAACTATCTCATCCGATGGCAGCCAGCAATTGCATTAACTGCCAGATATTCCGTTTAGTAACCCGATTACAAAAAGGTATTCATAAAGTAATCACGGGTCAAACGCTCCCTGTTCTATTATCTGTCTCCTCAGGCGCAATCGTCCGGCACTTCGGACTGTCCGGTCCGATTGTCAAGGGGTATCAGTCGGGCGCTTGCAAATCCCCCCATGTTCGCGCGATATGTCACTATGGCTACCCAGAAGGATACCGTGGGGAACCGTGTCTATTTGGTGAAGGTGCTTTGATGCCACCCGTCATTGAGAGTATAGCGCTTGCTGTTGGTGGTGCCGTTGGTGGAAACCTGTTTCGGCATCTCCTATTTCCACTTGAACCAATAAAAGAAGAAACCCCGGAACAGGAGATACCTAACGATGATTGAATTTCTGCCAGCGCCCTTTAAAAGTAAATTCAGAGCCCAGGCTGATGGGTATGTTGTAACGTACCTTGAAGAAACGGGTAACACTGGCGCATGGTTGACATCTGCCGACGTAACCGGGCATTTCCATCTACAACGCGGGTCTTCCAAATTACTCTCAACTATTTTATCAAACCCACATCGCAGGTCCGGGTATAAGGTCGTAGAGATCCGAAAAAACAAACCTGGTAAACCTTATGAATTTCGACTAGTGCTTGTTAAACCGGGGGAAACTTGATCCTGCTGGATGTCCTGGTGCAGCTTGTCTTATTAAACATTGGTCTTATCGGGGCGCTATCAACCCCGATGTCCAATTAATGGCAGCCGGGAGTATTTTATTTATTTTGATTGATCGTTGCTGATACCTCCCCCTCCCCGCTCACCAGTAGGCATACATATGTTGCTTGCTGTGAATGTGTGTGTATGCAACAACAAACCTTTGAGAGGAAACCCGTATGCCCGAAATGCGGGGCCGGGAATATCGTGGTACGGGTGGACAAATCAATCGTCTGCCGCCGATGTGGCAATGATTCCCGGAGTAGGTAAAAATGAGCAATAAAGTGTGTCCCTTTGTGGACCGGGAATGCACCAGCTGGTGTCTTGCCTATTACGTATCAGGCAAGGACGATGACAGTCAGTCTGTGGGGTGCTATCGAATGGACCATCTACACTTTGAAATTATGGATATGGTCGGGGAAGAAGACGAGGATCTTATCTGTAACGAATGCAGGGCAAAGGAAGATCACGGGGAATAATGGATGGTAAGGATATATTCAGAAATATGCGGCTTGCCAATGTCTCCGTTGAGTTTGATGAAATGTTTGATTATATGAAATCTAGGTTTGATGGAAAAACATGGGATCAGGGTAAATTTCGTATCTGTATGAACCCCGAATATGTGCAGAAAAAATGGTTAAGGATAGCAATTGAAGAAAAGAAGGTCGTAACCATTGAAACAAATGAATCAGGTTTGCAAGTGTTCAAGTTTAAAGAATAATCCCCCTTTTTTTAATCGGTGCATAATACGCCCGATTTGTAGCCACATAGACAGGGTTTATTGACGTTGCCTGTATGAAACTACCTTTAATTATTATGCCGTTAATGAATTGCAACCTTTTTAGGCCGTTTTAATGTTTACGAAATGTAAGCCCATACCGTGATGCTTGATATGTCCCGGGGCAGGTCGGAAGGACCGGCAGCCGCCACTGCCGAAAGAAGAATCAACAATCTTTTCATGCAGGCACTCAAAGATCCCATATTAGTGGACAAGCCCAAAGAATCGTTAAAGAACGCATCCGGCAATGACCAGTAAGTGAGCAGGGAGTAAATCAGAAATCGGAAGGAGACAAAAAATGACAATTTTGAAAACGCCCAATGATGAGAAAATTGTTGTCAACATCAATAACGATATAAGGCTCTACCGGGCTCCGATAGGGTCAGAAGGAGTTGACATTTACACCCATAATGCCCAGTCAGGGGTCATTTACTACTACACATATACATGGTCGGTTTTTCAGTCACCAGGATATGCACTGCTTACACCAGATGAGGTCCGGGATCGCCTTGTCCACCTGGAGGGTCTGCAAGGAGACGGTCGCCTGAAGAGTAACGAAATCAAAATAGCGAAACAATATTTCACTGGAATTTTTGATAGTATGCCTGAATAATTACTCATTCACTTATTCAGCAAACGCGTTTTTTGGTGAGAGATTGTTTTAACTATAAGGGTTACTATAAGGAGGCATTGAGCAATTATGAACCAGCGTATCATATTTCCCATGTGCTTAATCCCGATAATATTACTGCTCTTTTTGGTATCCGGTCCTTGCAGATACCAGCAACCCTACAAAAGGTAATCGGGTAATGATGTTTTTTCATTATTGAAAAATTGGAATAGTTTAATCATCTCTCCGGATATTTTCAATCATATGGTTAAGGAAAAAACTAGGGACACTAGAAAAGGAAAAAAGACGGAATCGGATAGAGTTTCCAGCGGGAAAAACTGGTTTGCAACTCACAGGACGATTATCTGGGAAATATCTCTTGTATTATTTGGTATTATTCTGGGGGTGGGAGGTTCAGCTTTGTCGGCGGGTTATCAAAATCACCAGAGTGATGATTCTGTAGCTCGCGGTCTCTACAACGAACTGAATGCTTCAAGTAACTCTGTAAATATATGGGCACCGATATTGATTGAGGGAGTACCACCTCAACCTGCGATTGATAATTCATTAATACCTAATACTTCGGTATTTCCTTCAGTAAATGATAAGATTCAAAGATTTGATAAAAACTTAAAGCAGAATATTACTTTTTACTACTCCAATTTATCAGAGGCAGAGGATTATCGGTTAAAATTAGAAGAAATTCAGAAAATAGATACGAGCCAAAATTCCACAGATAGTTCTTACCATCAGA
>Ga0194044_10000962_pt1 | contig 14605 bp, 16 predicted proteins | sample JunL4417m_MetaG_FD_155460 | JGI IMG/M metagenome (GOLD analysis project Ga0194044, IMG submission 155460) | Anoxic zone freshwater microbial communities from boreal shield lake in IISD Experimental Lakes Area, Ontario, Canada - Jun2016-L442-17m | ecosystem: Environmental > Aquatic > Freshwater...
TTATGAAAATCGCTATTATTGGTTCACACGGTGTAGGCAAATCAACTATCAGTAAACTACTAGCCCAAGAATTGGACTTGCCAATTATTCCAGATATTGTGCTGGAAGCGCATCAAAAAGGTTTTGCCATCAATAAAAACACTCCAGCCGAAACTCAATTTTGGCTGTTTGCCAAACAATTGGAATTGGAAAAACTGACTGAAAAATTCATTGCCGATAAATGTCTAATTGATTATTCTGTTTATGCTGATGTTTTATTTCCAGATCAAAGAGTTAAAGATCTTTTATCAGAAATGATCAGACGAAATGCCAACTATACTCACATGTTTTATTTGCCAATTGAATTTGCTATTGAAGACGATGGCCTTAGAAGCACTGATCCGACCTTTCAAAAAAATATAGACGATCGCTATCGCCAAGTACTTGACGATTGGGGTTTTAAATATGAAATTGTTGGCGGAGATATTGAAACAAGATTAAAAAAAATATTAAATATAATCAAAGACAATTAAAATAATCAGTCTATTATGACTAAAAAAATTTATCCTCTTGTCGGCGTTCATATTAGCGCAGCCGGAGATTTGGCTTTGGCGCCACTACGAACAGCAGAAATTAACTGTGAATGCTTTCAATTTTTTTCGCGTCCACCTCAAGGTGGTCCAGCTAAGCCTATTACAAATAAAATTATCACGGAATTTAAGGCCAACTCAAAAAAATACAGCCTGGAATCATACATTCACGCGCCATATTATATTAATTTGGCTTCGGCTAATAATCGTATTTATTATGGCTCCATTTCTATAATTAAAGAAGAACTGGAAAGAGGATCACTCTTGGGTGTCAAATATCTAATGACTCATTTGGGCAGTGCCAAAGAACTTGGAGATAAGGAATCAATCAAAAAAGTCATTATTGGAATTTCAGAAATTTTAAAAAATTACAAAGGTCAAACAGAATTTTTAATTGAAATATCTGCCGGCGCTGGCGCCATTATCGGCGACACTTTTGAAGAAATTGCTCAAATCATCAATTCACCAAAACTTAAAAAATACAAAATCGGAGTTTGCTTTGACACTTGTCATGCTTTTGCTTCTGGCTATGATTTAAGGAATGAAATAGCAGTCAAAAAAACTTTTTCAGCCTTTAATAAAATTATCGGACTGGAAAAATTAAAACTCATTCATATTAATGATTCCATAGGAGACTTTAATTCCAAAAAAGATCGCCATGAACATATTGGCCAGGGGAAAATAGGCTTAAATGGTTTTGAAGCCATTGTTAAATTTTGTAAAATAAAAAAAATAAATTTAATTTTAGAAACTCCGCATGATGAATTGTTAGAGCAGGATATAAAAATCTTAAAAAAATTAAGAAAATAATCTTATTATGTTAATTGCCATTATCTCAGACTCTCATGATAATATTACCAATATAGAAAAATTTCTTTCATGGGCCAAGGAAAATAAAATTGAAACCATTATCCATTGTGGTGATATTGCCAGCCCAGAAACAATTGATTATCTTTCAAAAAACTTTTCCGGAGTTATCCATTTTGCTTTTGGCAATATGGACAATAATTATCGTTCAGCTATTTTGACTATGAAAAATATTTGGACTAATGTTGAGCTTCATGGCAATATTGGTACAACTGTCATCCCTGCGGAGGCAGGGATCTCGTCTAAAATACATGAGATCCCGGGTCAAGCCCGGGATGATATACGTATCGCTTTTTGCCATTTTCCTGATCAAGCCAAAGAATTAGCAAGTAGTGGCAATTATAATCTTGTTTTTTATGGCCACACCCACAAACCATGGATGGAAACCCTGCCCAATAATTGCCAATTAATAAACCCTGGCACGCTAGGTGGAATTTTTAGTAAAGCGACTTTTGCAATTTATGATACGATAAGTAAAAAATTAGAATTAAAAATTCTAGAACAACTTTAAATTTATGCGTAGACTTTTAATAGATGTTAAGCCCAATTCTTCCAAAATTAATATAGAAAAAATCACCGAGCAAGTATATAAAGTAAAATTAACAGCCCAGGCCATTGAGGGCAAAGCCAATGAACAGCTTATTAAGGTCTTGGCTGAATACTTTGGAGTTAGTAAAAGCCAAGTGGAGATAAAAAACGGCAAAAATGCCAAAACCAAGCTGGTGATAATCTATGGATAAGTTTTTAAAACCAACCTTGCTTAGATTTGTTTTTTAGTGTATAATAAGAATATAGAGAATTACTTTAGGCTATAAAAATGATAATTCCGCTAAAACTAGCGGATTTTTACATCATTTAAAGCACCCCTATTGACAAATACTCCCGTATTTGCTAAATTGAATAGTTATCTGAACTGTTTTAAAATTGATAGTCTCCGTAAATCTGCAGGCACGACAAGCATGGGAATTATTTTATTAAGGATTGCTTCGGTTCCGACTGGATCTTTGCCTTGGAGTAATTTCTTGTCTGCAGACTTACGGATAATATCAGCCAATCTGCGGGCCACACACAAATTTGTCACCTTCCATTCAAATTTGAGAAAATTTTTATTTCTCGCTGAGGGTGGACTGATATGGCTAGGCACGACAAGCATGGGAATTTTTATAGGCTTTATTCGGGCTTCGGCTCGAACACCGCTTACCAAAAATTTTCTTGCCTGGCCTTATCAGTCCATCCCGGCAACAAAAAAGTTGGCCTGCAGTTTGGCCGATATTATATCTCAAACATAAAAACACCCACTGATTATTCAGTGGGTGTTTTGTTTTATATTTTTTTATCTCAAATTTCTTTTGCCAGCCAATTGCCCGCAAGCGCCAGAAATACTTGACCCAAGCGATTCGCGAATTGTAGTCTCAATGCCACGACGGAATAATATTTTTTTAAAGGTTTCTATTCTACCGGCTTTTGACGGCTTGAATTCCGAAGATCCAGCACTATCAAGAGAAAGATTATAGGGAATCAAATTTACCATGAGTAGATGTTTGGGTAATTCTAATAATAACTCACCAAGTTCTTGAGCTTGCTTGTCAGAATCATTCACGCCATCAATCATAATATATTCAAACATTAATTTACGATTTTTAATTTCCAAATAATCTTTTAAGGCGCGCCAAATAGATTTTAAATTATACTTTTTAGCAATCGGCATTAATGTCTGACGCAAATTGTCATTTGGAGCATGTAAAGAAATCGCCAAATTTATTTGCAATGGAAATTTTGTTAGTGCATGAATACCTTCAGGCAAACCACTAGTAGAAATAGAAATATTTCTAGCGCCGATATTTAAGCCTTCTTTATCATTTAAACTTTTTACCGCTGACAAAACATTTTCCGTATTTAAAAATGGTTCACCCATGCCCATAAAAACCACATTATCCACTCTTTCTTCTTTTAATTTAAGTTGCCTGGCAAAAAATAAAACTTGCATAATAATTTCATCAACAGTCAAATTACGGCGAAAGCCATTTTGACCGGTGGCACAAAAAGCGCATTTAAGCGGACAGCCAACCTGAGAAGAAACACACACAGTATTACGGCCATCGCTATTTTTAATCAACACTGATTCAATAATAGAACCATCAGCTAAAACAATCCCTGCTTTTTCCGATCTTTTATCTGCTATCACTTCGGCTTGTATTTCTAAAGGACACTCTGCTTGCAATTTTTCTCGCAAATCCTTTGGCAAACCAGTGGCTTCAGCCCAAGAATTTATAAGCTGACCAAAAATAGCAAGATTGACTTGCTTATAGCGATAGGCTGGCTGGCCTGTTAAGGCTTTTTTAAGATTGGTTATATCCATATAGACGAAAGCCCGCCCAACCTTATTTGGTGGGCGGGACAATTTAGCTTATTTTACTAAGTTCAATTTTTTCATGAGCCGTGATTTCTTGCGGGCGCCGAAATTCTTTTTAACAATTTTTTTCTGCACTGCCTTGTCAATGGCTTTAATAGCGTCTTTGACTTTATCAACTGCAGTCTTTTCCTTGATACCAATAAGTTTTTGTGAATCTTTCACCAATTCTTTAATCTTTTTCTTAAGACGAATATTTCTAACAGCTTTTTTTTCGCTTTGTCTTAGCGCCTTCCAAGCGGATTTTTTGATAGGCATAAATAAAAATTATTTTTAGATTTATTACTAACAGTATTGTAGCACAAAAAAACAGTTTTGACAAGCTAGCCTCATTGGCTTAAAATAAAATCAGAAATTAATCTCTTAACACTACTTATCCTATGTTCAAAGAAAACCAACCGCCAGCCCATCAAGGTGAAGCTGACACCATTATCGGACCATCAGTCAAACTTGAGGGTGACTTCATTACCGAGGGCAATATTATTGTTGATGGTATTATTTGTGGCACAGTCAAAACAGCCAAAAATTTAAAAGTTGGCCACAAATCAAAAATTTTCGCTAATGTGACAGCTGATAACGCTCTAGTAGCCGGAGAAATTCAAGGCAATGTAAAAATCCGTGGCAAATTAGAAATGACTTCCACAGCCAAAATATTCGGCGATGTTAAAACTGACATTTTAATCATAGCTCCAGGCGCTATTTTGTGTGGTAAATGCCAAATGGGCGACGGTAAGAGTCGCAGTCCAAAACCAGAGTCAGTCAAACAGGGTAAAATAGATTTGGACACGCACGAAAAAAATGAGGAAGAAGAAAATGAGAATGAACAAAAAAATAAAGACAAACAGAGCCCAAAAAAATAAATCGCCTATGTACTATTACATTTACGACTCTTTTCTGAATGAAAAAACATATCAGACCACACTAGCCAAAATAGAAACCCGGCTCACCGACCTTGGTATTAATGGAAAGATTAATCGCTTGTCTTTTTTAAAAAATATCCAACAAATAATTTTTGAAGAAGCTAAGCGCGGTGTTAAAACCTTGGTTGTAGTTGGTAATGACAAAACTCTTGGACAGATACTCAACATTGTGGTTGATTTAGACATTACTATTGCTTTAATTCCCATTGGTAAAAATAATCACATTGCTCAACTGCTCGGAATTCCTGAGGGCGAACCCGCTTGTGATATTTTATCTTCACGCATTATTAATCATTTAGACTTGGGCCAAATCAATAATTATTATTTTCTTTCTTCACTGGTCATTGGTAGCAAGCAAATTTCACTGGAATGTGATAATGGCTTTTGGATCAATTTAGAAGGCAAAAATAATCTAATAACTATTGCCAATTTAGAAAAACAAGAAGGAATTTCAATTGATCCTACTGATGGCAAATTAAACATTATTGTAGCCAACCAACAAAAGAAATGGTTTAAAACCCGCACTATTTATAGCTATTTTGCCGCAAAAAAAATCTGGCTGGACAGACGCAAACCAGTCTCTATATTTCTTAGCGATGAAAAAAAAATAGTCAAAAGCCCAGCTTCTATTAATATTCTGCCCAAAAAAATAAAAATGATTGTTGGTAAAAATCGCGCTTTCTAAAGAAATACTTATTTAAATAAAAAAACAACCTCTGTAATTATAGAGGTTGTTTTTTTACAACTATTATAAACTAATTTATTACAACCGGAGTAATGGACTTGGTTTTTTTGAAAGCAATATATTGTTGGCCAACAGTTATTAAATTAACCACCAACCAATAAAGAACCAATCCACTAGGCAACGAAGCTCCAATAAAAACAGTGACAATAGGCATCATAAAAAGCATTTGTTTATTCATAATACTGGCCACATCTTCATCTTTACTTCCTTCACCTTTAACTTCCGGTCTTTTGGATATAAGCATCTTTGTTTGCCAAAATTGAGCCAATCCAGTCACCAGAGCCAAAACTAAATTTGGTTTTGACATATCAAAAATCCAAAAAGCAATTTTATTTAAATTTCCTGGATTATTAATAAAAGAATAAAGCCCAACCAATTCATTATTAGCTAAACCAACCATAAAAACCTGATAAATAGCAAACAAAAAAGGCAATTGGATCAAAAGTGGCAAACAAGAAGAAAAAGGGCTTATTTTTTCATCTTTATACAGTTTCATCATCTCTGTTGCCTGTTTTTCCTTTTCATTTTTATACTGAGCCTTAATAGCATCTATTTTTGGCTGAAGCTCTTGCATTGCCTTTTGAGCTTTTAAAGATTTGATGGAAAAAGGGTACAAAATAAGCTTAATTAAAATGGTCAAAATAATAATAGCCACCCCAATATCATGACCGGGAATAATATTATACAAAAAGACCAAAGCATTTAAGAGTGGCTGATAAAAGATTATAGTAAGAATATTCATCATAAAAATAGTTTATTTTAGCGGATCATGACCGCCTTTATTAAATGGATTACACCGGAGTATTCTCCAAAAAGCCATTATTCCGCCTTTTAAAATGCCATATTTTTCAATGGCCTGATAGCCATATTCAGAACAAGTGGGGTGAAACCTACAATAACCATGAGGATAAAACACTTTTCCAATCTTTCCATGATCAAAAGATATGGTTTTTTGATAAAATTTAATCAATTTTAAAGCAAAAAGACGAGGATAATATTTAAAATTGCCAAACATGTTTTAAATTAAATTATTTTTGCTAAATATAGCCAAAATACTACTTTGTAAATCTTTAAATTCTGCTTCTACAGCACTGGAATACAAATTTATAATTATATCATTGTTTTGTTTAAATTTAGGCAAAATTAAGCCTAAAATTTCTCTAATCTGTCTTTTAACCCGATTTCTTTTAACTGCTGACTTAGAAACTCTGAGAGATGTCACCACAGCAAAACGAGAATTTTCGCTATTATTAGCCAAAAAATTAATAGCAAAAAAGCGACTTTTATCTCTTTTTCCTTTCTGAAAAACCTGTTTAAAGTCGTTTTTTTTGGCCAAACGATATTTTTGGCTTAGCATATTTTTATATAAATAACCTATTTAACGGCTATTTCCTTGCGTCCCTTGGCGCGACGACGGCTCAAAACCTTACGACCATTCTTGGTCTCCATCTTTTTCATGAAGCCATGAGTTCTGGCCCTTTTCTTGGTTTTGGGCTGATAAGTTCTTTTAGGCATAAAATAAAATTAAATATTTACTTAAGTAAAAATAACATTTTTTTCTTTAATAGTCAACTAAAATAATAATCCACCATCAATCAACAGGTTATAAACAATTGTGTATTTTCTGTGGACTATTTTTAATTTTGGAAAGTTGTGCTAAAATGATAAGGATTTTAAAACTCTCATTTTCTCCAAAAAAATTAGTATTTAAACTTTACCAACCATGACCCCTCAACAACTTTGGCAAGCCACTCTTGGCGAATTAGAACTTATTCTATCAAAAGCCAATTTTACGGCTTGGTTTAAACGAACTGGTGTTTCTTCTTATGACGGTGAAAAAGTGGTTATAGCCGCTCCTAATAATTTTACCAAAGAATGGCTGGAAAAAAAATACCACCAAGCCATTATCAAGGCTTTACGCAGTGTCACTAATAATCAGGTACGAGAGGTTATTTACAAAACAGAAATATTACCCAATAAACCTTTGGGCTTTTCTGCCATCAGTGAAGAAATTGCAGAAATAAAAAATGTGGTTGAACAAATAGCCGAGTCCAAAGCTGATGAACAATTTGAGGCTCGCGTCGCCAACACCCAACTAGGCAATGTCATTATTAATCCAAAATATACCTTTTCTACTTTTATTGTTGGCAAAAATAATGAACTGGCTCATGCCGCGGCTTTGGCTGTTTCCAAAAATCCAGGCAAAACCTATAATCCTTTATTTATTTATGGCGGAGTAGGACTGGGCAAAACCCATCTACTTCAAGCAGTTAGTAATAAAATTTTATTTGATAATCCAAAAGCCAATGTTTTATATGTCACTTGCGAAAAATTTGTTAATGATTTTATTAGCAGTGTCCAAAATAGTAAAGGCGGTGATTTTACCAAAAAATATAGATCCATTGATATTCTCTTAATTGATGATATTCAATTTATTTCCGGCAAAGAACAAAGCCAAGAAGCTTTTTTCCATACTTTTAATGAATTACATCAACAAAATAAACAAGTAGTTATTTCTTCTGACAGGCCTCCAAAAGCCATTGCCACATTGGAACATCGCCTCACCTCTCGTTTTGAATGGGGAATGATTGCTGATGTCCAACCGCCAGATTTAGAAACTAGAATTGCCATTTTAAATGCCAAAGCTAGAGAAAAGAATTTTCCTCTAGCACCGGAGATTAGTGCTTATTTGGCCAATGTTATTCATAATAATATTAGAGAACTGGAAGGCGCCATTAATCGTATTATGGCCCATAGCCAATTACAAAACAAAGAATTGGGACTGGAAGAAATTAAACAAATAACAGACGCTATTATTGCCAATTCTCAAACAAAATCACTCACACCAAAACATATTATTAATATTGTGGCTGAATATTTTGATATTAAAATTGAAGACATTATCGGACCTTGCCGTAAAAAAAATCTGACCGAGCCACGCCAAATAATTATGTATATAATGCGTGAAGAGATGCGCTCATCATATCCGACTATAGGCCAAGTTCTTGGTGGACGAGATCACACTACTGTTATTTATGCTTATGAAAAAATCCAAAAAAATCTGAAAGTTGATGATAAGTTGCGCCAAGACATAAACACTTTAAAACAAAAAATTTATTCTTAACGTATAACAGTGGGATAAGTTGTAGATAAATTATTTATATCTTTTGAATAAGCTGGTGAGAAAATAAAAAAAGAAAGTTAATAACTAATTAATAAGTTAAAATAAAAGTTGATAAAAAAGTTGATTTGAAAAATTCCAAATTCATACACACTTTAATAATCATACTGTTCAGAAGTTATTAACATAAATAATTTAAAATAATTCAAAAAAATCAAAGTAAATAATAAATTGCCAAATACTTATTCACTTATCAACTCTATTAATAGTATTATTAAATATATAATTATATAACTAAGCTATCTATTAACTAATATGAAAATTTCCTGTACCCAAGAGAATCTAAATCTCGGACTGGGCATTGCCAGCCATATAGCCGCTAAGAATTCCAATCTACCAATCCTTTCAAATATATTGGTTAAGGTTGAAGATAAAATAATCACGCTTATTACCACTAATTTGGAAATAGGTTTGACAGTTAATATTCGTGGCAAAGTGGAAACAGATGGAGAATTTGCAGTAGAAGCCAAACTTATTAGTGATTTTATTTCACTTCTTCCAAAAGAAAGAATTGATTTGGAGGTTGTTGATGGAGATTTGCGTATTGAATGTCAAAATCAAAAAACCAAAGTTAAGGGGCAATTAGCCACTGAATTTCCTATTATTCCTAAAATAGATAAAAAAAATCCATATATTATTAATGCTAAAGAATTTAAACAAGGTTTGTCTGAAGTTATTTTTGCAGCTTCAAATTCAGAGTCTAGGCCAGAAATATCTGGTGTTTTTGCTAAATTTAGCGAAAATGAATTAATTTTAGCAGCTACAGATAGTTATCGTTTAGCAGAAAAAAAGCTAAAATTAGCAGAAAATAATCAACAAGAAGAAAAAAAGATTATTATCCCTGTGCGTACTTTGCAAGAAATATCTAGGATTTTAGGATCTTTTAAAGATGATGTTGGTTTTGATGACACGGAAAATATTGAAATTTACCTATCAGAAAATCAAATTATGTTCTCTTATGGCGGAGTTGATTTAATTTCTAGATTAATTGAAGGTCAATATCCAGATTATACTCAAATTATTCCCACCACCCAAAAAACAAAAGTTGAAATAGATATTAATAATTTAGTAAAAGCTGTAAAAACTGCTAGTTTATTCACAAAAAGTGGTATTTATGATATAAAATTGGATTTTAATTCACAAAAAAAAGAGGTAGTTATTACATCTTCATCAGCGCAAACAGGTGAAAATACTTCAAATGTAGAGATAAGTTTAGAAGGAAATGATAATATAATTGTGTTAAATTACAGATATTTATTGGATGGTTTGCAAAATATTAGTAGTGAAAAAGTGATTATGGAATTAACTGAAGGTAATAACCCAGCTGTTATTAAACCAAAGGAAAAAGATGATTATGTGTATATAATTATGCCAATTAGGCAATAAATAATTGTTAAATAGTTGACAAAATACCACGAAAGTGGTATTTTTTAGTAGTTATTGGCTGTTCATTACAAAATCAAAGAAAGGATCGTGTGTTATGAAGATTTGGGGATTACTTTCCGATACTCACAAAGATAAAATGAAGGCTTTGCCTTATATTATCAAACAGTTTAAGGAACGGGGTGTCACTCAAATATTTCACATGGGTGATATTGAACCTGAACACATTAAGCCGGAACTTTTTGGAGGAATTCCTGTTATTTGTGCGGTAGTTGATACTCAGGTTGGTAAGGAAGATTACAAAGAACCACCAGAAGGCTGGCAATTTACTTTTCCTGGTAAAAGAATTGTTGATTGTGATCCAAAAGTCTATGCTGGCCACAAACGTCCATTTGAATTTTTGCTTAAAGCAGAAGATGATTTCAATGCTACTTTGCAAGAATTGCGTCACGATGCTGATGGTTTGCGTTGGTTATTTGGTGGGCATACCCATTTTCAAACTTACAAACAGGGTAAATTGGTAAATTTTGTTAACCCCGGAGCGGTGGAGGATTCGCTTAATTGGGGTTATGAATATGCTATTGTTTATCCGGATTTGGATCAAGTGGTTTTTAGCCGGATTTTACCGGTGACACCTCAAGAAGAAACCTTCACAATTGCTGTGATTTCAGACAGTTTGAATGTCTCCAGGCTGGATCCAATGTTTTGGGCCAGGCTTAGAGATGAATTTAATCAACGAGCAGTCAGAGCCATTATTCATTGTGGTAATATTTCACTTAATGATGTTGGCCGGCCAGAATTGTCTGAATTTGAAGTATTTTTCAATTTGCGAATTGATCAATTGGCTGGTTTTAAATCAGCGCCTGATAATTGGCATAAAATTAATAACCAAAGTCCAATAATAGACTATCGCGGTTATCATTTTTATGTCCAACTTGATTTGGGTTTGGATTTTTTAAAACAAAGTGAATATGCTATGGATAAATTTTCCATGGAGATTCGTCGTAAATATCCGGAAACCAGTTTTGTTTTGTGTGGTTTCACTAATGAGGCTTTGTATGTTGAGGGCCAGCAAGTGCGCATTATTAATCCTGGCTGTGTTTTACCTGATCATAACTTCGCCACCATCTGTGTGCCCAGGTTTGAAATAACTTTTGGTCATGTGCCTGTTGATCCCCTACCATCACTTGGTTAAAAAGTATAAAATTACACAACAGAAGAGGAATAAAACCCTCTTCTTTTATTTTTTTGTTAAATTTATGATAATTTGTTAAAATTAAGGTTGATAAATATTTCCCCCACTTCATGTATTTACAAAGAATTGAACTTCAAGGTTTTAAATCTTTTGCCCAAAAGACGGTTTTAGAATTTCCCTCGCCGGAAAAGGGCAAAGAAAAGGCTTCTTGTGGTATTACAACTATTGTTGGCCCAAATGGCAGTGGTAAATCTAATGTAGTTGATGCTGTGCGTTGGGTGCTTGGTGAACAGTCACTAAAATTACTACGCGGTAAAAAAGCAACAGATATTATTTTTGCTGGCTCGGCTGGTAAGGCTCGCTTGGGTATGGCCGAGGTTTCTCTTTATTTAAATAATGAAGATGGCTCATCTGAAATTGATTATTCAGAAATTGTTATTACTAGAAAATTATATCAAGATGGCGCTTCTGATTATTTGCTTAATAAAAATCAAGTTCGGTTATTTGATATTTTAATGCTACTAGCCAAAGCTAGTTTTGGACAAAACACTTATAGTATTATCGGCCAAGGCATGGTTGATAAAATTGTTAATTATTCCAGTGCTGAGAGAAAAGAATTTTTTGATGAAGCAACTGGCATTAAACAATACCAAATCAAACGCGACAAGAGTGTTAATAAATTAAAAAGATCCAGAGAAAATATTGAACAAGCTAATGTTTTATTAGTGGAATTAGAACCGCGCTTAAAATCTTTGACTAGACAAGTGAATAAATTGCGTCAAAGACAAGAAATAGAAAAAGAACTACACGAATTGCAATTGAAATATTATGGTAAAATTTGGTCTGATTTGGGTGTAAATTATGAACAGCACGCGCTCTCATATAATCTACATGAAAAACAAAGGCAAACCATTAATTTGAAATTGGAACAGTTGCAAGAAAGACTTAATAAATTTGGTCAAGAAAATGATCGCAGTCAGGAATTTAATAAACTGCAAGAAAATTCAGATAGTTTGTCGGTGGAAAAAAATAATATTCTAAAAGATTTGACTGTGGTCAAAGGTAAAATGGAAGTGGAATATACTAAAGCCGGCAAACAAAATTTGACTTGGCTAGAAAATCGTAAAGATGAAATTGAAGAAAAAATTCGGCAAACTGAAGTGGAAATTAAAAAAATTCAAAGTAAGGTTAGTAATTTTGAAAGAGATTTGAAAGAAAAAGAACCAGCCGTCCATAAATTGAATGATGAATTGACAGTCTTGCAAAATAATTTGCAGATTATTCAGGATGAATATTACAATCAAAAAAACGGTGGCAAAATAAATTATTCTTATGGGTCTGTTAAGGCAGTTTTAAAATTAAAAACAGAAATAGCAGGTATTTATGGTACTGTCAGTGATGTGGGAAAAATAAATAAAAGTTATGAATCGGCTTTGTCTTCGGTAGCTGGAAATCGTTTAAGTGCTATTGTGGTGGCGACTGATGAAATTGCGGTGAAATGCATTAATTATCTCAAAGACAATCGGCTTGGTTCTGTCACTTTTTTTCCATTAAATAAACTAAGCAGTTATCCGATTAGTCATGAAGCTCAGGCAATGAGCAGAGAAAATGGCGTGATTGATTTGGCTATTAATTTGGTGCAGTATGATAATAAATTTCAAAAAGTTTTTGAACAGATTTTTGGTTCTACTCTTGTCGTTAAAACTATTGATGACGCCAAGGATATTGGTATTGGCCGAGAAAGAATGGTGACACTAGATGGTGATTTGTTAGAAAAATCAGGCGTGATGAAAGGTGGCTACAGAAAAAAAGAATTTTTGCGTTGGTCACAAATTGAAGACAAGGATTTGTATTCGCAAGAAGAAAAAATGAGACAGATATCTGAGTTGAAAGTGAAAATAGAAAATCAATATAAGGCCAAAGAAACTTTTCAATCTCAGCTTTCGGAAATTAAAATTAATCTTCAAGTTGAAAATAATCAAATAACCGGTTTAAGCCAAGAATTGTTGGCGTTTAAAAAAGAAAAAATAAAAATTCAAGAAGAAATTAATGAAGGTCAACTGACACCGGCTCAGCAAGATGAATATTTCAAGAATTTGAAAGTTAAAAAAGAAGAATTAGAAAAACAAATTCAAGATTTGGATAAAAAAATATCAGCGGTCAGGGAAAAGATGGATCAATTTAATTCCAAGGAAGAAGAAAAGCGACGGGAGATTTTTGCCATTCAGCAAGAAATTTATGAATCGCAAAATCAGCTTAATACTGTTGTGGCCACGCTTAATGAAGTTAAAATTGAACTGGCCAAAATTGAAACCAAAAAAGAAGACACTTTTATTGCCATGAAAGAAGATTTGGGCGAAGATTATTCTCCAAAAAATTCAGTTGATATTAGCGAAGTTGATTTGGAAGAGTTTAAAGTTAAAATTGACAAGTGTAAAAAACAATTAGAGTTGATTGGTGGTATTGATCCGGAAATTGAAAAAGAATATGAAGATGTGAGTCAGCGGTTTGAATTTTTGAAACAACAAAGTACGGATTTGGATATAGCCATTCATGGACTAGAAAAAATTGTTTTGGAACTTGATAAATTAATTAAAAAACAATTTGAAGAAGAATTCAAAAAAATAAATTCTGATTTTACCAGATATTTTAAAAAATTATTTGAAGGTGGAACAGCTAAATTGACTTTGACTCAAAAGCAAGATGAGCAAACCGAAGCGGAAATTATCCGCGAAGAAATTAGTGGTTTACCTATTGGTGAACAACAACCAGAAACAGAGGCCGAAGCAGAAAAAAATGTGGAAGAAAAAGAAAAGAAAATTATTCATCCAGAAGACAGATCATTTTTGGCCAATATGGGTATTGATATTGAAGTTTGTCCGCCAGGTAAAAAAATAAAAAATATTTCTGTATTGTCCGGAGGAGAAAAAACCATGACCGCCTTGGCGCTCATTTGTGCTATTATTTCCAACAATCCTTCGCCGTTTGTTTTGTTTGATGAAGTTGATGCGGCGCTTGATGAAAGTAATTCAACCAAGTTCAGCGACATTATTGAAGAATTATCTCATCATACTCAGTTTGTGGTCATCACTCACAATCGCGCTATTATGGCCAGAGCCGATGTGCTCTATGGTGTCACTATGCAAGGCGACGGTGTCTCTAGACTTATTAGTTTAAAATTATCAGAGGCACAGAAATTGGGGAAAGAGTAGGGTTGACTTTTTAAAAAAAATATAGTAATATATCCATACCGTTATAAAAGCCTAGTTAAAACTAACTGCTGTAAGTTTGACAGGTGAAGTGCTCAACTTTTCCGCCAAAGGCGGAGACTTCAT
>Ga0194044_10000966_pt1 | contig 14507 bp, 13 predicted proteins | sample JunL4417m_MetaG_FD_155460 | JGI IMG/M metagenome (GOLD analysis project Ga0194044, IMG submission 155460) | Anoxic zone freshwater microbial communities from boreal shield lake in IISD Experimental Lakes Area, Ontario, Canada - Jun2016-L442-17m | ecosystem: Environmental > Aquatic > Freshwater...
GAAATACTTCATAGGCGGAGTCGCAATTCATGGTTCACAAACCGTTCCTGCATACCCTGCAAGTCATGGTTGCGTTCGTGTGAGCACAGCCGCCATGGACATGATTTGGGACTCGGGCCTCTTGCCATTGGGCTCAGAAGTAGTGGTGTACGGAGAAATTAACTAGTTCGTTTGCGAACAGAAAGCTTGTGATCGTCCGCGTTTAAGCACGTTCCGTCGCTTAATAGGAATTTCCAGCCGTGCAAGGTGCACAGCACATGGTCGCCTTCGATCACACCAAATTCAGACAGGTCAGCTTTGCGATGCGGGCAATATCGCTGCATCACGTAGTCACCAAGTTCAATTTCATTTGACACTTCATCAGGTGCACCATTTTTACGAACAACTTCTGACTCGGCTCGGCGCATGCGTTCCACTGAAAGACTCTTAAAAAAGTTGTACAAGTACTCGTTGTATGAGCCGTCGCGCCAGGCAGTAAAGCGGCAGGACAAAAACAACGAGTTTGACCAGTCAACTGCTTTTTGTTTGACGACACCTTCAAGTAGTGGGCGTCCGATATCCATCCGAAACTTGATCGGCTCATTGCTGTAAGCAGAAATTTTTCCATTGTGAAAATCGATCAAAATTTCTTCGTCAGCGGTGCGTATTAAGCAGTTTCCGCCAATTGAATTACGAAGCGATGGAGCCATTGCCAACAGTGGTTCCCACCACGCCTGAAGTTCGCTCACCAGGTTGGTATTGGTCACTAGCCACGAAGCCTTGGTGTCGGTTAACCACTTCGCCCAGTCGGCCTTGTACTGCAGTAAATATTCGCGTTTGTGAACAAAAGGTCGCTGCACGTCATCGTCGCTCATGCAATGGTGCACGTCAATGTCGTTTGGCGAAACCGAAATTGTTGTTCCTGGGATGTTCATGACTGCGTTGTTGTTGCCATGACGTGCGAGGCGAGCAATAAATTCGGTCTGGTCGGGGAAAATGGAAAGTTCATCTCCATCAATCATGTTGATCGAAAATAAATCATCGTCAAGGAAGCACGGCGGGCCAGCCGATGGAACCACCACGCGTGCACCAAGCGCATCGACATAGCGAATCGAGCGAGCAAATTGGCTTTCTACTTTGCTGCGCGCAAGCGCCATGAGTTCTTCGCGTGGCTGGTCGTACACCATTGGATACCAAATAGCGCCGCTGAATTGCAGCCAATGCATGTCAACCGGACCATGCTGCAAAAGTTCTGCAAGGTCTCCGGTACGACAATCGTTTTGATTGACAAGCCGAGAGGTTCCATCTTCAACCACCAGTGCCGAGTCACCGCCGGGTCCGTCAGCAATTGCGGTTTCAACATGAATGGCAACGCGAAGCCCATCTCCCAAGTCGGTCATTTCACCATTACGAGTACGAATGAAGTTGGTGAAGCCAAGCCTGTTCAACTGGCGTTCTAATTCGCGAGTAGCAAAGTCTGGCAACAACACCGGTGTTGTCTTGTCGATGTGATTGGCTAGCCATGCTTCGTCTAGGTGATCACCGTGTTGATGCGAGATATAGAGATAGTCAGGGCACTCAAGTTTTGCCATGACATCATTTGGCAATTGATCATTGCGTGGAAACACAAACCACGAAGCCCAAAACGCTGGTATAAACCACGGGTCGCACACAATGGTGCGCGAGCCAGTTTCAATCAAGATGCCAGCGTGGCCGATGGATGTGGCCTTCATGAGGTGTTAGGCGATTGGCGGGTCGGTGAACTGTTGGCCGCCGCGAGCAACATGTTCGGTCCACTCGCTGCCATCCCAGTAGCGAAGTTCAAACCTGTTGGATGGGTCTGCGTACCACGCGGCGGGAGCTGCAGTGCTCGACGGAGTTGTTTCAGTAACTGTGATTTGCGTAGTAACGGGAGTAACGGCTGGCGTATTTGCGGTTGAACTCGAAGTCGCACCTTGTGTTGGGCGGCGAAGGAATGCGCAGTACCGGCCATCAAACGTGGTGACAATGTTGACCACTTCCCATCCATCAGCCGACTTCTTAGTGAGCTCTGCGGCGAGCGCCTCTGGGCTGGAATTAAATGGATTAAATGCCACGTATTCGTACATGGTCATCAGGCTAGTGCTGGGTTGAAGCAATAAATAGGTCGGGACCTAATGTGTGAACGGCGTAACCTCAATACGTGACTTCTGCACAGCGAATTGGATTCTTCGGACCATCGGGTACGTTCACCGAACAGGCTCTGCTGACACAAGCAGATTTGGCCAAGGCAACAACGGTTCCTTTTCGTACGGTCCCCGATGTGCTTGATGCAGTGGAGTCTGGCGAAGTCGATCTTGGCTTCGTGCCAATTGAAAATTCCATTGAAGGCACGGTTAACTTCACGCAAGACGCGTTGGTGTTCGACCACGATCTCTTAATTCAGCGCGAAGTGGTGCTCGATATCGAACACTGCATTTTGGCAAAAAAGGGCGCCACGCTTTCCGGAATTGAAACGCTGTTTTCGATTCCCGTAGCAACCGCGCAATGTCACGAATATGTGCGCACAAACTTAGGCAAGGCCGATATTCGTGCAGCAAACTCCACGGCAGAAGCCGCACGCATTGTGAGTGAAAGCGGCGGCAACACCGCAGCAGCAATTGCACCGCGCAATGCAGCAAAGGTGTACGGCCTTGAAATCATTGCCGACAATGTTGCCGATCACGCAGGAAACCAAACGCGATTCATTTTGGTTGGCAAGAACACCATTCCGTCACCAACCGGTCACGACCGCACAGCGCTTGTGGTGTTTCAGCGCGCCGATGAACCAGGCAGTTTGATTTCCATTTTGCAAGAGTTTGCAGCGCGTCGAATTAACTTGTCGCAACTGCTGTCACGCCCAACAAAGCGCGGCGGACTTGGCGATTATTGCTTCGTTATCTATGCAGACGGTCATGTGAAAGACGAATTGATGGCCGACGTGTTGCGCGAGCTTCGCGCCAAACAAGGAGCGGTGAAGTTTCTCGGTTCATACCCAGCAAGTGGTGAGCATGCGCATTCTGCGCGCGAACATGCAGACGCCAGATGGAAAGAAGCAGATGATTGGGTTGCTGCGCTGAGAGAGCGAATTGCCCGCTAGCGTTTCTGAACGGAACGGTGGCAGAGTGGACAAACGCATCCGCCTTGAAAGCGGACGGCTTAATAGGCCCGGGGGTTCGAATCCCTCCCGTTCCGCCAGTACACTCAACACCTCATTCGTAAGGCTTTTCTAGGAGAGGTGCCAGAGCGGCCGAATGGGGCGCCCTGCTAAGGCGTTGTCCGGGTAAACCGGACCGTGGGTTCAAATCCCACCCTCTCCGCCATGGTTAATCGCATGAGGCGTGTCCTCGTTTGCGCAGTGATTGCTTCGAGCAGTCTTGCAACTGTCGCGACTTCTGCTGAGGCTTCAAATTGCTCGGCTACGTACACCGTAAAGAGTGGTGATTCGTGGTGGCGCATCGCCGAAAAGAACAACACCAACTTGCGCAAAGTGTTGTCGTTAAATAAAGCGAAGAAGACAACAAAACTGCTGGTGGGAAACACGGTGTGCGTTCCCGCACCCGCACAAGTTGCGCCTCCAGCACAAACATTCACACGGGCCGAAGTCATTCAATTCATTCGTGATGCATGGCCAGATGAATTAGAGGAACGCGCACTTGCCATTGCACAACGTGAGAGCAAATTACAACCCGGCGCAGTAAGTGGTACCGGATGTTGCTACGGGCTATTCCAGATTTACTATCAAGTGCATAGAGGCTGGCTGGTAAATGTAGGAGTCAATTCTGCACGGGATCTTTTCGACCCACGGTTAAATGCCGCGGCCGCTTACCGCATGTATCAACGAAACAACGGGTGGGGTCCCTGGAAGTAGCCATTTGCCGTTGTTGGCAACTTATTTTGGCGGTTACACTGTTGACGAAGTTTGCACTCGTAGCTCAATGGATAGAGCATTTGATTACGGATCAAAAGGTTGTAGGTTCGAGTCCTGCCGGGTGCACCAATAGCTTGTTTGTAGAATTTGACATGTGAGGAACCGCGAGTGACGAAGTCGTCGAGTTATCGCGCAGATATCCAAGGTCTTCGGGCAATTGCCGTTCTTCTTGTATTGCTTTTTCATTTTGAGACACGTCTAAGAGGTGGTTATTTAGGCGTTGACATGTTTTTCGTAATTTCAGGGTTTGTCATTGCGTCTTCAACATTTCGCGAAATTGACCGCGCAGGCACGTTTTCGTGGTCTGCATTTCTTCACCGCCGGGTGAGGAGACTCTTGCCGGGTATCGCTGTTGTGTCTGTTGGTACAGCACTTTTATCGATGCTGTTGCTCAGCCCGTTTGGTCCACAAAAGGAAACAGCCAAAATGCTGGTTGGCGCCGCTTCGTATACGTCAAATTTCTTTCTCATGCCGCAGAGTTACTTCTCGCTTGATCCAAAATCAAACCCACTTTTACATTTGTGGTCGTTGGCGGTTGAAGAGCAGTTTTATTTTGTGTGGCCACTCGCGATCATGGTGTTTGTCAGTCTCCGTGCGCGCATACAGAAACATGTATTCAGAGTTATCTCGTGGGCTGCGGTCTTGGCTGTTCTCTTGGCGTCTTGCTGGTTGTTTCTGATGTGCTCAATCCATGGTTCACACGTAAATGACTTTCGATGGTTTAGGCCATTGATTCAACGGAGCGTCGCACCAGAGCAATTTGCCTTTTATTCTCCTTTCACGAGAGCGTGGGAGTTTGTTGCAGGAGTAGCGGTTGCTTCATTAGTGCGACTAAAGGCTTTCTCGTATGTGCTTAAAGCTGGATCGCTGTTCACGGTCTGTGGAGCCGCATTGGTCGCACTTGGTGTTGCTTTGGCATCAAAATTTCCGGAAATTCGGCATGAAATGAACTGGTCGACGAACACGACAGCAACTCTCGTTGTGGTGGTAGGTACGGCACTATGGATAATGGGTGGTTCGCATGACAGGGTGATAACTCCGCTAATTTCTGTTCGGCCTTTAACGCTGATCGGCGATTGTTCTTACAGCATTTACTTGTTGCACTGGCCAATTTGGGTGTTGCTAATCAAATCATTAGATCAAAACACAAAAACAATTGTTATTGCGCTTACATTGTCATTGTCTTTGGGGTGGTTTCAGTTTCGATTCATTGAAGAACCTATTCGTTCCAGGAAGAAGCTTGCTTCTGCAAAAACGGCGCAGTTTGTTGGCGTGTTTGGCCTGGTGGCAGCAGTTGGTTTTGTGTCAATGTCTTACCTGACACCAGTGCTTGGAATGCATCTTGCCGGCAAAAAACCTGATGAAATCTCCATGCACATCATCGAAAAGCCGTGCGCAGGTCAACCATTCGATCTAGAAAGCGCACATAGTTGCGTATTTTCTTCACCAAGCAATAGTGGCAGCGCAATTCTTGTGGGTGACTCAATGGCGAAGTCATTGAGTGATGGGTTCGTTCAAGCTTCAAACGCCCAAGGACTAAATGGGTATGTATTTTCTTTTCCTGGCTGTGCATTTCAATTATTTGACTCACCCTTTTCCGCTACCAACGAATGCATTGCCTGGCGCACCGATGTAATGAGTGCGTTGCAACAACTACAACCCAAAGTGTTGATTATCGCAAACCTCAACTCGCTCTACGTTGAAAATCCACTTCCAGACTGGAGCATTGCCGACACACAGCAGATATGGGGAACTCAGCTTTCTCGTGCTTTGGAATCGCTTGCAAGTCTGCATACGCAGGTAATTATCGTGCAGCCGCCACCACGGTTCGCCTACGACTTGCGCTACGACCTTTCATTGTTGTGGCCGAATTCTGTGATGGAACCCCGAGGCGTGGTGGTTGCTCGAAGAGAAACAATTAATGCAATTGAAGAAAAGGCTATTGAAGGATTCAAATTCGTTCAACCAATTGTCAACTTTACGAATCAGTTTTGTGATGTAAATATTTGTAATCCACAAATCAAGAATGAATTTATGCTTGAGGATGACGATCATTTGTCGGTCGACGGCAGCTTTCTCGTCGAAGGTCAATTGCAGGGGGCAATGAGAGCCGCCCTCGGTCTGTAATCCGTGTCAGAAATGAAGTAATCGAGCAACGACACTGAAGAATGTTGGCATGTGCACGGTTACTTCAGAAGTTCCCTCAGGTAGTCCAACCTGACATAGCGACTGATGGTCTCCGTCGATGATGCAGCTTCGTTTAACCCCAGAGCGGGAAGAACTAATGGAATGAGCACTCGTTGCAAAGATCGGAAGCGTCACAAGCGACGCTTGATCACACGTAACCGTGAAAGAAACGAGTCGTGCCTCGCCAATTGGTGACACTCTCTGCAGCGTGCATCGTGACGCCAAATTAGAGGTTTGTATGTATGCGTCAATCTTTGGCTTCCATTCACTAAACACGGCGCTTGAAGTCGGATCTGGTTTGAGAATTGAACCTTCGGCGGGCAGGTATTCCCCGAACAAACTCAGTGAATAATGAGAGAGGGTTCGAGAATTTTGAACCTCAAGACGATCAGGGTACGAGTAGTAGTTCACTCGTTGCCAAGTTCCAGAAATCAGAATCGTTAAAACAGCAATGACTAACGCCATTGTTTTCATTTGTTTCAAGCCAATGAATACTAAAACCAGCAGCATCACGCTTGTTATTGCTGAAAGGCGCCACGGAAATTGAATAAATTCAGCGCCAGGGATGATGTTGTAGAGCTTCCAACTTCGACCATTTTGTAGCACCAGTGAGATTCCAAGAATGAAAAAAATTGCCAAGTGCTCTCTGGAGAATCGACGCATGAACAAGAAAACCATGAGACTAAGTAGAAGAATGATGTCCATTTGAACAGTAAATAGCTGTGGTGCATTCGACCACGACCAAGCGGAGTCCCATACATATTCCTTTGCACTGTGAAATTGAAGCTGCACATTCAGAAAGTCGGGCAATAATCTGCCAACATCAAATCTCTGTCGGAAATACAGCATTGGCAGCAGTGACCACCAAGTAATTGACATGAAGGCAAGAAGCGAAAGCGCAATCTGTTTAACTGAAAAAAATGTCCAAGGAATCATGCGGAAAAGACAACCAGCAACAAGGACCACCCCAAAGATCAATGCCGTGTAGTACGCGATCACTGAATGAGCGAGGAACAAGCATCCAAACACAAAACCAATCGGCGCGTATAGCGAACCTTTATCTAGCGACTTCTTCACTGCATAGAGCGCGAGTGGTATCAACATCATTGCTGAATATTCAGCCATGGCTCCGCGCACTAACCAATTGGTTACCGAATAGTTGAGAAATGGAAGTGTCGAGGCACCAATCATCGCAATCTGTTGAGAACAATGGAATGAGCGAAGTGTTAAAAATACCGAATACACACCAATTGACGTGAAGACAATCAATGCAACCGCTATGGAAATCTTGGCATTGCTGGTTATTGCATAAATAAGTCCAGAAACAATGTAGAACAGGCGATGGTAAAGGCTTGGAAGAGGTGACCCCATTCCAAAGTTGTCGCTCGTTGCCCATACTGGTATCACATCACCAAAACGAAAGTGTTTTGCGTACACCATTGTTCGCAAGACGAAAGTTTCATCCTCGTGATTGGGAGGGAAACCCGGTTTCAACAATGGTGGAATAATGCTTGTAGCAGAGACGAGCAGAAACCAGGACGAGAAGAACAACGAACGGATTCTGGCGGAATAGGTCGGTCGCAAAATTATGACCACGTGTTTAACGAAGATCGAATTTTGAGCAATTCAACAACGGTGCGCAGCTGTGAAACCAAATTAAGTTTTGATCCTGGCACTTCCGACCAGTTGGCCAAAGGCAGTTCCAGAATGATTTTCTGGCCTTTCTGAGAGTGGTCTATTCGAAGAAGTCTTCCAATTACTTCAACGTCAAAGGCCCATCTGCTTAAAAATGGTTTCGAAAATACTCGTCGTAGTTCGTTGTCAACGGTGAAAGCTTTTGCACCGCATTGGGTGTCGTAAATTCGTGTGCCGAGTGTGAGTGATACCAACGTTGCGAAAACCCGTCCCGAATAGTGCCTGAACATCGAGCGGTCAATATGCGATCCAATAATTGCAATCCGCGAACCAATTACCGCCTTGCATTCAGTGTGTTCGTCAAGAGTGTTGCAAATACGAAGCAAATCATCTGGACCTGTCGCAAAATCTGCGTCGCAAAACAGAACTTGCGTCGCGCCTCGTTCAAATGCATAGTTGAAGCCAGCTCGCACTGCTTCTCCTTTTCCGACATTTCGAGGAAGTGGCAACACAGCAATGCTTTGGGGAAAATCAAGAGCCAAATCGTTCAATATCTCTAACGTGCGATCGGTGCTGCCATCATCGACAAGAACCACATTGCAATTCAAAGTCTCTATACATTTTGTGACTTCATTTGGAACGAGTCTGTTTTCCTCGTTAAAGCATGGAATGACAAGGAATCTCATTGCGGTGCTACGAGTGGTTTGGGACTGCATATGGTCCACACGGTGAGACCCGGAGTTCTTACCCGAATCGTTTGAAGTGCTCGTGAAACAAAGGCATCAATAAACAATGCACTACTGACCAGACTTGTGACAATTAATCCAGCACCCCAATTGCCCACACCAGATTCAGTTGCAGTGGCTTTAGAAGGAGAAATTCGCTGCAACATGCGAACTAATGCCAGCGAAATGAATAGATAGCCGTGGCTGTCGATACAAAAGAACTTGCCTGAAACGTCCAGCAATTTGCGCCGTGTGTATCTCCGATAATGCCCTAAAAACTCATCGTGCGATGTGAACAAAGTTGGGTGTGCCGGAACACTAATCACTAAGTGGCTTTCGGGTTTCAGTCGTGGCATTACGTCGTGTTGGAGAAACGCCGCGTCATCTTCAATGTGTTCAAGGACATCGAGCATGATCACGACGTCAAATGATTGCTGGGGTATTTCCCGAACCTTTGTAATCCCCGGTATTGAAAAAGCGGCGATATCTTCGTCTGTAAAATTGAGATCACAACAGGTTATTTGTGAACCTTTTGGAAGGTTTGGCAGCAACTTTTCCGCGAACCAACAATCACCTGATCCAATATCAAGGACGTGAACCGGTTGTTCGCTGGTGAGTCCAACAATTTTACGATTAAAAAACGCCGATCGAACAGTTTCCCAAGGGTGGCGCTTTGCATCTACCGAATTGCGCTCGCGTAGATCCATGTATTGACAATACTATTTTCCCGCCGGCTGTTAAATGCCTATTTACGCAGGAATATTGCTTGTTGTTCTGTCCAGTTGTAATTTCGCAATCCTCGCGATGTCAGGTCTGAGTCACATCCGGTGTCGATGCATGGAGCACGCAAGGAAGTAAATGGAGTTTGGTATCGCGTAATGAACTCAAACAGAGGCGTAATCGCCCCTATTGCTAATACACCCACCAGAGCCAAGCGAACTATCTGATGAGAGCGTCGCTTTGGAGTTGTGAATATTGCCTCACACGAATTCACAAGAATGACAACAAGAAGCGCTGGGCTTACACGCATGGCAAAGTCGTTGTACAGGCCAACAACGATCATCAGGACAAAAATTAATCCAATTGAGATGATCAGATTTTCACGCAACTTTTCGCGTAGAAGGAAAATCGTAAATCCTGAAACTATTCCGAACTCTAGAGGTATGAATTCAAGCAACATTTTAATGTTGTGAGTAAAACTGCCATGAGCTAACAGCAAGCTATGTGGAATATCAGAAGTTCCCGACTGTAAAAACGCAACTACTGGAACACCAATCACAACGAGAGAAAAAATAAGTATTGGAAACTTGCGAAGATCAGAAAAAAACTTGGGTATGACGCCTGCGTTGACGAGAAGCAGAAAGGCCAACAGCGTGATGCCAATGGCCGCAAATGGCGACCACAACAATGCAGATAGAGAAATGATTGGAAGAAGAAACAAGTTCTGGCGAGAGCGCACAACTTGAATCACCAGAAGAGCGCCAATCCAACTTGGCATCGCATGCTGGGGCACCCATTGCAGCAGTGTGGTGTTGCTGGAGAACTGGAATCGCCCAGCCCACCATTCAATGTGACCACCGTGAATCAGGCTTGAAGGCCGAAGTGCAAGCGTGCCCTGGATTCGAGACCCAATCGCATCGAGTCCACTGAACACGATGAATATGGGAAGAGAGAGGTATTTGCGCAGCCCATGAGCGCTAAAGAGACGTTGTAACAGCATGAGTGCAATCCACACACCGCAAAACATCCACACGCCTGTGGCAAACAGCGTTACATCTAAATTGCCACCGGCAACTTTGCCAATCAGGGGTCCAGGTAAATAAAAAGCCAGATAATGACGCATTGACCAAATTGCCTGACCATCGGCAAATACGTGCGTAACTGGCCATGAATGCTTGGTCAGAGTGCTGAGCAAATCATTGCGCATCACATCCCAGTCTTGAGTTCGTCCAAAGCCAAGATTCCACACACCTGTTGTTGCCACCCACGCGAATGAAAAGAAAGCCGTTATTGCGAGTGGAACAGTTTGTGAGTTTCCTGTGCCAGTTTTGAATTCACTTCGTTTGTATACAAAGGCGAGTATGTAGATGAGTAAACCAATAGCTGGGAGCGCAACAATCCACTTGCACCAGCCAATAAAGAAGAGAAACAGTGGAAATGTTAAATACAGCAGTGCTACTAAATAGAGCCGCGTCGGCTTTTCGGTTTCCATCTCTTCTCAAACAATAAGCCAATACTGAGGTACACAGAGACATTTACGGGCTGATAAGTGAATTACAGTCAATGTGGTGATGAGTAGAAAAACTGTTATAGCAATTCAGGGAATAGTGCTCTACATCATGTATGCGGCTATCGGTTTAGGTCGCATTCGAATCTCATTTGATCATCTACCTGTTGATCCTGGATATGAGTTCTTTGAAGACACTTATAAACACGGGGTGTCTGCGCTCATTAAAACTGAAGGCGGATACCTTGATATTCCGAGGCGAATAATCGCTGAAATAGTGACGTTGTTTCCCATTCGCCAAACAGGCAATGTTGGCTCAATGATCTGGCTGCTTATGGTCAGCGCTACAGCAGTATTTGTTGCTGTAATGGTGAAGCGGGTTCACCCAAGCAAAGTTCTAGCAATTGCATGTGGAGCCTGTGTTGTTCTTGCTCCATCGGCTAGCGAAAGCCAAATTGGTAACCAATCTGTTGTGAAGTGGTTTCTTATTCTGATTGCCAGTGTTGTGGTCTCGCTGCCGGACGAACATCAACTATCGGCTCGAACAACTGCATTCTTGGTTCTGTTGTCTGGCGTTTCTAATCCAATGACGTTCTTGGCCGCCGCGCCATTTGGGGTTTTGCTCGTGCAGAGAAAACTGGATATGAAAAATTCGCGTACCAGGCTGATTCTGGGGGCATTCATCATTGGGTTTGTCGTTCAACTCGTTTCCTGGAAAACAACCGGCGTTGGTGTTCAAAAGTACGACACGCGCACGTATTCGTTGTGGCCTGGGGCTGGTGCCTTCTGGTATTACAACTTCATCATTCCACCGCTGACATGTGCCGCATTTGTTGCGCGAGCAATGCTGCCCGAATGGTCATGGTGCCCAAAGCCATCGCGCTTCATTCTTAATCTTTCGCTTACTGGCCTCGTTCTGTTTTTGGTGACGTATGCGCTGAGCGGAATTGGCGATCGATACTTTGTTGTGCCGCAAATATTGGCATTCATTGTTGTTGCGCTTTACACCGTTCAACACTTCGAAGGAACAAATTTTATTTTGCGAGTAGCACTAGCGGTCAGCATCGCCATCTTTTGTCGAGCATCAGTGAAGTGGTACGACGCAGGATGGTTTTTATCAGATGGTCCCAAATGGAGTGAGCAAATAGATCACGCGAGAGTGACTTGTGCGGCTGATTTGATGCAGACCATCAAGCTTGAGCAAGCGTTGGGCACCACCGACTTGCCATGCACCGCGATACTTTCGCGAAGCTAAAACGACAGCAATTGTCGAAAGGATTTTCGGCAGAATTTCAATAACCGATTGATCTTTTGCCATTGGTTGGCAGATTGCCACATCGTTCCAGTGGACTCAGAGCCACGACGTTCACGATGTGAAACATGAACGTATTCCACGTTGAGTTTTTCTCGAACAGCCAAAATTGAAAGATAGATATTTGGAATTAAAGGATCGGCTGGCAATTTGCTGAGCATTGGTGCAAGCACGGTTGCGGAGTATGCGCGAACGGGTGAGTTTGGGTCCGGAAAACGGCCGAGGTATCGAGCGCGAAGAAAGTTGCGTAATAAGAAAGTGACGAACTTACGGAACCATGGGTCGACTCGATTACTCCGGATTCCCATGACAACGTCGCGACCTTGAGTAATTGCGGTGCACAGCAGTGGAAGTTCGGTTGCGTCAAACTGACCATCGGAGTCAAGTTGCATCACGATTGAACTTCCCGTGTTGAGTGCACGTTGGTACGCGTTAAACGCAGTTGGCCCATGGCCCAAGTTCTGCTGATTGGTTTCAACCGCGATGTTCAGATGAAGGCTGGCGGATAATTCGGCTAGCACCTGCAGCGTGTTATCGGTAGACACATCATTTTGAATACACATCGTGACCGTTGCTCCGCTGTTACGAAACGCTGTATCAATACTGGTGAGTGTTTCAGCAATGCCATCAGACTCATTAAAAATGGGCATGGCCACTGAAATACTGATTCCGTTGAGCGATGGGTCCATAGTGCTCATCTATTCAACCAGCCACGCGTTGCAATGTCATCACGATCCGCGTCTAGTGCATGGCCTTCGTCGCGTAACACCCCAGGTGTTTTAGACAGTGCAGCAATGAGCCCTTGCATCGGGGTATCACCAACTACTTGAATCATGTTGCGGGCCGCATAATGCGGATCGGATGCAATGTCCGACATGTCAAATACTGGCCCAACCGCAGCTTCGGCTTCTTCAAATATTGCGACTATTTCATCGCGAGTTCGTGTTGCGCACCATTTGCCCATCAGTTCTTGCAACAACTCGCGGTGTTCCATGCGCCCGGCAAATGTCGTGAACCGCTCATCCGTTTCCAGGCCAAGAATCTTCATTACGCGCGCAGCAACGGTGTCACTCGATGCAGATACGCCCACCCACTTGCCATCAACACACTGGTAGACACCACGCGGAACGGTGTACGGCAAGCCAGAGCCAAGCCGTGGCTGCAACTCTCCCGAAAGCTTGAATAACGAAATGACCGGGCCCATCATTTGGAAAATGGTGGTGAGCAGGTTCACATCCACAACCTGGCCAACACCAGAGTGCAAGGCGACCATCGCAGCAAACGCTGCGGTAATGCCTGTGACTTCATCAGTAAGTGCAATCGCAGGCAACATTGGCGGTCCGTCAGGGTCGCCGCTAATTGCAGCAAGGCCAGCCATCGATTCGGCAATGGAAGCAAAGCCCGGCCGTTTTGCATATGGCCCGTCTTGTCCGAAACCAGAAACACGAACTACAACTAGTTTCGGGTTGCGCGCAATCAACATGTCGGGGTGCAGGTCGAGTCTCTCCAGTGTTCCTGGACGAAAGTTTTCAACCAACACGTTTGCATCGTCGAGTAACTTCAAAAACAATTCACGGTCATCAGTATTCTTCAGGTCAAGTGCAATATTGCGCTTGTTGCGGTTCACTAATTTCCACCACAAGCCGCTGCCATCACGCGGGTCGCGCCAAGCCATGCCACGTAGTGAGTCGCCGGTGTCTGGTCGTTCAACCTTGATGACATCGGCGCCGAAGTCGGCTAAGTAACGAGCGCAGTTTGGTCCGGCAAGCACCGTGGAAATATCGAGAACTCGAATATCGGAAAGTGGCCCGCTCATTGGCAGTTGCCGCTAAAACTAATAACCAGGTCGTGTGCGTCGAGTAACTGCAGAGTCATTCCACCAGCGACCACTAAAGCGCCATGTCGTGTGCAGTGGCTCACGCGGAATTGATGGCCCAGCTTTTGGCCACAACGCTTCAATTGCAGCAGCAATTGCTGTTGCTTCTTCGACAGTTGGGTTAGGAGTGACGCTGTGTTGCATTGCAGGCCTACAGCGGCATGTTGCCGTGCTTGCGGCGTGGCAACTCTTCGCGCTTCGACTTCAACATTTCAAAACCGGCAATGAGCTTGATGCGTGTTTCTGCTGGGTCAATAACGTCGTCAACATAACCACGCTCAGCTGCCGCATATGGGTTTGAATACTTCTCGGTGTATTCGGTAACGAGTTCAGCGCGTCGAGCAACAGGGTCTGCTGCTTGTTGCAATTCGCGGCGGTACACAATTTCAACTGCGCCTTGCGGACCCATAACCGCAAGTTCGGCAGTTGGCCATGCGTATGCAAGGTCGGCACCAATGGACTTCGAGTTCATAACTACATATGCGCCACCATAAGCCTTGCGCGTAATCACTTGAATGCGTGGCACGGTGCTTTCGCAATATGCGTACAGCAGTTTCGCGCCGTGGCGAATAATGCCGCCGTATTCCTGGTCAACTCCAGGAAGGAATCCGGGAACG
>Ga0194044_10000970_pt1 | contig 14478 bp, 13 predicted proteins | sample JunL4417m_MetaG_FD_155460 | JGI IMG/M metagenome (GOLD analysis project Ga0194044, IMG submission 155460) | Anoxic zone freshwater microbial communities from boreal shield lake in IISD Experimental Lakes Area, Ontario, Canada - Jun2016-L442-17m | ecosystem: Environmental > Aquatic > Freshwater...
GTCTTCTCGTACCCGGCACAGGGGGGTATCGAAGCGCTCATCCATGCGATTGGCGCACCGGTGAAAGGCAGGATCAGGACGGGTTTTTGTGTCCGCTCCATCAAAAAATCCGGCAACTGCTTCCTTATCAGCGACGGGACAGAGATCATAGAAGCGGATCGCTGTATCTGTACACTGCCTGTCCAACACCTCATCGCCTGCCTTGATAACGTTCCTGCCACCGTGCAGCAGGCATGCAGAGCGCTTGTCTATAATTCACTGGTCTGCGTGGCTGTCGGGATCCGGGGAAACGTGCCGGGTATTTCATGGCTCTACGTCCCTGAACTTTCACTTGGCAGGACAAACCGGATCTCGTTTCCCTCCAACTACAGCTCCCAGACAGCTCCTGAAGGGTGCAGCTCTGTCCTTGCCGAGATTACCCATCAGCCGGGCGACGAGGTTTCTGTAATGACCGATGCAGAGTTGTCCGAACATGTGACCGTAATGCTTGAAAAGATGGGTCTTATCTCAAGAGATTCGGTTATCATGACCCGGATCTGGCGCCAACCGTTCGCATACGTGGTCTATGATCTCGAATACCAGAAAAATATAGATATCATAAGAAATTACTGTTCCACGGTCGGTATTCCGCTCGTCGGCAGGTTTGCCCGGTTTGAATACCTGAACATGGACGGGTGCATCCGCAGCGCCATGGATTTTGTCTCAATGTACCCACGCACCCAAGGACCGTCGTAAACCTTCTCCATTATACTTAATATCCGCACACACCTAACGAAATACAGGAGAATTTTCTATGATCTCGGTCGTTATTCCGACATTCAATGAAGAAGAGAACATCGCCCAGTGCCTCGTCTCGCTCCGGCACCAGACCGTGCCCCGCAGCGAATACGAGATCATCGTCGTTGATGGGGGTTCAAAGGACCAGACCCGCGAGATCGCAGGGAAATACGCGGACAAGGTCTTTGTCCAGACAAGCAGGAAGGTGGGAGGGGCACGCAATGATGGCATTATAGCGGCAACCGGGGACATTGTCGCTACAACAGATGCTGACTGTATCATCCCGCCGAATTGGATCGAAACGATCAAAAAAGGGTTTGACGAAAAGAATGTCGTCCTGCTCTATGGCCCGGTATACCCTATCGAAGAGGGCATAAAAAATTCATGCTCGCTTTTTTTTGCCAACACCTTCTCCCGTCTTGGGTATTATACGAAGATTTTCTATTACACCCTCGGGTGCAACACTGCCTTTCACCGGGATGCGGTGATCCGGGCAGGCATGTACCGGAGCATTGATGCAGGCGATGATCTTGAGATTGCGCTGCGCATGAAGAACCAGGGCAAAGTGAAATTTTCCGCCGCAATGAAAGTCGGGTTCTCCATGCGCCGGTACCAGCAGTACGGCTCGCTCAAATCCCTCTATGAGTGGGTTTATATTGTCGCTCACGGGGGCGAGGTGCAGAAGTACAGCTACTCGCAGAAGGATTACAAATAGATAAAATCACTCCCCCGCGTTCCTTTTGTCGGCTCTTACAACAGTGACAAGGAAAATATCTTCCCCCGTATGACCAGAAATTCAGCATACCCGAGAGAATTCAGGGACAAAGATCACACATCCCCGCCCGTCATTGTCAAGGAACGGATCGCCGCTTTTGATTCAAGTGATTTTGCCCGGCTGCTTCACCTTGAGATTGTCGAAGCGGGGGATGGATTTGCACGCGTTATCATGCCTTCATCAGAGAAGAAAAATCCCCATGGCGTTATTCATGGGGGTGCAATTTTCTCTCTTGCTGACCAGGCATTTGGGATCGCAGCGAATTCCGGAACTGTCCAGCGGGTAGCAGTCTCTGTTCACATCCAGTACATTGCGCCGGCATCTGGTGATCTCCAGGCGATAGCAGAGCTGGTTGCCGAGCAGGGTAGATATTCCACGTACCGTGTCATGGTCTATGAAGGAGATCGTGCCATCGCGGAATTTGATGGCGTGGCGATCAGGATATCCTCCTGATGAATAACGCATGCCGGTAACCACGCACTCTGCTGTTTTTAGGCTCTGGTGAAATCCCTGATCTCACATCATTACCCGAGATCCATGATGAACTGGTTTTTTTACGGATATCGCAAGGAGGGCTGTTGCAGGTTTGCCCATCCCTGCGGGGAACGGCAAACGCCCCCGGGAACGTGATGGCAAACGATGATTTCTCCAGAGCCGTTTAAAAATAAACCAGCAAAATCATATCCTAGAACCAGTCAGTATAACATGAGGTACCTATGGTAATCATGAAAATCCGCGGTGGCGATCTTGACCTTGTGGAATACGAGTTCAAGACATTTCAACCGGGAACGATCATCAAGACCCTTGGATACGAGAAAAAGAAGTATACATTCAAACCCTGCAAAGGGACCATAACCGTCGTAGCTCCGGCACGTATCCACCTGACCGTGCTTGACATGAACCGGTTTGCGCCGGATCATCCGGGAGGCGGCGGTATCGGGTTTGCAATCCGGTGTTATTGCACAGCAGAAGTTGAATGTACCAAAACCGGCCTTGAGATCGATTATAACCGGGAACCGATCATCCGCAATTTTGTAGAAGTCTTTAAGAGATCAACGGGATACCGGGGTGGGTTCCGGATACGGGCGACCGATCACCAGCACAAACATGTAGGTCTCGGGTCTACAAGCACGGTGATGATCGCGGTCGCCACAGCGCTCAATGAAGCGGTTGGCTCTCCGCTCTCCAACGACCAGTTGCGCACCCTGATCGGCCATAACTATGTTGAAGAGACTGCCGATGGATCCATCGCGTTCGGGTTTGAGACGGGTGTTGGTCCCGCGGTAAGCACCCATGGCGGCATGGCGGTAATGGGCGATGAGCTGGTGCTAGCCTACCACCACCCGTTTGCTGAGGGCAAGCACGTGCACATCGTGATCCCGCCCACGGATATTTCATCCGCAGGCACCAAGGAATTTGACCTGCTCATGAACAAAGCCCGGACACTGGATTACCGGGACCGGGAACTGAAGGCGTACCTGTTCCTCATGGACCTCATCCCGGCGCTGGAACGAGAAGACCTGCAAAAGATTGGCGATATCGTCTGGGAGATCGAGTTCCGGGGGTCAAAACGGGCAGAGGTCGAGCACCACAGTTACGGGATTTATCACTACATGAGCCTGCTGCGTGAAGCAGGCCTCGAATTTGTGGGTATGAGTTCCGTGGGGCCGTCTATTGCAGTCGTCACAACAAAAGATCGCAAGGCTCTTGAGAAACTGATAAAACCTATGGGGCTTACGGTTGCCATCAGCACAAAAGTGGATAATCACGGCCTCACCATCACCCATAAAATAGGAAAATAATCTTTTTTGTGTGCCTGTTTTGGATTTTTTTAATATGGTAATTTTTTTCCTTATTCACATTCCGGAGGGGGGTTCCGGTATGCAGAGATGAGCCCGGCGATGATGACGATAATGGTTGCTGCCGTAACAAGGATTACAAGGTAAATTAAGAGGTTGAGGTTTTGCTTGACAATGGGCAGGGTGCCGAAAAAATATCCTGCAAGCACAACACCCACTGACCATGTGACGCCGCCGATTATATTATAGATGAGAAACCTTCGGTAATCCATCGAACCAACCCCCGCAAGGAATGGTGCGAACGTCCGTACAAGCGGCACAAACCGGGCGACAAAGATCGTCATCCCGCCGTACCGTTCGTAAAAACCATAGGTGCGGTCGATATACTCCTTTTTCAAAATATTCGGGAACCTGCACTGGAGGACTTTTAACCCGACAAAATTGCCAATCCAGTAGTTCACGGTATCACCGAGAACCGCTCCGAGAATGAATGCGACAAGCAGCCACTGGATCTCCAGCAGCCCGCTTGCGACACATGCACCGGCAACAAAGAGCAGGGAATCACCGGGAAGGAAAGGCGTAATCACGAATCCCGTTTCAAAAAAGATGATCAAAAAAAGGATAAGATAGGTCCACATCCCGTATTGCTGGATCACCGGTGACAGGTTCTGGTCAATATGAATGAAAAATTCAATAAAGGTGGGCAGCATGTCTTCCTTTAAGTTGGAAGGATTTCTATTTGAACGTGAGTATAAGATGCACGTTGTGTGCCGGGTTGGAACAAATGAACATGCTTCGAGATCCTTTTTTTTGGTCAAACCTCAGCAATTTATGGCTGGCCGTGACGAACTATTGAGGATTTCGAAAAACCCCATTTTTAGATGGAGTCTCAATCACAACTTCGTCGTGAATATGTGAGTTGAATCCACATTTAATGCAGTTAATCGGAATCCTCTATTTAATAAAATCCGGTACCATCTGACGGGTAAATGTATTTCAAACAGCGACAATCTTCTTAATTTTATTAGGATTTGGAAAATACCGCAACAATTTCAGCACGTATAAGGTCCCTGCCCCGCACACGCATCTTCCAGTACCGGGTACTGATGGATTCTTTCCTGAGGCCACCAAAGAGTGCCTCAACCTCAGGTACAGTAAAGTAATGGGTGATAATGCCGGTACCCCTGCGGTACGTGTTCTCCTCCACTTCTCTTCCGGTTCCGTTGCGCATATCATCAGTGGAGAACTCAAAAAAAAAGAGGCGTCCGCACGGTTGCAGGACGCGTGCAGATTCGGACGCAATGGCCATCTGCCCCTCTTTGTTCAGGTGACCGATAACATGACGGGCAACAACACTACCAAAAGCATCATCAGCAAAAGGAAGCCGGCGTCCATCGGCTACCAGAGCATCGCCGGAATCATACGATACCAGGAACTGCCGGCTCATCGCCACCGCCTCTTTTGAAAAATCGATTGCCGTGATATCACGGGAGTGGTTTACGAGTGCTTCAAGGGTCTTTCCATTCCCGCATCCGATATCAAGGACACGTGTCCCTGCAGGTATACCGGGCAGGAGTACCGGAGCTCCACCCCATAAGCGTCCGCGAGTCCGGTAGTCCTGCTCCCATGCAGTCTTGAGATCTGTCATCTGCTATCCTGCTGAATGAAAAGTATCTGGCATGTGATCCCTTGAATTCTCTTGTTATTTTAGGCAGAATGTAGATTTTCATCAAAATATTCAGGAGCTATTCGTTCCTTCCCGGAGAACTGCGGTGTAAATTTCCAAAAGAGATCAGGAAAGCAGAGTAATAAATCCATATCGGAATTTCAACGGGTTTAAAGAGTGCTGCTATGGGGCATTCGGTATTGAGGTTGGAATCCCCACTTTTGTTCCAACCTTTTTTCATGTTTGAACCTCCCTGGTTCACCCAGATATCGCTCGCAGGTCATGATAAATGTTGCGCGCAGGTGAGAACATCGTGAACGGGGCGGTCAAGATCGCCATTCTCATCTCAATTCCATAGTAGTTCGGTGCGCTTGTTGGAGAAAAATATACCAAGAGAAATCATGAGAACAGACGGGTTGAAACTTGCTCAACCGAGCACGGGGCTTTCAGAGGCGTAATTTTTTACGGTAATTTCCACCGCCCTATCTCATAGATTGACAAAACGTCGAAGACCATTGTGGGTTCTTCTCCAGCCCACTCTCCGGCGGGGGGCATCCCAACGCGGCCGGCGGTTCGTTCAATTTCTCTGTTCTCGAGCGGTTTGTATTCTGGCTCCTGAAAAAGAGCCGGCACTTCGAGATTTTTGTGAACGTGGCTGAAGCGCATTAGCCGTGCACTACGATACGAGGGACAAATTTATTCCGATTCCAACACACACACTACGTAACGGATCGTGATATTATGAGGCACATTTCTTTGATTATGATATTCCTGATCGCCATTCTCCTCTGTTTATGCACAGCACCTGTCGCAGCCACAATCCCTCCCGGTGGCACCGGGTGGATCGCGTTCAAGACCAACGTGAACGGGGCTTCTGTGTACATCAACGGCGACCTGAAAGGCACAACCGATTCCACCGGCGAATTCGATATCCTGCACGAACCAACTTTTACCCGTTATACGATCACAAAGTCCAACTATAACGATGCAAGCGGGGCTATCGACTTCCCCCTGGGTGCGCATAATATCGAGATCCCGGTTACTCTCACGCCAAAACCACCGGGCGGCGGCAAGGGCTGGTTCACCGTCCACTGCAACGTTGACGGCGCCTCGGTTGCTTTCAACGAGGTGACAAAGGGGACGATAGCCGGCGGCATCTTTACCCTTGAAGTGTCAACAACCGGGACGCCCTACACTTCGTATCAGGTGAGTAAAAGCGAGTACTACACCTACGATGGGACGATTCCCGTAATGCCCAGCGACGGCCAGACGATCGCCCTGTACGCGACGCTGAACCCGGTGCCGACCCCGACACCTACAACAACTGCCCCCACCCCGGTACCGACAATTATAGGCGGAGACCAGGGCTGGTACGCGGTGCAGTGCAATGTTGACGGGGCATTGGTCTATTTTGACAGTTCCTACAAGGGAATGATCGCAAACGGGGTTCTCACTGTCCCGGTGTACACCACCGGCCCCCCCTCAACAACCTATTCGGTGAGCAGGAGCGGATATGTAACCCAGTACGGTTCGCTGCCATCCGCCCCGGCAAAAGGCCTGACCAAAAATGTGTACGTAACCCTCAATCCGGAACCGACTCCTGTCCCGCTTCCCGTAGGGTCAGGGAAGGGGTGGTACGCAGTCCACTGCAACGTCGATGGGGCACAGGTCTTCTTTGACGGCACCTATGAAGGTGTCACCAGAAACGGGGTTCTGGATGTAGAGGTTGCAACGACCGGCACGCCGTTTCGTTCCTTTGAAGTGAAAAAGAGCCTCTATGTCCCCTTCACCGGCAGCATCACGCAGTACCCGGGAAATAGTGAGACCGTCAACCTCTACGCAACGCTGCAGATTGCAGAACAACCCACGATGTCGCCGACGTCGGTCATCCCAACAGCGACTCCCACCACGTATGCCCCGGTGCCGGTGCCGGTCATTATCGGTGCGATTATCGCTGGTGTCGCAATCCTTGTGGTGCAAAGGCAGCGCGGTTCGTAGAAACTGAGCTTGTTACTTCCACATCACCTGTCCTCTTTTTTTAATTTAAAATCCTTCCCACTAGACAGACAGGGGCACAACTCATACGTGAATATACTTTAGTACCAGCGCATGAAAATGCGGGGTACAAGGGCGTAACAATTCCCACTCATATCGAGAGCTCTTATGAAACCGATGCTATCTATAAAGCACATATACAGGCATATGGAGAAATGTATTACCCGGAGCTGGCGAAAATCGATTAATCTCTTTTTCTCACTATTCACCTATCCAGTATTGACGACAGAATCGCTCCATTACGTTTCTGTTGGCAATTTCTTTCCGAGGGGAGATAAGACGTAAGAGGCTGATTTGCAAATCCAAACGAGATTTCAGCAAAAAATATCAAGAAAACTCAAAAAGTATACCGGAAAGAAAAACCCGATCTATGTTATGCCATCAAGAAGGTAATTAAGCGTCAAAGACACGAATGACAAGCCCGAACTAGTGGATAGTCAATACAACTCGATGCACAAATCTTCAAAAATATCTTTTTTCTTGGGAATTATTTATTTTACACGGGAAATCCCGGTTCACAGAATCCACACCCAGGCGTCTCGCCCTGGCATGATATAGTGCAGTCAGAAAACTTGGAATTGCATTCGTCAATGATCTGCTTAGGATTGCATGGCTGGCATCCCGTCCATTTATGCCAGCAAGTTCCCACTCGTACCCAGCCACACCCCCCCATAAAATACCTGCAGGCCATAGCAGGGTTCTGCATGCAGTCGTAACAGTAAAATTTAAAATCGGGACAGCTGTCGATGATGACCGTAACCCTGCCAAACGACTTTTGAATCGCCGGATCATTCAGCGGTTTGAGGTGACTGAGTCCCTTTCCCTGATACGATTTCAGGACCATTGCATCGTACGTGAGCATCTCTTTTTCCGGGACATAGACAGGATTTGTGAGATTGACCAGCAGGGTGTCTTCCTGCTTTTTGGCATCAGGAATTACGATAGCGGCGTTCGGGGGGTTTTCCGGGCCCCACTGGAACGTATCAAGAAAACTCCTCATCGGGACAAAACCTGCATCCCTTACCGGGCGATCACTGATATAGAACGTGTATGGCGTGACGTTGTGCAGGGTCAATTTGTAATTTCCCGAAAGAGCGGGAACAAATGTCGCGTCAGACCCTTCCTGGATAAAAATATAGGATGTGGAGGTTTCATTGGAAACATTTTCCCCTGCGGTTGCTTGTGCAGGAGTCACCGCCGGAGTATTCACTGCCGGCGGACGCAGATCCAAGGCCCCGATACCATAGAGCACACCAAGAACAATGACTGCTGTTGCAGCCACTGCAAGCAAAATCCGGAAAGGTTCAGACATTAAACCATAATCATTGTACCATATATTAAAGATAGTGAAATTGGAAAAATTGCCCAATTTATAAATCCAGATGGAGTTTCAACAAAAACCGACCCATGGAAAAATTTGTTCCATAGAAGTTGCATTCCTCCCGGTTCAGGATCTCTTCAGATTTTCGGGATTTTTGTCAACCGTACGGAAATCATTAAGGATTTCGGTTAGATACAGGCAGGCTTACAGCCTGTGTGACCTGTTATAAAAATATTTCCGGTTTACTTATCCTTTCTCCGGCAGTCCCGGCGGTGCATAACCCGGATTAATCCGAAAATGAGACTGATCCCGATAATTCCTGTAATAATTACAACGAAGGAGGATCCGACTCCTGACGTTCCGGTGAAGAACGAAGCTGCGGCCGGTGTGGTAATGGAAGGTTTACCCGTGGTCACTCCGGCTATAGAGCCGGGTGATCCCTTTGAGTTAAGGGGAAATGTGACCGTATCTGCAATAACCGGCGGGTTGTGAACTTCCGGTGTCTCATTGGAATCATCCTCTTTTACTGATGCAACGAAAATCTCCTGTGCAGTCGCCGTCTTATTTGCCGGATCAACAAAGACCTTAAGATACCCGAGCTGCCTTGTTTCTCCAAACTTGTACCCCGCCGGAGAGGGATTGTCGCTGGTAAGGTCTGAAAATCTGCCCCCGGCATCACCGACAATGAAATAGGGGATCCCCATCACTGAATATCTCTGGTAATTATGAGTATGGCCCGCGAAATTTGCGCTGATATTGAAGGTATGATACAGGGTTTCCCATGGCTGAAGATGAGGATTACTTGTAGTATTGTAATAATCCCAGATCGGGTGGTGATGTATCGTGAACGTTCCTGCGAGGTTGTTGTCCAGCTGTTCCCTGAGCCAGGATTCCTGGCTCATTGCAAGGGCAAGGGAAGTCTGCGGGTCGTCTCCATTAGCGTTTTGCGGGTCCGGGGTGTTAAGAATGATAAACCGGGTACCTGCACAGTCAAAGGAGTAGTTCAGGGGCATATCATATGAACGATGGTACTGATCGGCGGCAGCAGGTGGGTTGCCCCCACCGCTGGCATTATGATATTCATGGTTTCCGATGGTGGGAAAGATGGCGGCATTCGCGAGCATCCCGTCGGCCACCTGGAAATATTTACCCCATAACGATCTGGAATCATGCCCTGCATAGTCCCCCCCGACGAGAATAAAAAGCACGTCTGGCTCCTGTGCTACGGCATCCGCCACGTACTTGAACCGCATCATCTCGGTATAATTATGACCTTCCTGTGGATCACTGATGACAATAAAGGTAAACGGCCCGCTGACCGGCAGGGTGCGGAATATGCGGGTGCCAAATACGTTCTCATGTCCAGAAGGGATTACATGGTACTGGTATTCGGTACCGGGTTCGAGCCTGGTGAGTGACACATGGTGATACTGAGAAACAGATGAGTCGGTGATTTTGTGGTCAAATTTATGATTCCGGGAGTAATAATCTGCCGTGGCGTATTCTACGATCCCGGCTCCCACGGGTTCCTGTTGCCAGTTGATGGTTGCCCCGGAAGTTGTTGTTTTTGTTACCCACGGGGCCCAGTAATCCTCCCTTGGTTCTGCCGCAATGACAGTAGTACTGCAAAAGAGACAGAGAAGCATCAGTACCAGTACATACCAGCAGAGTTTCCCGTTCATTTTCCCTCAGACCTGCTTTTAGGTTCCGATATGAAAAAGGTTAGTAATCATTGTATGACCGGGATGTGGGAAAAGAGGAGTAATCTAGGGATGGTCAGGGTTCTTCGTCCTATCAACAGTCCTTGTTTATTGATTGAGGAGATTTAAAATAAACCGGGAATGAGAAATCCCAAAGATGCAGTACCCCTCTTTTTTATGTAAACCCGAATGGATTTTAAGGCACAGGTCAAATCCTGAACTGATACAGGACAAAAAGATGCCAGAAGCAGTGCAACCAAAACCCCGGCGTGCTTTGCATGTGCAGATGCACTATGATCCAACCGTGCGTGGTGATACGTACTACGTCCTGCACAATACTGACACCTGCACTTATCTCGAAATTGACCCGCAGAATTATTTCCTGTGGGAGTTGATGGACGGTGAGCATACCCTCACCGATCTCGCGATGGCATACTATACGACATATGGATCATTCCCGTTCGAGCGGCTGGACGCGCTCATCATCCAGCTGGAAAAGAATGGTTTAATTGAGAACTCCCCTTCCTGCCCCCCTCCCGTGCAGGTGACCGGCTTTGCATCGCATCTCCAGCATATAGCGGACGCTACGTTTCAGCGTGAGTTTGACTGGCACCAGGCCGATGGATTTTTTACCCGGTTTTATCGCTGCATCGGCCGGGTCTTTTTCACGCGGGTCGCCCTCATTGGGTTTTTCCTCCTGTCAGTCATCGGATTCGTGTGCTTTGTCCTCCTGGAACCATCAGACACATTCCAATTGTTCACCTTCAATGAGTCGTACGGCCAGGGCCTGATCATTTTGATTATCGCAAACTGGGTCGTGTTGTTCTGGCACGAATCGGGTCATGGCCTTACCTGCAAATCATTCGGGAGACGGATCCACAAAGCCGGGATCATGTTCTACTATGGAATGCCTGCATTCTTTGTCGATGTCAGCGATATGTGGATGTCAGGGCGCATACCGCGTATTATGGTCTCACTTGCAGGACCGGTTGTGAATGTGATCATTGGAGGCGTAATTGCAATTATCGTCATTATGCTTCCGCCTGCCGCGTGGACGAGAGCGTTGTTCCAGGCCGCATATGTTGCATACCTCGGGGCACTCCTGAACCTGAATCCCCTGCTGGAACTGGATGGTTACTATGTTTTGATGGATTGGCTGGAGATACCACAATTACGCCAGAAATCATTCGAATTCTTACGCACCGGCTTACTCATAAAGATCCGGACGCGGAGCAAATTCACCCGTGAGGAAATCATCTACAGCATCTACAGTATTCTTGCCATCGTATTCACGATCCTGATCGTGATGGTTGTCCTCTATATCTGGGAATATGAGCTCAAATGGATGGTGTACAGCCTGCTCACGGGGCAGGAAATACTGGCGGTAGTGCTGCTCGCAGGACTGACAATCGTAGCAGGTACGTCACTGGTTCTGGGACTTACTGCACACATTATCCTGTTTGCGGGCCGTGTACGCAAACGAATTCGTTCCTTAAAAAAAGGAGGAGATCATAACCAATGAATACTCAAATATCTTTAAATAATGTTCAATACTGTATTCATTAAAGAGGAGAAATCAATGGCAACCGAGAAAGAGATGCACGAACTGGTCGGACGGGCAGTGATGGATGTCGGGTTTCGTAAGAAACTGGTAGCTGATCCGAAAGCGGCAGCGAAAGAGGCCGGGATTACCCTGACCGAGGAGCAACTGGCAGTGCTGAAATCAGCAGAAGGTAAAGGACTCGCTGCAGTACTGGAAGAACGGCTCCCGAAATCCCCCGGGCCCATTTAGAGGAGATCGTACGCACTACAGACTAAAAGACATATCTTAATCTTTTCAAATTCAGGTAGAATTTCTTAACACATTCTCAAATACACTCGTCACATTTGCCCGATTATCCATCAATGGAATCGATATCCCTTGGAATTCAAACATGATTGAACGACTCATGGGTGAGATTTTTAAAACGTGTGAAGCACAAATGGATGCGATGAACTACTCGTGGACTGGAAGTGATTTTGAGATTAATCCTCGTACGATATACCAGCCCCTGGCATTACCGGGCATTTCGTAACGAAAATATGGGACGCCACTATGTCTCTAAAATGCAGTTCTGCTGTCAATAACTATTGAAAGTCTTTGAAATCTGTCGTATAATTGAGCGTGATGACACGCGTAGTGGAAACTTCGCCACTCACCCAGATTTAGGATGCTTCCGCCGCCCCCTAAGGGGCACCCCCGCGGCGGCTACTTAACCGGTTTCGTTGTTGGGTTTGCGGTAATCCGTTTTTTAATAAGATTGATATCATGGAACGCTTAGGTATCTTTGCTATCAATGAGATCTTAGCCGATCTTGTGACACGACCAATATCTTTAAATAATGTTCAATACTGTATGCAAAAGGGAGAGATGTCAATGGCAACCGAGAAAGAGATGCATGAACTGGTCGGACGGGCAGTGATGGATATCGCGTTTCGCAGGAAACTGGTAGCCGATCCGAAAGCAGCAGCAAAAGAGGCAGGGATTACCCTGACCGAGAAGCAATTGGCAGTGTTGAAATCAGCAGAAGGCAAAGGACTCGCTGCCGTATTGGAAGAGCGGCTCCCGAAAACCATCGGGTATCCGATCGTGTGAAAGAACGATAGGAACATAAAAGCGACCCGGGTTCATCTGATTGACTTATCAAAAAGTCCTGTGCTGACGGCAACCGGAAATAAGATGTAAGAACCGGTTGGGCGTAACCGGAGCAGACAACGAGTATCGCAGAATAATCGTTATTGATCCGAATGAAGCATACCCACAACAGATGAACAACGTGTGGCGCTGAAATCCGGAAAAGGGCAAAAACCTGCTGCGGTATTGGAAGTGCAACTCCTAAAAAAGGGTTTGAATTCCCAAATGGTGGTTCATTGGATCAAACATTACCCTTGGATCGGTACGACGTGCGAATATTTTCACTCACCACTTTGATCCCGCCAGAACGAGATTGCGATGCCTTTTAACAAATCCCGGGTAGCATTTGTGTACGCACCGTTTGGTGCAATTGACAAGCCTGCCCTTGGCATCTCATTGCTCAAGAGCGCCTTAAGACGACAGGGTATTGCCTGTGACATTCACTATTTCAATATCAGGCTCGCCCACGAGCTGGGGGTGCAACTCTGCGATCTGATTGCGAACAACATGCCACCGGGTCTCCTTGTCGGGGAATGGCTTTTTGCCCCGTCGCTGACGGGTGAAAACGCAGATGCGGATTATGCATATGTACACGAGGTTCTCTGGGGAGAATACAAAGATACGTTTCCACCCGCGGTTGTACGCGAATTCCTCTGTATTCGTGAACGTTTACCGGCGTTTCTGGATGCCTGCGTGGATAACGTAAACTGGTCGCAGTATGACTGGGTAGGGTTCAGCTCATCGTTTGAACAGCATTGCGCATCACTTGCTCTCGCAAAGCGCATCAAATCCCGGTTTCCGGATGTACACATTATCTTTGGTGGCTCCAACTGTTTTGGGGCAATGGGCGATGTCTTATGCCGTTGTTTCCCCTTCATCGATTATGTTTGTACCGGCGATGGAGACACAGCCGTTCCGGCGCTGGTGCACGCTTCTCTGCATGGTGCTACCCCGCCACCTGTTCCCGGCATCATTGCCCGCGCAGGAGGACCACATGCTCTCTCAGTGTGCGAAACCGCCCGGGTGGATGATCTGGACGCTCTCCCCTATCCCGATTACTCGGATTATTTTGAGCAGTTGAAGCGTGTAGAAAAGCCAGTCGGTTTTACCACAAATATTCTGATGGAGACCTCACGGGGATGCTGGTGGGGGAAAAAATCCCCGTGTACTTTTTGTGGTTTAAATAGTACGGATCTGACCTTCCGGTTCAAATCATCTGATCGCGTCCTGGATGAACTGCACTATTTATCCGTAAATTACGGAAGGAATCTCAGTATTGTGGACAATATACTGGCACATCACTATTTCCGGACCGTACTACCGAAACTTGCACACCAGCACGATTTCTCATTGTTCTGGGAGGTGAAAGCAAGCCTCACCCGTGAACAGGTCCTGCTCCTGGCTCATGCAGGGGTTACAAAGATGCAGCCCGGCATTGAATCCCTGAGCGACAGTATTCTCCGGTTGATCTGTAAGGGGACAACCGTTGTCCATAATATCCAGATCCTGAAATGGGGAAAAGAATCCGGCATTCAGGTCTTATGGAACCTGCTCTGGGGGTTTCCTCAAGAAGACCCGGCCGAATATGCTGCAATGCAGCAGCTTATGCCAAAGATCGTGCATCTGGATCCGCCAACCGCGTTTGGGCACATCCGTTTCAATCGTTTCAGCCGGTACCGGGCAGATCCGGGCGCATACGGGATTACCCACC
>Ga0194044_10000972_pt1 | contig 14466 bp, 11 predicted proteins | sample JunL4417m_MetaG_FD_155460 | JGI IMG/M metagenome (GOLD analysis project Ga0194044, IMG submission 155460) | Anoxic zone freshwater microbial communities from boreal shield lake in IISD Experimental Lakes Area, Ontario, Canada - Jun2016-L442-17m | ecosystem: Environmental > Aquatic > Freshwater...
GCGATGTAGGGGGCCGCGCCGGCGTTCAGCACCACGATGTCCAGGCGCGGCCCTTCGACGCCGCCCAGGATCTCGCGCAGGTAGCCTGCGTTCTCGGCGGCGTCGCCGCCGCGCAGGTCTGCGAGGCGCGCGCGCCGCATGCCGTACTCCTCCGGCGCGACCTCATAGTGCACGTCGAAGCCCTGGCCGGCGAACACCTCGACGACGGCGGTGGGGCAGGTCGTCGAGATCTCGTCGAGGCCGTCGTCGCTGTGCACGATCAGGTTGCGGTCGTTGCCCATGAGCCTGACGGCCTGGGCGATGCGCTCCACGTAGCGCGCGTCGGCCACGCCGATGAGCTGGTGCCGCGCGCCTGCCGGGTTGGTCAGCGGCCCGATCAGGTTGAACGTGGTCGCCATGCCCATCTCGCGGCGCACCGGCGCCACGTGCTTCATGGCCAGATGGTGACGCGGCGCGAACATGAAACCGATGCCTGCCTCGGCGATGCAGCGGCTCACCTGCGCCGGAGAGATGTCGATGGCCACGCCGAGCGCCTCGAGCACGTCGGCGCTGCCGCACTTGCTGGTCGCCGAGCGGTTGCCGTGCTTGGCCACGGTGACGCCGGCGCCGGCAGCCACGAGGGCCGCCGCCGTGGAGATGTTGAAGGTGTTGGCGCCGTCGCCGCCGGTGCCGCAGGTGTCGAGGATCACGTCGGCGTCCACCTCGACCTTCTCGGCCAGGGCGCTCATGGCGCGCGCCATGCCGACGATCTCTTCGGCGGTTTCGCCCTTGACGCGCAGGGCGCTGAGAAAGGCGGCCGTCTGGGCTTCGCCGGCACGGCCGCCCATGATCTCGAGCAGCACGTCGCGGGCCTCGTCCTCGCTGAGGTCGCCGCCTGCCGCCAGGCGCTGCAGCGCCGCGCTCAGCACGTCATTCGGCACCGCGCGCCTCCTCGTGCGGCGCGGCCAGGCCGGCCGCGCTCCGCGCATCCGCTCCGGCCGCGCTCCGCGCATCCGCTCCGGCCGCGCTCCGCGCATCCGCTCCGGCCGCGCTCCCGTCCATCAAGAGGAAGTTGCGCAGCAGATCGAGCCCGACGACCGTGAGCACGCTCTCGGGGTGGATCTGCACGCCGTGCACCGGCAGCTCGCGGTGGCGCACGCCCATCACGATGCCCTCGGCGTTCCAGGCGCTGAGCTCGAGCACGTCCGGCAGCGCCTCGTCCACCACGAGGGAGTGGTAGCGCGTCGCCGTGAAGGGATCGGGCAAGCCCGCGAAGACGCCGCGGCCGTCGTGGGCGATCTCGTCGGTCTTGCCGTGGACGGGGGCGCCGGCGCGGCGCACCACGCCCCCGTACACCTGGCCGATGGCCTGATGGCCGAGGCAGACGCCGAGCACCGGCAGGCGCGCGGCGCCGAAGCGCGCGATGGCGGCCATGCTGATCCCCGCCTCGTTGGGCGTGCAGGGGCCGGGGGAGACCACGAGATGCGTCGGCCGCGCCGCGGCGATCTCGTCCAGCGTCACCTGGTCGTTGCGCTTCACGGTGATCTCGGCGCCGAGCTCCCCGAGGTACTGCACCAGGTTGTAGGTGAACGAGTCGTAGTTGTCGATCATGAACACGCGCGGCGCGGGCACGATGGGCGCGCGCGGGGCCGGGTCGAGGTCGACGGGCATGGTCATTGTGAGAGCTCCTCGTGAGCGACGGCGATGGCGCGCAGCATGGCCGCGGCCTTGTTCTGGGTCTCTTCGTACTCCTTCGACGGATCGCTGTCGGCGACGATGCCGGCGCCCGCCTGTACGTGGGCGACGCCGTCCTTGACGATGACCGTGCGGATGCAGATGCAGGTGTCCAGGTCGCCGCCGTAGCTGAGATAGCCGATGGCGCCGGCGTAGGGGCCGCGGCGCACCGTCTCGAGCTCGTCGATGATCTGCATGGCCCGCACCTTGGGGGCGCCGCTGACGGTGCCGGCGGGGAAGCCGGCCTTGAGGGCGTCGGTCGGGGTGGCGCCGTCAGCCAGCGTGCCGCGCACGCTGGAGACCATGTGGATGACGTGCGAGTACAGCTCCATCTCCATGAGTTCATCGACGCGCACGCTGCCGGGCACGCACACGCGCCCCAGGTCGTTGCGCCCGAGGTCGACGAGCATGATGTGCTCGGCGCGCTCCTTCTCGTCGGCGCGCAGGTCGGCGATGAGGCGCCGGTCCTCGGCGGCGTCGGCGCCGCGCCTGCGCGTGCCGGCGATGGGCCGCGTCTCCACGCTGTCGCCCTGCACGGTGATCAGCGGCTCGGGGCTGGAGCCGCAGAGGGCGAAGTCGTCGAAGGCGATGTAATACATGTAGGGGCTGGGGTTCACGGCTCTGAGCCCACGGTAGACCGCGAACGGCGAGACGTCGACCGGCGTGCTGAAGCGCTGGCTGAGCACCACCTGAAAGGCGTCGCCGGCGTAGATGTACTCGCGGATGCGGGCGACGCCGCCCTCGTACTGCTCGCGGGTCATGGATGACGTGACGGGCCGCGGGCCTTCGGCGGCGGCCCGGCCCGCGGCCGAGCCCTCGGCGGCGGCCTCTCCCGCGCTCCTTGCGGGCGCCTCGTCCGCCGCGCCCGGCTCCGCCTCGTCCGCCGCTTCCGGCTCCGCCTCGTCCGTCTCGGCGAGCCCGTAGGCGCTGGCCGGCAGCGGCGCCTGCAGCTTCTGCTTGACCTCCGCGATGCGCGCCACGGCCCGCTCGTAGGGGCCGTCCACATCGCGGCCCTCCACAAAGGCGTTGGCGACCACTGTGATGGTGTGCTTCAGGTGGTCGAACACGAGCACAGTGTCGGCCAGGAGGAAGGCCATCTCGGGCAGGCCGAGATCGTCGGGCGGCGCATCGGGGAGGTCTTCGAGGCGCCGCACGAGATCGTACCCGAAGTAGCCGACGAGGCCGCCGGCGAGCGGTGGCAGGGTGGCGCCTGCGGCGCCGCCCCCGGCGCCGCTCGCCGGCGGCCGGTAGCCGGCGATCAGCTCGGCGGCGGCCGCGAACGGATCGGGGTGCTCGATCTCGAGGCGGTCGCCGTTCTCCTGCACCGTGAGGCGCCCGTCGGCGTAGGTCACAAGGGCGCGGGCGCCCACGCCGAGAAACGAGTAGCGCCCCAGGTGCTGACCCTGCTCGGCGCTCTCGAGGAGGAAGGCGCGACGCGGCGCGCCGAGCTTGAGGAACGCAGAGACGGGGGTCTCGAGGTCGGAGACGAACGAGTGGGTGACGGGCAGGACGTTATGCGCCAGTGCGAGGCGTCGCGCCTCGACTAGCGTGGGGTGAAGCCGTATGTCCTTTGCCACGGGCCAGTCATGTGACACCTCCGGAGAGCACGTTGGCCCTCCCCCGTCAGCCTGCCGTTTCGGCAAGCGGTCTGGGAACCGTATGGCAGAGAGGCGGGGGTGTCAAGTGCCGCGTCGCTTCCCAACGGCGGCCGCAGCGCCAGGCGCAACCCAGTTCCCCGCGCGGCCTCGCGACCCGCGGCCGGTGAAGATGGGAGAGGGAGTGCTGTTCTCCCCTCAGTCTCCCTCGCGGCCGCGCCACCCGCGGCGGGTGAAAACGTAGGGGCGGAGGGCTACCTTCCCCTCAGTTTCCCTGGCGGCTTCGCCACCCGCGGCGGGTGAAAACGAGCGTGGAAGGGCTGTGTTCCCCCCAGACGGTGGCGTCAACGTCGACGTGCGCGCTCAGCGGAGGCGGCCCGCCGGCGGGGGCACAGTCGAAAGCGGCCGAAGCCGTTGACGGGACTTCCAACGATACCGTTGGAAGTCCCGTCGGCGGTACCGCCAACGGCATACGCTCGCACGGCGCCTATGCCGTGGGCGGCGACCACCCGCGCGGTCTTCTGCAGCCGCGGCTGCCGGAAGATCAGGCCGCGGCTGCCGGAACCGCGCCGGTCGATGCGCGAGACGACGCGTGCGGGCCAGCGACCCGCAGCGGGTGAAAACGTAGGGACGGAGCGCTACTTCCCCATCAGGCGAGCTGCTGCGTGAGCGAGCGCTCCGCCGCGGAGAAACGGACCGTCGCCGGCGCGCCGTTGACGAGGATCATCTGCGGCGGCAGGTGGCCGATGTCCATGTCGTAGATGATCGGGATGGTCAGGTCGCCCAAGGCGTCCCGCAGGGCGTCCCGGGGGGTGAATTCGCGCAGGTCCTCCGCGGCTGTGCGCCCGATCAGCAGCGCGTTCGCGTGACTGAACCATCCGGCGAGTCTGAGATGGTGGAGCATGCGGCAGTATTGGGCGGGGTTGAAGTCGCAGTTGTCGAGATAGAAGAGCAGCCCCTCGGGGGCGTAGGCTGCGACGAAGCCTTCCAGGTCGCCGTAAGACGTGCCCGGCAGCATGCCGATGACGTCGAGCGTGCCCCCGATCAAGCGTCCCGTGGCGGTGACCGTGTGACCGGGGTCGGTCTCGTGGCCGAGGCACTTCCAGACCACCGGGGCGGTACGATCGAAGGACGTGGCGGTGGGGTCCTTGGCCCAATCCACGTCGTGCGTCTGGTACAGGTCCGCCGCCTGCTGGGTGAAGCTCGCGCCGGCCGGCAGGCGGGCCACGTCCCCCCACCAGGCCAGGGACGGCGCCGTGGGGCGGATCGGGGACTCCAGCAGGTTGCCGCCGTGCATCGTCGCGATACCGCTGAGGACGGTGTAGGGGAGCATGAATGTGGCCAGGTCCGAATAGCCGATGAGCCATTTCGGGGCGCCCCTGGAGAGGCGCTCGAAGTCGAGGTAGGGGAAGATGTCGATGAGGAGCTCGCCGCCCCACGGCGGGAAGACGGCGGCGATGGCGTCGTCCAGCAGCATGTCGGTGAGCTCCCGGGCGCGCTCCGCCGCCGGGGCGCTGACGATCTTGTCGCTCAGCAGGCAGCGTCCCAGACGCGGTTCGTAGCCGAGTCGCCGCAGGGTGTCGAGGCAGAACGTCAGCCGGGGCTCCAGCTCCGCGCCGACCCCCGCCGACGGCGCCGTGACGCCGATGACGTCCCCCTTGCGCAGCGGCCGGGGATAGCGGATGGCCGCCGGGGCGGGCGAAGCGGACCGGGCCGGCGAAGCGGACCGGGCCGGCGAAGCGGACCGGGCCGGCGAAGCGGACGGGGCGGGCGAAGCGGACGAAGCGGACGGCGCGGGCGGCGCGGCCGCAGCGCAGCCGGTCGCGCCGAGCGCGGCGCCGGCGCCGGCCATGCCGGCCAGCTTCAGGAACTCGCGGCGGTCCATGCCTGCCATCTGGCTATCTTAGACCGTCCGCCGGCGATTCTCTGCGGGCCGGCCTGGCTGGCCTGGCCGGCCGCGGAAGGCTGCGCTCACGGCGCTCGTGGCCCGCTGCCCCAGGGCTGCCGCGGCCGACCGCCGGATGGAGAGGCTCGTCCCGCGGGCCATCATCTGGGCGCTGCGCTCGGCCGACGCGACTCGGCGGCGTCGTGCTCGACGAGGCCAAGCCCGAGAACTCCCGCGCCTTCATGGACGCCGGCCGCAAGTACGGCGCCGGCGCGTAAGGCGCTCGGCCGGGTGCGGGGCCGACCGCCAAGAGGTGAGGAGCGTGAGGCGGGGCGGGCGAAAGCCCGCCCCGCCTGTCGCGCGAAGCGCTCGGCGCGGTCACTCGTCGTGCATCAACTCGGGACGAAAGTCGTGCAGGGTGAGCTCGTGGCCGGGAAGGGCGACGACAAAGTCGTCGCCCCAGCCGCCGGCCACGAGCGCATCGAGGATGCGCGTCGTCCCGGGCACATCCTCCACGGCGAGGTCGAAACGCTCCGCGAACTCGGCCACCCGTGCCCGGTACGGCTCCAGGTCATAGCGGCCCGTGTCGATGAGCGCGATGCGCGTGTAGTGGGCGAGCAGCAGGCGCATCATCCGCTCGGCGCGTTCGCGGCCGCGCTTCTCGACGGTCTTCTCGTGCTCGCTGAGGATGGTGTCGCACTCCTCAAGGTACGCCCTGGCCAGGTAGTACGTGCCGCAGGCCTTCTCCGACTGCGCGGCGAAGGCCTCGTTGGACCCCAGCATCATGGCGATGCAATCGTCCACGCGCGGCACGACCAGAGTGGCGTGCTCGGTCTTCAGGCCGAGCACGGCGTTCGAGCACATGCCGTAGCCCAGCACGATCGTGGCTCCGGGCTTGTCGGCCTCGGCGACGGCGGCGCGCAGCGCCTCCTTCAGCCGCTCGGGGCGCACGTGGAGCTGGGCCTCGAGCCTATGGCAGTCGATGCCGTCGGTGGCCCCGTCGGCGAGCTCGCCGAGGACGGCCGGGCAGGCGATGAGCTTGAGCCTGCCCGGCCGCTCCTCGGCGCCGTGGTCATCGTTCCTTGTCGAGTGCGTCATGCCCTCAGAAGACGCCGTACTCGTCCGCCGCTTCGCGCAGCGCGAGCATGTTCTCGGGCTTCGTCTCGTCGGGGATACCCATCGTCCCGTCGATCATCAGCGCGCCCGTGTCGCCGAACAGCTCGACGAGCTCCTTCACGTCGTCCTTGACCTGCTGGGGAGTGCCGGCGCACAGGAGTGACGCCGGCACGTTACCCCAGAAGCACATCTTGTCGCCGAGGATCTCCTTGAACTTCTTGCGGTCGATCTTGTCGAAGTGGGCCGCTATCTTGCCGGCTGGGAGCTCGGCCAGGTATTTCAAGCGCGGCGTGTAGTCGCCCTCGAAGAGCGGCATCGGGATGAGGTCCTGGGCGACCAGGGTCTCGATCAGGGCCTTGAACGTCGGCCAGTAGAACTTCTCGAACTGCTCTTCGCTCATGAACCCGCCGGCGCCGCGGTGCATGGGGATGAAGATGCGCGGGTTGTGGAACATCTGCGCCGCCTGAACGGCGAAGGCGACCGTCGGCACCTGCATGAGGTCGATGGTGGCGAGCAGCTTCTCTGGGTGCCGGAACATGTCGAGTGTGCTGCCCCTCAGGCTGCGGAGGGTGTCGGAGACGATGTCGAAGGCGGGGATCGTGGGGGCCGCCCAAGTCACCGGGTAGCCGAGGCCGGCCATCTCCTGCGTGTAGGCCGTCACGGCGCCGTTGTACGCGTCGGCTGCGTCGGCCAGGCGCAGGAGCGCCTCCAGGGCCTTGCGCATGGGCGGGGCGGCCGCGAGGGAGCCGCCGATCGACTGCAGGTAGTACATGTTCGAGAGCCAGTAGAGCGGCGGGATCGGCGCCTGACCCAGTCCCTCAAGGCTACCGGCGATGCGCGGAAAGATCCTGGTGAAGGTGAAGCCGTTGGGGTCGGCGAGGAACTCGTCGTACTCGTCGGCCTTCAGGTACTCGTTCTCGACGAACTGGAAGGGTTCGTGGTCGGGCAGGTCGCCGCCCGGCCAGCGGAATTGCTTCGTCGCCATCGCTTCGTACCCGTCGTGTCCGAACATCCCATTGGGAGGCGCGAAGTCCCAGCCGAACTCGAGGACGGCTTCCTTCATGGCCTGCGTGCGCACCGCGTGGTCGTAGCCGCATTCACGGTTCGAGAGCCCTTTGATCTTCGTCGGGAAGTAGTGCACGACAAGGGGTAGGATGGGCACGCGATCGGGCTTCTTGAGCGCGACGATGTCGTTGAAACGCTGCTCGCGCTGCTTGTAGAGCTCCTCGCCGGTGGCGGTCATCGGGCCTCCCCTCCAGTCCACGCGTCGGCCAGCTTGAGCGCCGCCGTCACATCGCTGCCCCAGCCGTCGGAGCCGGTGTAGTCCTGGACCTGCTGGTCGGCCGGGGCGCCGCCCACCATGATCTTGACCTGGTCGCGCAGGCCGGCGGCGCTGATCGCGTCGACCGTGTCCTTCATCGAGTCGAAGGCCAAGGTGAGAAGGCCGGAGAGGCCTACGACCTCCGGCTTGTGCTCCGTGATGGCCGCGACGAACGTCTCCTGCGGTACGTCGATACCCAGGTCGTGGACCTCGTAGCCGTTGATGTCGAGCATCATCACGACAATGTCCTTGCCGATGTCGTGGATGTCGCCGTGCACGGTGCCGATGACGATGGTGCCGCGTTTCTCGCCCGCGCCGGAGCCCTTAATGTGCGGCTTGAGCTCCTCGGAGATGCCGCGCATGATCTCGCCGCCCATGATGAGCTCGGGGATGAAGGCCTCCTCGCACTCGAAGCGGCGGCCGAGCTCGGTCATCGCCTCCCTGGCCTGCTCGAGCACCTGAGCGGGGTCCGTGCCGGCGTCGAGCATGCTCTTGACGAGGCCCAGGGCCTCGTCCTCGCGCATGTTGACGATGGCGTCGGTCAACTCGTGTGACATGTGATCCTCCCTGACTCGTGGCTCTGTCCGGGTCGTACCATACACCATAGCGGGCTACTGGTCTAGGGAAGTTGCAGCGATAGTGCTATGATGCCGTGCGAAGGAAGGAGCGGGAGGCTGGAGCACCGCGAGCCGATGAGCGTCCTCAGCCACATAGACCGGTCGTCCTACGAGCCGCCGTACGCGCAGCTCGCGCGCCTTCTGCGCGAGCGCATCGCCGGCGGCGAGTACCGCCCCGGCGACCGCCTGCCCTCCGAGGCCGAGCTCTGCGAGGCCTACCGGGTCAGCCCTATGACGGTCAGGCGCGCTGTGACCCTTCTCATCCAGGAGGAGGTCGCGACCACCGAGCAGGGGCGCGGCACCTTCGTCAAGTCGCCGGAGCTCGGCGCCGCGACCTTCGACCTCGGCGACCTGCGGCGCTATCTCGTCGACGCCGGCACCGAGGTCAGGATTCTCGAAGCGCGCATCGTCTCTCCGTCACCGCGCGTGAGCAGCAAGCTCGCCGTCGACGCGGGGTCGCGGGTGATCGCCATCAAGCGTCTCCTCAGCAGCAACGGGGAGCCCGTCTTCTACCACAGCGAGTATCTCGTCTTTGACCCGCGGCGGCCGCTGGTCGAGGCCGAGCTCGGCGTGACCGCGCTGCGCGACCTGTTCTCGGGGGCGGGCGGCTCCGACCTCAAATTCGGCCGCCTCACGCTGCACGCTTCCGCCTTCACGGAGAAGGAGGCGGCGTATCTCGGCGAGCAGGCCGGCACGCTGGCCTGGGTGGTCGAGCACCTCTTCTACGACTTCGACGACCGCCCCGAGAGCTGGGGCCGGTTCGTCGGAAGAGCCGACCGGCTGACCTTCTCCACCACGGTCGGCATCCCCGGTGGCGAGGGAGCGTGACCTCATGACGCGGTCGTCGCGCGAGACGGATCTGGCCGAGCTCATCGTGGGCATGGACGAGCGCGGCAGCCTCGCAGCCATCCGCCGGCGGCTCGACGCCGGTGGCGACCCGCTGCTCCTCATGGACGAGTGCCGGGTGGGCATGGAGCGGGTCGGGGAGCTGTACGAGCGCGGCACATACTTCATCTCCGCGCTCATCATGGCTGGTGAGATCTTCCGTGAGGCCGCGGAGATCATCATCCCGTTGCTGCCGCAGCCGCCGCAGCCGCAGGGTTCCGGCACAGTGGTCATCGCCACGGTCAAGGGCGACATCCACGACATCGGCAAGAACATCGTCATCACGCTGCTCGACGCGCACGGCATCGCGGTCGTCGACCTCGGCGTGGACGTCGCCCCGCAGCGCATCGCCGATGCGGTCGTCGCGGAGCAGCCGGACGTCCTGGGGCTCTCGTGCCTGCTCACCACGGGCTTCGCGAGCATGCGGCAGACGATCGCCGCGGTGCGCGAGCGCACCGCGTCCTGGGATCGGCAGGTGCCCGTCGTGATCGGCGGCGCCCCTGTCGACCAGAACGTCTGCGATCAGGCCGGCGCCGACGGCTGGTCGGCGAACGCGGCCACCGGTATCGACGTCGTGCGCGCGCTGCTACGCTGACGAAGCGTGGCGGACACGCGCGACCATCAACGAAGGAGAGGGCGAGCATGGACTTCGAGAGCGTCATCCGCGGCCGACGGAGCATCCGCGCCTACGAGCAGGAGCGCGTGCCCGAGGGCGTGATCCGCGAGATCCTCGACGAGGCGCGCTGGGCGCCGTCGTGGCGCAATACGCAGTCGTGGAACGTCTGGGTGCTCACCGGCGTCGCGCTGCAGCGCTACAAGGACGAGTTCCGCGCCGCGGTCGAGCGTGACGACCCCGCGGCGCTCGACCTGCCGGCGACGGCCGAGTGGCCGCAGGCGTGCTCGGCGCGCATCGCCGCCACCATGAAGAGCCGGGCGGCGACGCTCGAGGCCGCGGGCGAGCCTGCGGACCCCGCGGCCGCCCTGGCGCGCATGTCCGACCTGTTCGGCGCGCCGTGCCTGCTCGTGTTCGGCTTCGACGAGTGCCTCGCCGAGGCCTACGCCGGCTTCGACAGCGGCGCCTTCGTGCAGAGCGTCTGCCTGGCCGCCTACGACCGCGGCCTCGGTACCTGCATCGTCGCCACGGTGATCCGCTACCCGGACGTGCTGCGCCGCCTGCTGCCCGGCGCCGGGGGCATGCGCTTCGTGGTCTCGGTCACGCTCGGCCATCCCGTGACCGACTCGCCGGCCAACACCTTCGAACGCTCGCGCGCCGATCTCGACGAGCTCGTCACCTGGGTTTCGTAGCATCTCGGACCGCAACATGTCGCTGCTGAGCCGCATCACCGCCGAGGACGCGCACCGGCGCCGCTGGGAGCTGCTGGCGCTGACCTCGATCGGCGCCTTCATGGCTCCGCTGGACGGGTCGATCGTCGCGGTGGCGTTGCCGGTCATGAGCCCCGACCTGCACCTGAGCTTCGCCGCCTCGATGTGGGTGCAGGCGGCGTACCTGCTGGCCACGGCCGTGCTGCTCATCCCGCTGGGGCGGCTCGCCGACCAGCACGGCCGCGTGCGCTTCTACCTCATCGGCGTCGCCGTGTTCACCGCGGGCTCGCTGCTGGCCGCGCTCAGCATGAGCGGCGCCTGGCTCATCGCGAGCCGCGTCGTCCAGGGAGGGGGCGCGGCCCTCATGGTGGCCACGTCCGCCGCCATCGTCACCGCCGTCTTCCCGCCGCACGAGCGCGGCCGCGCTCTGGGCATCAACGTCATGGCCGTGTACATCGGCCTCAGCATCGGGCCGCCGCTGGGCGGCGTCCTTGCGGACACCCTGGGGTGGCGCTCCATCTTCCTCATCAACCTGCCCATCGGCGTCGTCGTGCTGGCGTGGGGCTGGATGATGCTGCCGCGCAGCGAGCGCGCACACAACGCGCCGCGCGTCGACTTCGCCGGCGCGGCGCTGCTCGGCGCGTTCCTCATCAGCCTCCTCGTGCCGCTCACCTTCGCGTCCGAGTGGGGGTGGGCGGCGCCGCTCACGCTCGGGCTGCTCGCGCTTGCGGCCGCCTCTCTCGTCGGCTTCGTGGTCGTCGAGCGGCGCGTCGCCGCGCCGGTGCTGGACCTCGACCTGCTGGTGCACAACCGGCTGTTCGCGGCCGCCAACACGGCGGCGCTGCTGAACTACATGGCGCTGTACGGGATCGGTCTGCTTACCGCCATCTTCCTCGAGATCGTCCAGGACCGTTCGGCGGCCGTGACGGGCATGCTGATGCTCAGCCAGCCGCTGCTGATGGCCGTGCTCAGCCCCTTCGCGGGGCATTTGAGCGACAGGGTCGGCTCGCGCGTGCTGGCGACGGGCGGCATGGTCACCATCGCCTGCGGCATGGTGCTGCTGGCCGCCATGCCCACCAGCGCTCCCGTGTGGCAGGTGGCGGCGGACCTCGCCGTGGTGGGGCTGGGGATGGCCGCCTTCAGCGCGCCCAACACGTCGGCCATCATGGGCAGCGTGCGCCGCGATCAGCTGAGCGTGGCGAGCGCGTTCCTCGGCGCCATGCGCAGCGCGGGGATGGCGCTCAGCGTGGCCCTGCTCGGCGGCATCGCCGCGAGCCAGCTGGGGCGCCTGGGCGGGCGCCTGCTGTTCACGCACGGGCACGGCGCCGGAGCCGCCGGCCTCGCGGCGCAGGCCGCGAGCGGCTTCGCGCAGGGCTATCGCTACGCCATGCTCACCGGCGCCGTGCTGGCGCTCGCCGGCGCCGCCGTCTCGCTGACCCGCGGCGCCCACGAGGCCCCGGTCTGACTGGTAGCATGGGGCCGGCGTCACCCGATCGGGATGCGGCCGGGGCGCGGGCGCGCACCACAAGGTCCCACTGACCGAAGACGCGAAAGGTGTCGGTCCTCGATGCGCAGACGCGAAAGGTGTCGGTTCTCGATGGGCAGACGCGAAGGGCGTCGGTCCTCCATGCACAGACGCGAGGTTCCCCGCGGCGGCCCGACTGCTTCCCTGGTCATCCTCCTGTTGTCGTGCGTCGTCGCGCTCGTAGCGGGCTGTGGGGGGACCGGAGGTCTGGGCGTCGTGCGCCTCGACTCCGGGCAGGTGAGCGGCGTCGTCGATGGCGGCGTCACCGTCTTCAGGGGCATCCCCTACGCCGCCCCGCCGCTCGGCGACCTGCGCTGGAAGGCGCCGCAAGCTGTCAAGCCGTGGAGCGGCGTCCGCGCCTGCACCGTGTTCGGCGCGGAGTGCCCGCAGGTGGTGCTCGGGGGGAAGAACAGCAGCGCCGCCAGGCAACCCCAGAGTGAGGACTGCCTCTACCTCAACGTGTGGACGCCGGCGAAGAGCTCATCCGAGACGCTGCCGGTGATGTTCTGGATACACGGCGGCGCGTACGTGATGGGGCGGGGGTCGGCGCCTCTCTACGACGGGAAGAAGCTCGCCGAGCACGGCGTGATCGTCGTCTCGATCAACTACCGCCTGGGCGCACTCGGGTTCCTCGCGCTTCCGCAGCTCACCGAGGAGTCGGGGCACGGATCCTCGGGGAACTACGGTCTGCTCGACCAGCAGGCCGCCATGCGCTGGGTGCAGAGCAACATCTCCGCCTTCGGCGGGGATCCGGAGCGCGTGACTATCTTCGGCGAGTCGGCCGGAGCCATGAGCGTCTGCGCCCAGATGACCAGTCCGCTCTCGAAAGGCCTGTTCCGGCAGGTCGTCTCCGAGAGCAGCCTCTTCATCGACCGCGGCCTCCTGATGCACGCCACGAGGCCGCTCGCCGAGGCCGAGGGCATCGGCGAGCGGTTCGCGGCCGATGTGGGCTGCGGCGATGCTCCGGACGTGCTCGCCGCCATGCGCGCGAAACCGGTCGGCGAGCTCATCTCCGAATCGCTGCTGACGGAACCCGGGCTGTTCATCGCGGACGTGCTGTTCATGCCCGTCGTCGATGGATGGGTCCTGCTTGAGGAGCCCGGAAAGGTGTTCGCGCAGGGCAAGCAGCACGCGGCGCCGCTGCTCATCGGGTCCAACTCGGAGGAGGGAAACCTGTTCGCGTTCGCGATCAGGTCCACGCTCAAGACGATGCCCGTGGCCGAGTACGAGCGGAAGACAGGGCAGTACTTCGGGCCTGACGCGGACCAGGTCATGGCGCTCTACCCGGTCGAGAAGCAGGCGGACGTCAAGGGCGCGCTCAGCAGGGTCTTCACGAACTTCGCTTTCACCGCGGTCGCGCGCTGGACCGCGCGGCGCCAGGTCGCCATCGGGCAGAAGGCCTTCCTCTACCAGTTCGACAAGACGCCGCTGCCGCCGCTCGGCCTGCTCGGCCCGTGCCACAGCGCCGAGATCCCCTTCGTGTTCGGCACCCTGGTCAAGGGCGCGAGCCACAACGGCGCCCGGCAAGCGCTGCAGTCGCTGGTGTTTCACGCCTTTGAGCGGCCCCTTGAGGAGGCGCTCGTTCTCACCTTCGCGCAGACCGACCTGGAGCTGTCCGCGCAGATGATGGACTACTGGACCGACTTCGCGATATCGGGTGACCCCAACGGCTCCGGCGCCAAGGTCAGGTGGCCCGCCTACGAACCGGCCGGCGATCGGAACATCGAGCTCGGTAAGTCAGTGACGGTCGAGGCGGGCCTCGACAGCCAGGGGTGCGACCTCGCCGACCGGTTCTACGGCTACGGGGACTGAGCGCGCGGATAGATGACTTGACCGGGCGCCGCGCCGCCCGCGCCGCCCGCTCCTCCCGCCCGCGAGCCTGCGGAGCCGCCGGGGCGGGGGTAGTGCTGTGAGGGAAGATAAGGAATTCGAGCAGATCCTTATCTTCCCTCCGGCGAACGAGCCTGCGGAGGGCCGTGAACGACCCGACAGTCAAGGAATCCTTATCTTCCCCTTGCGTACTACCCCGCCGCGAGCTTCCCGCGCCGCCCGCGCGCCCGCGGAGCCGCCGGAGCGGGGTAGTAGTGTGAGGGAAGATAAGGAATTCCCGCGAATCCTTATCTTCCCCCCGGCGAGCGAGCCTGCGAATGGCCGTGCGTGACCCGACAGTCAAGGAATCCTTATCTTCCCTTTGTGTACTACCCCGCCGCGGGCCGCCGGAGCCGCCCGGGCCGCCGGAGCCGCCCGGGCCGCCGGAGCCGCCGGAGCCGCCCGGGCCGCCGGAGCCGCCCGGGCCGCCGGAGCCGCCCGGGCCGCCCGCGGAGCCGCCGGAGCCGCCCGGGCCGCCCGCGGAGCCGCCGGAGCCGCCCGCGCCGCGCGCCCGCGGAGCCGCCCGCGCCGCTCGCCCGCGGAGCCGCCGGAGCGGGGGTAGGAGGAGCTGATCGGCTGCCCTCTTCCGGGTTTTCACTATGGGCACAGGTTTATTC
>Ga0194044_10000973_pt1 | contig 14463 bp, 15 predicted proteins | sample JunL4417m_MetaG_FD_155460 | JGI IMG/M metagenome (GOLD analysis project Ga0194044, IMG submission 155460) | Anoxic zone freshwater microbial communities from boreal shield lake in IISD Experimental Lakes Area, Ontario, Canada - Jun2016-L442-17m | ecosystem: Environmental > Aquatic > Freshwater...
GATGATGATATTGAATATGTTATGAAACAGATTAAAACTAAAAAAAGCAATGTAATAGGCGAATTAATAAAAAATCCCCATGATAATATAACTACCTATGCTATGCCATATAAGGGAAAAGACTGTTATTTATTTGCGGTTATTTCAGATAAAAAACGACTGGACGGTGAATTATCAAAAAGGTATCCAGAAACATCACGAAGTACCTGGCAAAAATATATAAAAGCCGGACATGTCAGTGTAAATGGAAAAGTAATCACATCATCAAAACAAGATATTACTGAAGTTGATAAAATATCAGTAATTATGCCAAAACAACCTGATTACAGTAAAAATGATATACCAATAATATATATCGATGATGAAGTGATTGTTATTGATAAACCAATAGGAATGCTATCACATTCAAAAGGCGTATTAAATGAAGAATTTACAGTTGCCGACTTTTTTAGACGATATACGACATATCACCTAGACACAAATCGACCCGGCATTATTCATCGACTCGATCGTGATACAAGCGGTGTTATGATTGGCGCTAGGAATGAAGAAACAGCTTTAAAATTGCAAAAGCAGTTTTCTGATAGAAAAGTAAAAAAAACGTATTTTGCAATCCTTGATGGTATTCCAAAACTTGCTACAGCAAATATCGACCTACCAATTGAACGTAACCCATCATCACCGAGTATATTCAGAGTTGGCATAAATGGTAAATCTGCTATTACAAAGTATGAAGTATTAAAGTTTGATAAAAATAACTCTTTAGTCGAGCTTCAACCAAAAACAGGCAGAACACACCAACTTCGTGTGCACATGAAATATTTGAATACTCCAATACACGGCGACAAAGTCTATGGAAAAATTTCCGATAAATTATATCTTCATGCGCATAGCCTAGAGATAACTATTCCTAACGGCGAAAGAAAAACGTTCGTTTCACCAATTCCTGATGATATAAGTAATTTTATTCAGGAGTAAAACAATCAATAAATTCGAAAAACCAATTATGAATCCATCTAGTGAAGTAAAATTCATGTCTGTTATTAGTAATATGCCACAATCACTACTATTAACAGGAGATAGTAGAGTTGGATTAAGTACTATTGGTAAATATATAGCAGATACTCGTGGAATTGTACCAATAATCATCTTACCTGAAAGAGATGAAATTATTGATATCGAGAAAGGGAGCATCAGCGTTGATAGTATTAGACGGATTAATAAAGAAGCTAGGACAAAAACTTCTGTTGAACGAATTATTATTATTGATTACGCCGAAAGAATGACTCACCAGGCTCAAAATGCATTTTTAAAGATTCTTGAAGAGCCAAATGAAAATTTATATTTCATACTGGTTTCAAATTCTGTGTCTAAACTACTACCTACGGTAATATCTCGGGTTGAAAATCTAGAAATGAAAAAAATTACAAATGAACAATCAAATTCGTTAATTGATTCGATAGGTATGATTGATGATAAAAAACGTTCACAACTATTATTTATGGCCGAAGGATTACCGGCGGAATTAATATTGTTATCTAATGACGAAGAATATTTCAATAAAAGAAGCGATATCATTCGTGATGCACGTGAACTATTAACAGGTAGTTTATATAAAAAATTACTAATTATCAACAAGTACAAGGATAACAGACAAGTTGTACTTGAACTATTAAATGATTGTGCTAATATTTTGAAAAAGAGTGTGATTAATAATCCACAAATTGATTCAATAAATCATATTGATAAATTACTGAAAACATATCAGCGTATTGAAGCAAATGGTAATATAAGACTTTGCTTGACCCAAATGGTCATGTCATAAATTTCTGTTATAATAGTATGCAGATATGTTAGGTCTTTTGTTAATAATGGTGCTTGGAGCTTGGGTTATTTATAAACCACAGACAATAACTGAGGTTAGTGCAGATTTACCGATAAAAATTTCTGATAAACTAAATCAACTTTGGACTATCGCCCAAGAGTCAATCGTCACAAACAGATACCTTCGGGCTGAAAAAGCATTACTTACAATTCTTCGCATTGATGAGCGTAATGCCAGTGCATACAATAGGCTAGGGATATTATATGCAAAACAGAGGTCTCTTGCTGATGCAATCGAATGTTTTGAAATAGCTCAATCACTAGAGCCAAGTGCGAGTAGTCTTCATAATGTCGGTCTAATTTATTACGAGACAAAAAACTACGACAAAGCCGCACTTGCCTTCGAACAAGCTCTAGAGATTGATAATGAGCTAGCTTCACGACATATAGCATATGCTAAAGTTCAAGAAAAACTTGGTAATGATAAAAAAATGATAGAATCACTTGAAAAAGCAGTCGAGCTTGATCCGATACCACAAACCTTAAATATACTAGCTGACGCCTACGAACGAACTGGTCAGATTGAACTTGCTAATAACCTGCGCGAAAAAGCAGCAAAAATGATTATACCCCAAGGTCAACCCCGAAGAATAAAGCAACCTCGTCGTGTGATGTAAATTGAATTTACGCTATATATAGCGTTAAATTATTTATTAATTTGATAGTTAATATAAAGTGGTATAAAATTTATGATAATGCTTGCAAAATTAATATTTGTGTTTGATAATGACAGTATCTCAACCGACCACGAGACAAGAAAGGAGTAAGTCCTAATCTTAATGAGTTGTCAGAAAATAGCTCTATCTCGGAGGGGAGAGAATATGACCGTTGCAAAAGACTCTGACACATCGTCAGACGAAGTTCATGACGACGCATTCCACCCACTGGAAATTGCTGTCGGCCTGGCAGGACTGTTCGAACTGCAACATCGTCGCGTAAAGACACATTGTGTCTGCGGCAAGACCGAGTGCTTCGGCAAGTGTACGCCCGTCATGGTGACCAACATCCACCTCGACCACAGCGAAGACCACATAATCGCTCTAGGCGACAAGTACCACGGCGATAAGGCCTTCGCCTGGAAAGCACCAATAGCCGATTTCTTGCCGGTTCCGACCGACTATGGTTGGTTGTTGAGTGCACCCGGTCAGCCACTTCTCGCTATAGAAGTTCAGTAGCGAGTAAGTCCCGCAAAACTTCGAATTGCAACGGTCATACCCTGATGAGTTTCTGACCTCATCGGGGAATGACCCTAGATTCAATAGATTGAATAACTTATTGCTTATTACTAACATTTGTTGTATTATAATTGACGTCTTATCCAACCTCGAGGCATTTTCTGAAAGAAAAGTGCGGCCTGTAGGCTACGAGCTGTCAGATAGCTCATCCTCTGACGGAAGGGGGGATAAATATGATCGTTTTACCTATGCCTCACAATCAAGACGAATTGCTTGGCTTCTGCAAAGAAATCTCGCATACTGTCAATACAGTCATGAACCACAGCGTTAATGCAAGGATCGGTAGCACACACTGTAAAGTGACTGTGCATAATTGTTTCTTGCATAATGACGATGGTAACGAAGAGCTTGCTTTCGTTATCGAGGGCGAAGACGCCAGTGGCATGCCAGTAGTTTGGGAAGAGAAGTTATCATGGATAAAAGTCCGTGAATTCGGACACCATCGAGGATACTATTTCTCATCTCCGACCCAAAAGGCGTTGCTTCTGTATGTATGAAGCCCTAGAGTTAACGGTCATACCTCGAGAATCTGACTCTCGGGGAAAGACCCTTGAAATTATAAAAGTAAATAGTCCACCAAACGGTGGGCTATTTACTTGGTGCTGGAAGTAGGACTCGAACCTACGGAGCCCGAAGGCGGGAGATTTACAGTCTCCTGTGATTGCCACTACACGATTCCAGCATTCTTATGGAGCCGTCTCCCGGATTCGAACCGGGGACCTGCTGTTTACAAAACAGCTGCTCTAACCAACTGAGCTAAGACGGCATATCATCAAGATACTAAACTATTCTATCTGATAAAATTCATATTATCAATACATACTGTTTGTATACTTAATAATTATTCAATAAATATATATCAATCAGGAGGTATAGCAATACCATAGCTTGTAGCTGAAACTTCTTGGCTAAATTCACTTTCACCGATACTATTTACGGCTTTTATCTTATAGTAATATAGGGTTAATTGCGATTGACTACTATCACGATATGAATTTATATTTGAAAGATTAATACGTAGTGTTTCACTACCAGAGCTAAGTCCCCGATATAGATTATAACCAGTTATAACTGAGCCACCATCATTCGAAGGTGTCGTCCAACTTAAAGTGATTCCAAATAATCCCACACTGTCAACAGCTAGCCCAGTTGGTGCCCCAGGTACGGTAGTTGTTGCTAACTCATATAACGCTGGTGATGAAGTATTAGTTATACGATAGTTAGTTGAATTATTGTTGTTGTTTGTAGCATCTAAGGTATAGGTTGTGTATGGAAACGTTGACGAATATGTAAGTTTGTTGCCAGAAGATGATTTTACGCAATATTTCGTATCTGTTGGATTAATTGGACAATATAAACTAGTATTTCCAGTTTCAGGCATATCTTGAGGATAGGTGCTGTTATCTACCTTATACATTTCTAGTTTTTTAGAGGCATTATTTAGATCTGATTGTTGTGATGCAGCTATTGCTTTCTTACTAACACCTGTATAGCCAACTATAGTAATCGCTGCAAGAATACCAATTACTACTATTACAACTAGGAGTTCTACTATCGTGAAAGCAGATCGTTTATTTTTCATAAATACAGTTTACCATAATCATTTCGTTAAACATAAATTGTATATTTATTAATTTTATATTATAATAATATATAGGTATGTAGTCCTTTCAAACAACTCCTCAGAGAGCAGGGTGATTAAGATGAAGTATAAGCCTTGGTGGTGGCCGAAGTCTCACCATGACGTCGACAAGCTTCTCGACAGAATCGAAAGACACCAAACCAACTATCTACTTTTCATGCTCGACAGGTTTGTCATTTTAGCTGCCGAATGTGTATTTGCATTCGGTATGTCGTACGCATTCATCATGATCATGCTGATTGCCGGTAAAGACCCAATGGGTTGGAACCGCATAGCGCTCGTAGGATCATGTATGATTGGAATCACATGTGCGTTATTAGCGCACAAGATTGACAACGACGTCTTCCGTGAAATGGCCGAAGTCTTCCTAGGGATACCACTATCCCGAAGAACCAAGTCACAACTCGCTGAAGAATTCGGCATCTACCTATAACCAGCCCACGAACTTGCACTCAAAAGCGCCCGTTCGTGGGCGCTTTTACTTTAAACATAAATTTGGAGCCGTGATCGGGAGTTGAACCCGAGACCTCATCCTTACCATGGATGCGCTCTACCAACTGAGCTATCACGGCACATCGAGTTTATTATATATTGTTATTATATATTTTGAAAACATTTACTTATAATTCTATATTGTCTATGCTATTATAAACACATCATTGCAAGTCTTATCTTTTAAGGTAATATATGAAATCAAAAACAAACTCTAAACAATCTGCTTTTACAATTGTTGAACTCCTAGTAGTAATAGTAGTCATAGGAATACTAGCAGCTATTACTATTGTCGCCTATACAGGTATAAGTAAAAAAGCTACAGAAGCCACCTTACAATCAGATCTATCAGGTGCCTCAAAACAACTAGAAATATTTAAAGTAACTAATGGTGCCTATCCAGAAACTAATAACTGCTCTATTGCAGTAAGCACAACTAATATCTGTCTTAAACCAAGTGGTACTAACACACTATCATATACACCAGGTACTCAAACCAATCCACAAACCTATAGTTTAGATGCAGTAAATGGCACTAACAACTATAACGTAACAAATAATTCTGCACCAACAGTAACAGTAGCGGATACGAGTTTTGTTACTATCGGCACTCAATCTTGGAAGAAAACTAACTTAAACGATGGTACTAGGGTAAATACAAGTTCAACTTTACTAACCTCTACTCAGAAATGGTGTTACGACAATCTAGAATCAAACTGCACTACTTATGGCGGATTATATGATTGGAACTCAGTCATAACTCCCAGGAATGGTGGAACTGACGCTTGTGGGGTTGGATTTCATGTTCCGACTGATATTGAGTGGTCTAATCTATCTACTTATCTAGGTGATGCTACGGTCGGAACCCAATTGAAAGTAGGCGGGACTAGTGGCTTTAATGGGTTGATTGCTGGATACTCCAACGCTGCCTCGTCTCTTCATCTCGGGTTACTAGGCAACTTTTGGTCTAGTACTGCGTTTAATGCTACTTATGCCAAGCAACATGAATTGAGATCGGACTCTACTTTAGGCCACTATAACTACCTGATGGCATACGGAATGTCGGTACGCTGCCTTAAAAATTAATTATATTCACAAAAGTAACATATTATCTGTTGTTTGTTATAATAAACATATGGCAAATTATAGTTTTGATATAGTATCTGAATATGACAAAGCAGAAATGAATAACGTTTTTGCATTAACTCAAAAAGAAATTAGTAATCGTTATGATTTCAAGGGTACGCCTGCTGAAATTGATTGGCTAGGTGATAAAAGTGGTTTTAAAATTATTGGTTCAAATGAGTGGCAAATAGATAGTATAATCGATATTATTCGTAAAAAATTAGCATCGCGTGAACAAAGTAGTAAAGTGCTAGATTTAAGTAAAAATGTAGTCATCAGCAATCTAAAAGCCACAAAAGAAGTACCTTTTATAGCTGGTCTCGACCAAGATAAAGCAAAACAAATTACTAAACTTATCCGTGACGAATTTCCAAAGATTAAACCTCAAATTCAAGGTGATTCTGTTCGTGTAGTTGGAAATAGTAAAGATGACCTACAGAATGTTATGCATTTAATCAAATCACATGACTTTGAGTTCCCAGTTGAATTCAATAATTATAGATAGACTCTTGTAGTAAGTCACGATATTTGCTATAATCACCTCCAATAGTTTATACAAATTACAAGGAATCATATGGCAAAAAAGAATACGAAGCGCAAATTAGTTGGTTTAGTGAGCGAATTAAGCGGTCACCGCACATATTACACGACTAAAAATACGCAAACCACTACTGAGAAAATTTCGTTAAAGAAATATGATCCTATTGTTCGTGCACACGCACTTTATACCGAGACAAAGAAAAGTCTTGGACGTAACGAAGTAAAACAAAAGAAACGTTAAATTACTTAGTTTCTTTTAGTGAATCTAGATAACTAGCGAACCATAAACCGTTTTTTAGCATAGTATTTAATGAGTCAAATGACGTATTTTCATTTGCTGAATAGACATACAGTATATTTTCGTGCTGTTCTATTGAATACGGCCAAAAATGCGCACCCAAAACCCTAGCAGTTTTAGATGGTATTATTTTTTCAATGTCTATAAACTTAGCAGTTCGGGCATATATTGAAAAACGACTTGTAAAATCTATATCATAGGTTTCAAATGTCCCTAAGTCAACTTTATGCATATTTGGAAAAGATGAAAAAAGTGATGAAAAAGGTTTTAAATCTCGGTTGCGTGCCCCAATAAAAAAATGCGGTATTGGACGTTTACTGTTCAAATCAAATGTCAATATTATCCAGTTATGCAAGGCTTTCGTTCCATCAGGTTGCCATATATAGTCAGTCCTGTCGACTATCGCTACATTATACCCATCAACAGACCCTACGCAATAATGATTATCTTTGTGAACTGACGAAACAGTAAGTCCACGGACTACCTTGTGCTCATCTTTATTTTGATCAACGAAGCCGAAATAAACTAAACCGACTTGATTTGCAAATTTTTCAATGATTTTTCTTCGGTTTCTAATTTTTTGGCCTAATGACAGTTTATTGGCAGTTTTATTGATTAAACTATAAACTTTGCCACTCATACTGGTTTTTTAACTTTTGCAATTAAATCTAATAATGTCGAGACATATTCCGCATGTGTCCATGTTAAAGGAGCGGGGGATACTATTTCATTTGTAATCGGATTGAGCTGTTCGCCCATAACACCAGTGCTCATTGCGTGACTTTTTGCCCAATCTAGAATAACTAAGGCTTTATCTGTATTACCTGTGTCAATATAATATTGTGCTAGCCAAAAGGAAGTAATAAACCAATAATTACCAGTTATTGTAGAGCTAGTTCTGCGATATTCATCATCTTCATATCTTGGTAGTCCTATATTACCTTCGCCAATACCAAATAATTTTTCAACTGTTTGAATAGACGATAATATTTCATCACTATCAGCAGCAAATAATCCATATATATAAGCGCCGAAAACACTTGAACAATCAACTACGTCGTCATAGATAACTTTACCGTCTTTTATATTTATACCCCTATAAAACACTTTCTTTTTTTCATTATATAGATGTTTATGAGCTGCAGTTTGGATATCAGTTGCAGCTAATCGCCATTTAACAGCATTGTTTTGATCATCAGCAGCAGATGCCAAATCAGATGCCGCAAGTAATGCCGCGTATGTTACAGCCGTTGTATAAGTACTGGTTTGAAAGGTTTGTTCCCATAAGTCATAACTTGGCTCTGGAAGACCAGATATTTTATTCATAAACCCTGTCAAAAAATCTGCCATTGGTACTACCATACTTTTGTAAAAGCTTTTTAATAGGCTAGGCTCTGGATGCATTTGATAATATTGAGCAAATATAAACAAAGGTAGGGCAGTTTCATCTTCCTGGATTGGAGGTGCAACCAGTCCATCGTGAACGTATGAGTGCCAACTACTTCCAAGTGCGCCATCAGCCCTGTATTTATGCATCATGTATCCATCCGTATGAAGACCACGTTTTGTAAATTCAAAAAATCGAAGTATCTCGTCTTTATAACCCATACGAATTAATGGCCATAGTGTGTAAGCACCATCACGCGGCCAGCTATAGCCATAAGCATCCCTAGAATAATTCAACATTGAAGTATCTGTACTGGCAATAATAGCTCCATGTTTATCAATCTGAGACTTTATTATCATTACGCTCTGCAAAAACATAGCTCGATGATCTATATTTATTTTTTTAAGTATAGAATAGGTAGGTTCTAACCATTCATTCCACCAATCTGCAGTCCGACGTAAGTGAGAAAGCGCGCCATCGTCTTGAATTTGTTTATGAATATATAAGGCCTCTCTATTCGTTCTGCCCGCTGCAATCCAGTAGTGGACTCTTCCAGAACTGTTTGGTCCAATAATTATCTTAAATCGAATAGTTGAATCAACTCTACCGTGTTCTACATTGTTTGAACCCAGTTCGCCGTCTTCAGCGTCCCTAAATGTGCCCTCTTTTCCCTCAATACCAAATAATCCGACAGTGTATTGATCAAAAGCTCTTCCACCATTTTCTCCAGATATTACGAAGGCTCTGCGCCCACGATAATGAAGTATAGCGTTATTACTAGGAAGATACTGTACTGTATCTGTGTTACTTCGAGAATCTCCAATTACAAACGCTTGATGCATAAATAAGCGGATTTCACGCTGAGTGTCATGTAAATTAATAATGTGAATATTTCTAATAAATGCGCTAACGCCAGTGTCAACAAAGTCATCAAATTCAAGTATCACGCCAATTTTATCGTTTTTTGCGATAATATGGCCGACTAATGCATTGTGCGGATATTTAAAACTAAAAGACCATTCACTAGGGCCGTCAAGCCAACTTATAGCACCATCAACCCAAACACCAATACGATGCCTTAGGTCGCTTCCAGCTGAGTGGTTCTCAAACCCTACATATGGATAGTAAAAGTCATGGACAAGTCCAAAATTATTTAACCCAACATGTAATTCACCATTGCCCAGTACGATAGGTCTAGCCATTCAGACCTCCCGCATGGTGATGATTATGAAGTCGCCAGCGTAGGTCGCGAACGACATTTATGAAATATAAAAATGCATCATAAGGTGATTCATATGGACTGAAGTATGCATGAACATCGCCATCTGTAAACCATTTAGTACACATATAATAAACATGATCGGATGTCTGCAGTTTACGCCAATCACTTATCAGCTCTGGGTCATTTGTGCGCATAATATCATTTTCCATTGCATAGATATATCGCAATGCCTCTTGTTGCATATTATTGCCAAGCCAAGCCGTTAAATCTCGTTCAGTGTCGGCCCATGTAATCGTGTAAGGCATACTAATTTCACCAACAGGCTCAAATTCATCAATTGCACCAGATACAGTGTAAAATGTATTAACTGGGTTTTCAAGCCATTTACCAACAAAAGCCTCATAAAAGTTAAAGATTCCTGTATCTTCCCATTGATGTTCACCAAAAGTTTCATAATCCATAAATAGATTAACGATTGATTTATCAGTAATAGACATATTAACCCAATCATTATACGTATCGGCTGACAGAGGCCATTGTGGCCAGTTTTTATCACCAAAACGAAAGGCTACGTCATCACTCAGTCGATAATTTTTCATTAGCAATGATATGTTTTCAGTGCCAGTTGGTTTATAGACAAAGTTAGGGCTACGCCATTCAAGAATTGGATCCCAACCTTCGGCTAATATACCCTTGAAACCATATATATCAGCCCATTTTGCAAGTGAATCGTTATAAGCTAGTTCTGTATTTCTAAAAACTTTAGTTTCAACCCCAAAAATTTCACGGATTTTTGAACGATGGGCCTCAACTTGATGTTCAAATTCAGTAATACTATAGAAAAAAGCTAATGAATGGTAATAAGTCTCAGCAACAATCTCTACACGACCAGTATCTACAAGTCTTTTGAAACTATCTAAAACATCAGGTGCCCATTGTTGAGCCTGATCTATGAAAATACCAGATATACTAAGTGATAATTTAAATTCAGAATGAGTTGCTAGTAGTTTTTCTAACATTGCATTCATTGGTCTATATGACTTATCAGCTACCTTTTTGAACACTTGTTCATTGTTTCGTTCAGTATCATAGGCAGGATCATCAAAATAATCATGATTTATACCAGTATCAAAAACACTGTATTTACGTACACGATACGGTTGGTGAGCGTGAAGATATAAAACTATTCCACGTTTATTCATGCTATACCCACCCTACACATTGACATGTAAATATTCATAAATTTTTCTGCAACATCATGCCAAGATAATTTAGCATACTCTTTGCGTACGTCATCCTGTAATGCATTCTTTAATACATCCGAAGTAGCAATACCTATAATTTGATCAGCTAGTAAATCTACATCCCAAAAATCATATCGAAATACACTATTTAGCACTTCTCCGACTCCAGATTGTCGAGTCAAGATTATTGCATTACCATGATGAGCTGCCTCAAGCGCTGTAAGTCCAAATGGCTCACTAACTGAACTCATTACAAATGCATCGGCCACACTGTATGCATCACGCCACTGTTTACCTCTAATAAAACCAGTGAAAAATATCTTATCTGAAATGCCTAGATCAGCAGCTAATCGAATCAAATCATCCCTCTGTTCGCCGTCACCAACTAACAGAAAGGCTAGTTTATCGTATTTACTACATGCTTTTGCTGCTGCTTTGATTAGATTATCCAAGCCTTTTTGGATAGTAAATCGTGTAATAGTAGAAATGATCGTGTAACCTTCAGATTTCAATGCTTCTAGGTATTTATACGTACGTAAATCATATTGATAACCATCGTCAAAATCCGTCACATCAATAGCATTATGAACAATCTCAATTTTATCGGCAGGGATACCGTATTTTTCTATAATTATTTTTTTTGTAATACCACTTACAGCAATAATCCTATCAGCCATTATTAATCCTTGATATTCAATTTCATGGACTAGGGGATTACCATTTTCATTACCTGATCTATCAAATTCAGTTGCATGGACATGAACAATTAACGGAGCGCTTGTTAACTCTTTGGCGCGCATTCCTGCCTCCATAGTTAACCAATCATGTGCGTGAATAACATCTGGTTTTAATGAAACTGCTAGTTTTTCTACAAACTTGACATAACGCTTCTGCACGCCACGCATATCTTTTAAATCATCTATATCGGCCTCATTAAGCGATTTTTCAATTACAGTACCACTATCATAGGCACCTAAACCGTATCTTTCAAGTGGACTTAAGCTTGTTGCACTGTGAATTTTCATAAAATCTATGCCAGTATGCTCAGCTTCGTAGGGGACAACAAAATCAACATTAGCACCAGATATAGCAAGAGCTTTCGACATATGATAACAAGCTACGCCTAGTCCGCCACTGTTATGAGGAGGTAGTTCCCACCCGAGCATAAGTATGTTCATTTTATATGGTGTATAAGTGGTCAGAATTTGTGACCAATTGCTCCTTTTTAATTATGCGTATTTTCATATTAATTATAGAACTAAGCTTGTGCTTTTACAACACTTTATGTCAATCAAATTATCTGTTACAATATTGTGGATAAAGGGGCATAGTACAACGGTTAGTATATAGGTCTCCAAAACCTAAGATCGAAGTTCGATTCTTCGTGCCCCTGCCAAAATGGTTATACTTAAAACAACTTCATATTATGGAGTTGTTTTTTTAAATTGAAATTATTCTTACTCAATGTTATGCTAGGTACCTAACAATATTATAGGATCTAAATAATGAATATGCCTATCAACGTTGGTCGTGAAGTAAATATATTTATAAATAAAGTGAATAGGCGAATTTCTGAGTCCGTTGCTGTACATGGTATTACAGGGCCCCAGGCGCATATACTAAATTTTGTTTTTAATAAATCTAGTGAATCAGACGTCTTGCAAAAAGATATAGAAAAGGAATTTGATATTAGGCGATCAACAACCACAAATGCACTTCAAATAATGGAGAAAAGAGGCTTAATAATCAGGAAGAGTGTAGACACCGACACAAGATTAAAAAGGGTAATTCTTACTGAAAAGGGCAATGAAATTCAAAAGGAGGTAAGTAGTATTATTTATCAATCTGAAAAAGCTCTACGCGAAGCATTGACTGAAAATGAGTTCAACTCATTAATTGAGATCATAAAAAAATTATCAAATGTAAGGATATAGATATTATGAAAAAACAAATTAAAAAGAAGAAATTAGTACTTGCTGCCTGGATAACGGTAATAACATTAAGTGTAATAGCTATAGGTATTTTGGGTCTATATCTTTATCTCTGTCGTACGGTAGATGTAGCAACCACTAAAAGTGAACCCGCGTCATACGGTTCATATCTAATTGTTGATACTGCACAAAACACTTATTGGAATAATACTACTGAAATACCTGCACCAAAGGAGGGCGAGGCATTTTATGGCCAAGATGCACAAAATACTATAAATACTCCGTCATATAAGAATAATGGTAACGGAACAATCACAGATAATGTAACGGGGCTTATGTGGACGCAAACACCCGATTTAAATAAAGACGGAACAATTAACTCAAGTGACAAGCTTACTTTATCAAAAGCAACTTCTGGCGCTAGCGATGTGAATATAGGTGATTATACCGACTGGAGATTGCCTACGATCAAGGAACTATATTCACTAATAAATTTTAACGGGATTGACGGCAAGCTTGATGATTCAACAGGTGCCAAGCCATTTATCGATACAAACTACTTTAAATTCGGATATGGTGATACTAGTGCAGGTGAAAGAAATATAGATGCTCAGTTTGCAACGCAAACTGTGTATGTTGATAAGATTTTCATTGGCTTCCAAACAATGTTTGGTGTGAACTTCGCCGATGGTCGGATCAAGGGCTACGGCACAACAGTGTCAATATCTGGTATCACAGAGAGTAAGTTTTATGTTTATTATGTTCGCGGAAACAAGTCTTATGGAGTCAACGACTTTAAAGACAATAAAGATAAAACTGTATCAGATTTAGCCACAAAGTTAATGTGGTCAAAGGACGATAGTGGTACAGGGATGAACTGGGAAGAGTCTTTGAAATGGGTGCAAACAAAAAATAAAGAGAATTATTTGGGGTATAACAATTGGAGACTGCCAAATGCCAAGGAATTGCAGAGTATTGTAGATTATTCCAAATCACCAGCTACATCAAATTCACCAGCCATCGATTCCGTCTTTAATACTACAAATATAAAAAATGAAAATGGTGCTGACGATTATGGTTATTTCTGGTCATCAACAACTCATATGTCTGTCGGCAAAAATATAAATGAACAAAATGATGGTTCGCAAGCGGCTTACCTTTCATTCGGACGCAGCATGGGTAAAATGTTTGGTTTCTGGATGGATGTACACGGAGCTGGCTCACAAAGAAGCGAATATAAATCCGGTACTGCATCTGATTATCCTGATGGGTTCGGACCACAAGGTGATGCGATAAGAATTGATAACTACATTCGACTTGTAAGAAATATCGAATAGATTGTCAATCACTAAAATAACATTACAGACTTAATGCCAGTAAACTATATAGGAAACAGCCCTAGATAAATTTGTTATAGGATACTAATAAAGTTCTAACTTCGTCTAGGATGCCCTGCCAAAGAA
>Ga0194044_10000975_pt1 | contig 14434 bp, 12 predicted proteins | sample JunL4417m_MetaG_FD_155460 | JGI IMG/M metagenome (GOLD analysis project Ga0194044, IMG submission 155460) | Anoxic zone freshwater microbial communities from boreal shield lake in IISD Experimental Lakes Area, Ontario, Canada - Jun2016-L442-17m | ecosystem: Environmental > Aquatic > Freshwater...
GCGCAGGTCCGCGCCAGACGGTCGAGATGCTCGACGAGCGTGAACGGCCGGCCGGCGTAGCAGCGCACGAACTCGAAGGCGCCGTCGCCGCGCAGCAGGCCGTCGTCGTACATGGGGATCGTCGCCGTGCGGGCATCGCAGAGCACCCCGTCGATGGATGCCGGCATCTCGGGCGCACCGGCGACGCCCTTCTCGCGCGAGACTGCGCTCATGCTACGACCTCCGTCATCGTCGATCCTCTACGACCTTCTCCACCCGCACCTCCACCGACCCCATCAGCGGGAACCCGCTGATGGGGTCGAAGCGGTCGTCGTGCGTGATGAGGTTCACGTTCGCCTCTTTCCAGCCGTGCGTGATCTGCAGGCTCCCTGGGGGGATCTCGTTGGCAGCCATGACCTTCACGGGTATCTCGAGGGAGCCGATCCGCGAGGTGACCCGGACGGCGTCGCCGTCCGTCACGCCGAGCGCGGCGGCGTCGCCTGGGTGCACCTCCACCTCAGGGCCGGGGATGGCCGTGAGAAAGCGGGGGATGTTGCGAAAACGGCTGTGCACGAAGAGCAGCTTGCGCGCTCCCGTGATGAGCACGAACGGGTACTCCGCGTCGGGCGCTTCCCTGTACGCGGGGCTGCGGTACACCGGCAGCTCGTCGTAGCCCAGGTCCTTCAGATACTGCGAGACGAATTCGACCTTGCCCGACGGCGTAGCGAAGCCCGTCTGCTCCCAGCGCCGCGGCCGCGCGGGGCTGTGCTCCACCCCTTCGGGATGCGCGGCCAGCTCCTCGAGGGTAAGGCCCGTCGGTTCGAGCAGCCAGCGGTTGAGCGCGGTCTCGTCCTCCCAGGGGAAGCGCTCGCCGATGCCCAGACGGACGGCGAGGTCGTGCCAGAAGTCGTACTCGCCCTGCACCTCAGGCCACGCGACGACCTCGCGGGTCACGCTCACGATCTGGTGCTTGGCGTGAGCGTGCAGCTCGGTGCGCTCCAGGAAGGAGGCCGCCGGCAGCACGTAGTCGGCCACGGCGGCCGTCTCGGTCATGAAGAGGTCGCGCACCACCAGCAGGTCCAGTGACTCGAGAGCCCGCAGCACCTTGGTGGAGTCGGGATTGGTGGAGGCGGGGTTGGCGCCGGTGACGATCATCGCGCGGAGCGGATAGGGGTCGTCGCTGAGGATGGCCTCGATGGCCGTCATGGTGTGACACTCCCGGCGCAGGTCGTAGAGCACCGGGAAACGCTCGGCGCCCAAGGGGCCGAGGTGCTCGAGCGGCACTTCGTCGTACAGGGTGAGATCGCGCAGCGGCGCCCCGTCTTTGAAGAAGGCGCCGCCCTCCCGGTCGAGGGCGCCGAGCAGCGCCTCGAGCGTCACGATGGCGCGGATGTTGTCGACCCCGTTCTCATGGTGCTCGAGACCGTTGCCGACGTAGGCGGCCACCTGAGGCGCCGCGCCCGCCAGCGCTCGCGCGATGGCGCGGACCGTCGCCGCCGGCACCCCCGTCTCCTCCTCCACGGCCTCGGGGGTGAACGTTTTGGCGTACTCGACCACCTGGGGAAAGCCGACCGTGTAACGCGCGACGAAGTCCTTGTCGTAGGCACCCGACTCGACGATCTGGTGGATGAGCCCCCAGGCGAGGGCGCCGTCGGTACCGGGGCGCACGTTGGCGTGGATATCGGCGCGCCGCGCGATCGCCGAGAGCCGTGGATCCACGACGATGAGGGTCGCGCCCTTGCGACGCGCGGCCGTGATGTACCGGGTCATGTTGGGATGCGCGTAAGGTGGGTTGGCGCCCCACATGACGATGCAGCGGGCGTTCTCGAGGTCCGCGACGGGCCACGCCCCGTCGACCAGCTTGTAGCCGAGGTAGCGCGCCGCGTAGCACATGGAGTCGTTGGAGAGGTAGTTGGGGCTCCCCAGGGCGTGGACGAAGCGGCGGGCGATGTTCTCCTGCTGGCCGAAGCCGATCGCCTCGCCCTTCCACACGCTGAGGCTGCGCGCGCCATGCCGCTCGCGGATCTCGAGGAGGCGCGCGGCGATCTCGTCGAGCGCCTGCTCGAGGGGGATCCGCTGCCAGCCGTCGGCGGTCCGCTTCAGCGGCGCGAGGATGCGGTCGGGATGGTAGACCATGTCCACCGCGGCGCGCGCCTTGACGCACAGCCGGCCGCGGTTCCACAGGTGATCCTTGTTGCCGAGGATGTCGACGATGCGACCGTCCTCCAGGTGCACGTCGATGCCGCAGCGGTCGTCGCACATCCGGCAGAGCGTCTGCTGGACCTCACGCTCCGGCGGCATCTACTTCTCTCCCTTGTCCAGATGGAGGAGACGCCTGAGCCTGGCGTCGAGCGCCTCGCGGCGGAAGTCGAAGGCCTCGTCCGCCTCCACGAACTGCAGGGCTCCCGAGGTGCAGGAGCGCACGCACATCGGGTCGCCGCCGCAGAGGTCGCACTTGCGGCTCACGCCGTCCACCTGGTCGAAGTGGACATTGCCGTAGGGGCAGGCGAGCAGGCACATCTTGCAGCCCGCGCAGCGGGTCTCGTCGATCTCCACCGCCCCGGTCTCCGGATCGCGGCTGATCGCCGCCGCCGGACACACCTCCAGGCACCAGGCGTCGCTGCAGTGCATGCACGTCAAGGGGACGCAGGCCCGCCCCTGCGCGTAGAAGTTCACGCGGATGTGCGACGCGCTGCGCGCGAAGTCGCCGCTCTGGCGGAACGCGCAGGCGTACTCGCAGTCGCGGCAGGCGACGCACGAGTCCGGGTCTACAGCAACGATGCGCATCGCGTCCTCTCCTTCGTCGCGGCGACGCCCACAAGCCTCTGGTCCAGGTCTCTCCCCTCGAGGAAGGCCTGCAGGTCTTTCAGCGGCCGCTTGTGACGCACAAAGGGGCGGAGACGGCCCAAAAGCGCCGCCCCCTCGGCCTCTCCCAGCGCGATCGCGCCCACCGGCACGCCGGCCCGGGACACGAGCTTCAGGTACAGGATGCCCTCCAGGTCACGCGCCTCGAACACCTCGTCGGCTTCATCTTCGACGAAGCGGCCCAGCGAGGCGACCGTGAGCCCGAACATCTCGGTGACGTTCATGCTCAGGCTACCGGCGTAGAGCAGGCCGGCCCCCGCCAGATTGGCGCCGGCCACCCGGCCCTGCTCGACCGCCGTCGGCCACAGCGCGTGGATCTCGCGGGGCCCTCCGGCGGCAGTCGGGCCCCGCGTCACGTCGCCGGCGGCAAAGACGCCGTCCACCAGCGTCTCCATGCTCGCGGCCACGGGGATGCCCGGCTCTCCCGCCTCGAGGCTCTCCGGCAGCAGCCCGTCGTTGGGGCGCGCACCGGTCGCCACGATGACGGCGTCGACCACGAACGGGCTGAGGCCGCCGGCCGAGACGTGTACCTGGCCGTAGCGGTCGGTCTCGAGGCTCTCCGTCCGCGTCCCGGTATGGACGTCCACGCCGCACCCCAGGATCTGCTCGTGAAGGATGCGCGCCGCGGGCCCGTCCAGCACGCGCGGCAGGATCTGATCGAGCAGCTCCAGCACGATGACCTGGAGCCCTCGCTGCCGGGCGGCCCAGGCCGCCTGCAGGGCGACGAAGCCGGAACCCAGCACCAGCACCCGCGCGCCGGCCCTCAGCAAGGGGTCCAGACGGACGGCGTCGGCCAAGGTCCAGAAGGAGTGGACTCCGGGACCGTCCAGCCCCGGGATCGGGGGCCTTGCCGGGCTCGATCCCGTGGCGAGCAACAGCTTGTCGAAGCCGAGGCGGCGCCCGTCGGCGAGCTCGAGCTCGCGCGCCGCTGGGTCGACCCTCTCGACGCGGGCGCCGAAGGCGGTCCCCGCGTGCAGGCGCGCGTAGTCGCCCATCCCGCGGATGAACACGCCCTCGTACGCGAGCTTTCCGCGCAGATAGTACGGCAGCAGCACGCGCGAGTAAGCTGGGCCCGTTTCGTCGCAGACCAATGTGACCGATGAGGTCTGGTCGCGCTCGCGAAAGGCCTCGAGGGCGCTCAGGGCGGCGGCGCTGTTGCCGACGATGGCCACGTGCATGAGCCGACCTTACCCGCCCTGGTCCGTCGCCGCCGCGAACTCGGCGATGAGCCTCTCGGCGGCGGCGGCCACGTGGGGCGGCAACGGCGGAACCTCGTGCGTAGCCAGCAGATCCAGGGCCTTGATGCGCGCCTTGGCCGCCAGGTCCAGACCCCCATCGGCGAGCCAGTTGTCGCGCCCCTGCCGGTTGAGGATCGTCGGCCGCCACTGAACCTCACGCATGTGGCGGCGCGTATGCTTGCTCGCCATGAAGTGACCGCCTGGGCCGGCTTGGGCGATGGTCTCGACGGCGAGCGTCTCGCGGTCCACGGGCACGCCTCCGAGAAGGCGCCTGTTCGCGGCGATGAACTCATCGACGATCACGATCTGCTCGAGCGAGCACGTGAGCCCGAAGTCGAGATAGCCCACGTCGTGGGCCAGGTTGGAGCCGGCCTGCATGGCGAGGAAGGTGATCTGCGTGGCCTCCATACCGGCCTGGGCATCCGGCAGGTGGCTGTCGCTGGTGCCGGCGTTGCCCCAGTTGGGGATATCGAGCCACTTGGCCATCTCGACGGCGCACATGTAGCCGGTGAGGTAGCCGAGGTCGTTGTAGCTCGACTGGGCGGTGGCGATGTCGAGCACGGCGGAGCCGATGCCGAAGAGGAAGGGTGCTCCGGGCCTGCGCAGCTGGTGGATCACCAGGCCGAACAGACACTCGGCCACTCCCTGGGCGGTGTGGCCCGCCACCGTGATGGGCGCCGTGGCGCCGGCGAGCGGCGCCGGCGAGTAGATCGAGGGCACTCCCGAGTCGGCACAGAGCAGGAGCTTGTCCAGGCTGTCCACCGGGTGTACAAGGGGGCTGCTGGGCTCGTTGTAGACCACGAAGTAGGGCTTCTGACGAAGCTCCTCGGCGCCGCCGCGGAGCTCGCCGGCGATGTCGATCATCACCTTGAGGTCGCCGGCGTTCTCGGCGGTCATGACCAGCGGCTTGGTGGTGCTCTCGAGCATCGCCTGAAAGCTCAGCAGGTACGCCTGATGAGGATTCCTGTCGGTCGGGTGCGCCGAGCTCATGACGAAGTCCAGGTGCGGGAGCGCATCGACGAGGCGGGCGGCGCGGCGCACGTCCTCGAGGACGCTCGGCCGATGCTCGCCGGTCTCGAGGTCGTAGGTGGACATGAGGTCCGACCCGGTGCCGAAGTAGCTGTTGTAGCCGCCGAGCTCCATGGCGCGCTCGCCGCCACGATCGTAGACGTCGACCACCGGTGGCACAGAGAGGCGCGCCTGCTCGACGAGGCGGCGCGGGATCAGCACGCGGTCGTCCGCGGTCAGGCTGCAGCCCGCCTCGAGCAGCATGGCCCTGGCCTCGTCGTGATGCACCAGCATGCCCACCTTGCCGAGGATCTCGAGAACGGCAAGGTAGATGTCGCGCTTGTCCTCGTCGCTGAGGAACTGCAGATGGCCGACGCGCGAGGCATTGCGGAGATCCTTCACGATTGGTGCTCCTTCGGTTCTGGAGTGAGACGCGTCCCTGCTTTCTTCACGGCGACGCCGGCAGCTCGAGCGAGCGCAGCCGCTCGAGGAAGAAGTCGATCTCCTCGCGCGTGCCGACGCTGACGCGCGCCCACCCAGGGCAGCCGAGACCGTTGCCGTCGCGGACGATCACGCCGAGCGCCATGAGAGCCTCACAGACCCTCTCCTGGGGCTCGCGCAGTCCCTCGATGGACACGAGCACGAAGTTGGTCTCGCTGGGCACGACCTTGCGGCCCATGCGGGTGAGAGCGCTCTCGAGGTACTCGCGTGCCTCGATGACCATGCGCCGCCGCTCGTGTACCTGGTCCTGGTGCTTGAGCGCTTCGATGGCGGCCACTTGCGCCAGCCGGTTGACGTTGAAGGGCTGGCGCACTTTGTCGAGAGCATCCTTCATGGAGACGGGGCACAAGCCGTAAGCGACGCGGAGACCGGCAAGACCGTAGACCTTCGAGAACGTGCGAAACACGCAGACGTTGGGCCGCTCAGCCTGAAGCGTCAACGTGTCTTGCCAATCCGCCGCGGCCACGAACTCGTTGTAGGCCTCGTCGATCACGACAAGGACGTCCTCAGGCACCTTTTCGACGAAGGCGGCGATCTCCGCCGCCGGCAGGTAGTTGCCCGTCGGGTTGTTGGGGTTGCAGATGATGACCAGCTTGGTGCGGGGGCCGATCGCGTCGGCCATACCCTGGAGGTCGTGGTTGAAGTCCGCCAGGAGCGGGACCATCACCGCCTTCACATCGAGGCGCATACAGATACCCTCGTACAACATGAACGACGGATCCGCGAAGACGACCTCGTCGCCGTGGTCGAGCAGCGCGTCGCCGAGGAGCTCCAGCAGGTCGTCCATGCCGTTGCCGACGGCGATCTGCTCGAGGGGCCGCTGGTAGCGCTCGGCGAGCGCCATGCGCAAGTCCAGAGCGGCGCCGTCAGGGTAGCGATTGACCTCGTCGAAAGCCGCCATCACCGCCGCCTTGACCTCGGCGAAAGGTGGCAGCGGAAACTCGTTGGAGGCCAGCTTCACCACGTCGGTCAGCCCATAGCGCCGCATGACGGTCTCGATCGGCGTGCCGGGCGCATAGGGAACGATGTTCTCGAGAGCCGGAAGGAATCTCATGCGCCCACCTCTGCGCCGCCCGGCGTCTTCTTACGCAGCACGAGCGTGCCGGCGACCGCGTCGACGGTGATGTGGTCGCCCTCCTCGACGTTGTCGTAGAAGGCCGGGTCGACGGTATCGACGAGTGGCACTTCCATGGCGATGATCGTCGAGACCAGCACCGGCTCCGGCGTCTGAATGACGACGGCCGCCGGAGCGGTGTCCTTTGTGATGAGCCGGTAGAGGCCGTCGGCCTGCACGACCGAGCTACCCTTGCCGGTGGGCATGACGAGGACCTTGCCGGCGACGCTGCGGCCGTCCAGGCAGTGCCCCTTCTCCAGTACGCAGCCGGTGTCGGCCTCGCACATGGCGAAGCACAGCGCGTCTGTGGACAGCAGAGCCTCGCCCTCTCCCTTGCCCTCCGAGATGGGACGACAGGTGTAGTGCAGGTCGCTCATTTGACCACCTCTCCCGCAAGGGCCGCCTGGACAGCTTGTGCCAGCGGCCGCACGGCGTAGCGCTGCCCGTAGACCTGGCAATAGAACGCGCACTTCGGGGACTCGGTCACGCCCGGCCTGCCGTAGTACGTGTCCCAGCAGCCTGGTATGTCCATGCAGGTATCGGCGATAACGTGCCCGCCCGCCCGGTGGATAACGCTGAGGAAACCCATGCGCTCGGCGAGCTCAAGGGTGAGCGAGCTGACGAGGATCCAGGTGTCGACGGCGAGGCGCTTGCCGTCCACCAGAGCGGCGATCTCGCCCACCTGACGGATCGTGAGGTGGGGGCAGCCGAACATCGCGTACTCGATAGGACCCGACTCACCGGCGAACTGCTCGCGCACGCGCTCGAGATCGGCGTCGGTGATGGTCACTCGCGCTTTGACGGCGTTGCCGCCCAGAGCAGCTTCGACAGTAGGCGCCTCAGGCGTGATACCCACTACGTGGTACATGGCGACGGCGCCCGACGTGGCGAGCTCGGCGCCGAACTGCACGAAGCCCTCGGGCGTGGGGCGCTTGCCGATGCCCGTGAACACCGGCACTTCCGGCCCCTTGTACACCTGCGGGTACGCATAGCCCAGGAGGCTCCAGTCGAAGTCGTCCTCGAGCGTGGCCTCGACGTCGACCACGACCTCGCCCCTGCGGTTCTCGTCGAGCAGCAGGCCGTACTCGGGCACGCGGCCGGTCACGGCCGCGCAGAGGGCGCTGATCGACGACTCGCGGTTGGTGCGCGCCCCGAGCACCGAGTTGACGTAGGGCGTAGCGCTCGACTCCGAGAAGGCCACGATCTCGCCGAAGGCGGGCACGTTCTTCTCGATCTCGGGCGTGCAGCTCAGGGTCATCGTAGCGCCGATACGCCGGTAGGCCTCGTTGCTGGCCTCGACCCTGTCCCGGCCCTCTCCTGCCAATGGAGCCAGGTGCTCTTCGACGTACTTCAGGTCCATGCTCGGGTTCACCGTGGGAGAGATGACGCAGCGCGCGCCGGCCTCGACCAGCTTGGTCACCCAGTAGACATCGCCCTCCTGGGCACTGGCCGCCACGTGGGCGCGCGTGATAGGCACCATGCGTTTGGCGTAGAACGCCTTGCCGGTGCCCACCTGGACCTTCATGGCGAGCGCGGCGCCTTCGCCGTGCTTCCCCGCCAGCATGTCGCGCTCGAAGCCGGTCAGCTCCATAGGTGCTCCCTTCCCCTCAGTACGCATTCGGCTCCAGGGCCAAGACCGAACGAGAACCGGGCTTGACGCAGTGGAGCCGCAGGTGAGACATCCGATTATTGCGACCTGGCGCCCCCGGGGGTCAATACGCGACGCCGGCATTCCCAAATGCCGGACAACATTACGCTCCGGCAGCCCCCGATGGCTGCGCTCCGGCGCGGGCGCCGAGGGCGGTGCGTCGGCTGTCAGCCCAAACTCAAGCCGCGGCGGATCGCCTCCGTGGCGAGCGTCGCCGTGGCGCGCGCGGCGTCGATCTCGCGAGCGCTCGCCTGGCGAAGCCGGTCGACGTCGCCGCCCGGCGGCAGCGCGCCCAGGTTGATCGCCACGTTCAGCAAGGCTCCCTCCGCCGCGGCGCGCGCCAGCTCCACGGCGACCCCGAGGTCGCTGGCAGCCGCGGGGTTGGCGCGGCCCACGAGCGCGCCGGCCAGCGCCAGTGTCCGCGCCGCCGCCGTGAGGGTCTCCAGGGGGACCGCGGCGGCGGCGAGCGTCGCCCGCTCCAACGCCGCGACACGGGCGACGCGCTGCGCCTCCTCGGCCTTCGGCAGGCGCACCGCGATCATGACGGCGTCGAAGGCGGCGGTGTCCTCGTCGATGAGCTCAAGGAGTCGGCGCCGCAGCCCCTCGGCCGCATCGAGCGTCTTCGCCAGCTCATCGGCGGTCGTCGCGAGATCATCTCTGCCGACACTCAAACGACAGACCATGGCGACAAGCGCTGCCGCTACGCTGCCGGCGAGGGCGGCGGCGGCGCCGCCGCCGGGAGCCGGCGAGGCGGCCGCCACTTCGGCGTCAAACCCGCTAACGGTGAGGTCGATCAGTCGTCCCATTGGTGCTCCTTCGTCAAGCCGCCGTCGTCATCGGGCATCGGGGTCGTGGGGTCCGCGGAACGCGGGGTCCGCCCCCTCACTGGTGCCTGATGCGCGGGTTGAGCACCGCGTAGAGGATGTCGGCGACCAGGTTGGCGACCACATCGATGAGGACGATCAGCAACGCCGTCGCCTGGACGAGCCGCAGGGCGCGGCGGCCAGCGCCGCCTGCACCGCGCCCTGGCCGATGAACACCCGCCGGCCGTCGGCGCGCGCCCCGCGGGCGCGCAGCAGAGCGACGGCGTCATCGTCGTGCACAAGGACGCCGACGCGCTCGAGCACGCGCAGCGCGGCCGCGTGAACGCCGTCGAGATCGGCCTGCGACAGCACCGTCTACGCCCTCGGCACGAAGCCGGCCACGAGCGCGTCGATGCGCGCCGCGAGGTCCGCGGCGAGCGGCTCCGGCTGGTGGGTCTCGAGGATCTTGAGGGCCTTGCGGCGGGCTTTCTCACGAAGGTCGAGCCCGCCCTCTTCTTGCCAACGGACGTAACCCTGGCGGTTGACGATCGTCGGCCGCCACTGCGCCGTGCGCACGTGCCTGGCCGTGTGCTTGCTGCTCAGGAAGTCGCCGCCCGGGCCGACCTGGCGGATGGCATCCACGGCCAGGGTTTCGGGGCTGACCTCGACGCCGGCGAAGATGCGGCGGTTCAGCGACAGGTACTCGTCCATGATGACGATCAGTTCGAGCGATGCGGTCATGCCGTAGTCGATGTAGCCGATGTCGTGGTTGAGGTTGGAACCGGCGGCAAGGCTCAGAAACGTGAGCTCGGCCGCCTCCATGCCCGCCTGCGCGTCGATCACCTGCGCGTCGCTCGTACCGGCGTACCCCCAGTTCGGCAGGTCCAGCCAGCGCGCCATCTCGATCGCGCAGAGGTAGCCCATGAGGTACTCGGGGGCGTTGTACGAGGACTGCGACGTCGCCATGTCGAGCACCGCCGGGCCGATGCCGAAGATGAACGGCGCGCCCGGCCGCCGAAGCTGGTGGATGACGAGGCCGAACAGCGATTCGGCCGTACCCTGGGCGATGTGGCCGGCCACCGTGATCGGCGCCGTGCCGCCCGCCAGCGGGGACGTGGAGTACACGGCCGGGACGCCCCAGTCGGCGCACAGCATCAGTTTGTCGACGCTCTCCACGGGGTGCCGCAGCGGGCTCGTGGGCTCGACGTACAGCGTGAAGTACGGCTTGGCGCGGAGCTCGTCGGCGCCGCCGCGCAGCTCGCCGGCGATGCGCCACATCACCTCGAGGTCGGCGGCGTTCTCGGCGACCACCACGAGCGGCTTGGTCGTGTTGGCGACCATGGCGCGGAAGCTCTCGAGGAGGGCGATGTGCGGGTCGCCCCCGCCGGGGTGCGCGTAGGCCATGACGAAGTCGATCATGGGCAGCGCGTCGCAGAGGCGGGCGGCCTCGACGCCGTCGGAGAGCGCCGTCGGGCGATGCTCGCCGGTGTCCACGTCGTAGACGCTGGTCACCGCCGAGCCGTTGCCGAAGTACGCGTTGTAGCCGCCCAGCGACATCGCCGGCGCACCCGTACGGTCGTAGACCTCGATCATGGCGGGCGCCGTGGCCCGCGCTTGTTCCGCGAGCTCGCGCGGGATACACACGAGGTCAGGCTCGGTGACCGTGCATCCGGCGGCGCGCAGGAGCTCGAGGGCTTCGGGGTGGTGCACCCGCTGTCCCACGGTCTCCATGATCTCAAGGGCGGCCTCGTAGATGGCCCCCTTGTCTGTTTCGCTGAGGTAGGTCAGACGGGCCGTGACAGGCGGAGGCTGCAAATCGTGATCGGGCACCGAAGGGCTCCTTCTGGTGGAGGCTTGTGCGACGGAATCACTACCTTGACGGGATGGCGCAGTCACATCAAGGGCCTTCCCCGACTGTCCAGCCAGCCGTACTCGTTTTCGTTGTGGTGTCTGGCTGAGGCCGCTATGCTGGATTGACCGTTGCCAACAGGAGGGTGGAGTCGTGCCGCACAGCCCCTCGCAAGCAGAAGGCACCGCCTGGGGCGCCGCGAGGATCCTTGACGTGCTGGAGTTCCTGGGCCGCAGAAACAGCCCCGCTCCCGCGAGCATCATCGCCGCGTCGTGTCGCATCCCCAGATCCAGCACCTACGACCTGCTCAACTTGCTGAGATCGAGACGCTTCGCCGCCTACCGGCCCAGCGAGCGCGCCTGGGCCTTGGGCAGCGCGGCGTTCGAGCTCAGCGCCGACGCTCCGCTGTTCGCCCACGGGCTCGCCGTGCTCCGGGCCTTCGCCACGGTCTCTCACGGGTTGACCCTGCACCACATCGCCAGCGCCTCGGGTCTGTCCCGGGCCGCGGTCGCCCGCATCCTTCCGGATCTCGTGGCGAGCGACCTCCTGCACGCCGACGCGGACGGCGCCTACTCGCTCGGGCTGGAGCTGGTGGGTCTCGCCTCCAGAGTCGGATGGGTCGACAGGCTGCGCATCGTCGCCCGCGCCCACCTGACGCGCCTGCGAAACGCCACCCAGGAGACGGCGAATCTCATCATCCTCGACGGCGACCACGCCATCTACATCGATCAGGTCGAGAGCCCGTACGCGCTGCGGCACAGCGGGTGGGTAGGGCGTCGCGTGCCGCTTGCCGGCACAGCCACCGGCTCCGCCTTCGAGGATCCGGGCAAGGCCCATTTCATGGCCGACGCGGTCGAGGCCGGGGTCACCGCCATCGTCTGCCAGATCGAGGTTCCCGACTTCGATGCAGCGGTCGGTATCACCGCCCCGAGCTGGCGCATCGAGGAGTTCGGCATCCCCCGGGCGCGGGGCATGGTGGAAGCCGTGGCTCGGGAGGTCTCCCACAAGGTCGCCGGCTGAGGAGCCCGCGGGCGATCGCCGGGGGCATTTGCGTCCGTCCTCGCGGAAAACCGGCGGCCCCGCTATGAAACCGGGGGGGCTTCGCCTAGAGTCCTGCCTGCGAAACGCGTCGTTTCGGCCCTTGGCGTACGCCCCGGCCCCCGGCGCTCGATCCATCTTGAGAGGAGACTCCGTGACCATCACCCTGGACGGCGGGTCGCTGACCGTCGAGAAGCTCGTGCGCATCGCCCGCGAGGGCGAAAAGGTCGCGCTCGACCCGGCGGCCGTGGACCGCATCCGGGTCTGTCGCGCCATGCTCGAAGACAAGATCAAGGCGCGCGAGATCATGTACGGCACCAACACCGGTATCGGCGAGTTCTCCGAGATGGTGCTCGACGATGATCAGGTGCAGCAGTTCCAGCGCTACCTCGTGTACAACCACTCAGCCGGCATCGGCAAGCCCGCGCCGCTCGAGGTGGTGCGCGCCGCCATGGCCGGCCGCATCAACGTGCATGCCCACGGCAACTCCGGCAACCGCCCCGAGATCACGCTCACGCTGGTCGAGATGCTCAACAAGGGCGTGACCCCGGTGATCTGCGAGAAGGGCTCGGTAGGCGCCTCCGGCGACCTCGCCCCCATGGCTCAGCTCGCCCTCCTGCTGATGGGCGAGGGCGAAGCGTTCCACGAAGGCGAACGCCTGCCCGGCGCCGAGGCCATGAAACGCGCCGGCATCCCCGTCCCGGGGCTGGAAGCGCGCGACGGCCTCGCCACGATCAACGGCTCCAACGTGCTCACCGCGATGAGCGCGCTGCTCTGCTACGACACCGACCGCTGGCTGCGCCAGGCCGAGATCGCCTGCGCCATGAGCCTCGAGGCGCTGCTCGCCAACCTCAAGCCCTACAACGCCAAGCTCCACGAGCTGCGCGGTTTTGCCGGCGCCATCCGCAGCGCCGCCGCCATCAAGAAGTGCATCGAGGGCAGCGACCTGGCCAGCGGCAGGATCAAGACCAAGGTGCAGGATGCTTACTCCATGCGCTCCTCACCGCAGGTCATCGGCGCCGCTCACGACGCGCTCAAATGGGCCAGGTCGCAGGTCGAGATCGAGCTGAACGGCGTCGGCGACAACCCCATCTTCGTGCCCGAAGACAAGCTCACGCTCACGGGCGCCAACTTCCAGGGCACGCCGGTCAGCCTGCCGATGGAGATCGTCGGGCAGGCGATCACCATGGTCAGCGTGCTCAGCGAGCGCCGCCTCAACCGCCTCGAGAACCCGGCGCTCAGCCAGGGCCTCCCCGACTTCCTCACGCCCAATCCGGGCTTCTATTCGGGGCTGATGCTGAGCCAGTACGCCGCCGACATGCTCATCGTCGAGCAGCGCATCCTGGCTGCTCCGGCCTCCACGATGAGCATCCCGGCGGCCGCCGACCAGGAGGACTTCGTCTCCATGGGCATGAACACGGCCCTCAAGAACCGCCAGATCCTCGAGAACGCCTACGGCGTGCTCGGTATCGAATTCATGGCGGCCGCCCAGGCCCTCGACTTCCGCGAGTTCACGCCCGGCACGGGCGTGCGGACCGCGCACGAGGTCATCCGCCGCCACATCGACCACCTCGACGTCGACCGCCCGCTGTACCCCGACCACAACGCCATGGCCGCCCTCGTGGCCGCGGGCGAGATCCTCGAAGCGGTCGAAGCCGCCGTCGGGCCGCTGGGGTAGACGGCCTCGAGCTCCGGAGGGGTCGATGGACGAGAAGACGGTCCATGCGCAGCTGGCGGCGACGGGCATCGCGGTCGGCGCCATCCATCGCAACCTCCCCTCGCCGGAGCTGACGGCTCGCGCGCTCGCGCGCAAGGAGGGCATCCTGGCCGCGAACGGCGCTCTCGTCGTGAACACCGGCCGGCGGACCGGCCGCTCGCCGGCCGACCGCTACATCGTCGCCGAGCCGGCGGCCGCCGACGTCGCCTGGGGCGGCCCCAATCAGCCGTGCAGTCCCGAGTACTTCGAGCGGCAGCTCCGGCGCGCGAGCGCGTACCTGCGCGCCCGCGACGTCTACGTCTTCGACGGCTTCGCCGGCGCGGAGCCCACCTACCGGTTGCCGATCCGCGTGGTCGCGGACGCCACCTGGCACGCGCTCTTCGCGCACACCGTGTTCGTGCGCCCCGAGCCCGTCGACCTGGAGGGCTTCACGCCGGGATTCACGGTCGTCGATGTCGGGGCGCTGCCGGCCGAGCCCGAAGGCGCAGGGGGCGGCGCGGGCGGCGGCGCAGCCTCCCCGCCCGTCGGCGACCCGTCCGGCGCGGGCGGCGGCGCAGCCTCCCCGCCCGTCGGCGACCCGTCCGGCGCGGGCGGCGGCGCAGCCTCCCCGCCCGTCGGCGACCCGTCCGGCGCGGGCGGCGGCGCAGCCTGCCCGCCCGTCGGCGACCCGTCCG
>Ga0194044_10000976_pt1 | contig 14432 bp, 12 predicted proteins | sample JunL4417m_MetaG_FD_155460 | JGI IMG/M metagenome (GOLD analysis project Ga0194044, IMG submission 155460) | Anoxic zone freshwater microbial communities from boreal shield lake in IISD Experimental Lakes Area, Ontario, Canada - Jun2016-L442-17m | ecosystem: Environmental > Aquatic > Freshwater...
ACAGGACACTAAATTGAACGTATCTGTAAGAATGATGAGCCATTTTGGCTTGCGGATCACGAAACGACGGCCGCCCTTCCGCATGGCAGCGCCGGAAACGTCAGCTTCCCAGCCAGCATTCACCTTGATCGAATTGCTCGTAGTCATTGCCATCATTGCCATCCTGGCCGCCCTGCTGCTGCCGGCCCTTGGCCGGGCGAAGGAAAAGGCATTCACCACGGCGTGCATCAATAACAAGAAACAGTTGACCCTCTGTTGGCTCATGTACACCGGCGACAACAATGACCAATTGATTTGCAACTGGACGGACGGCGAACAGTCCGCCCCCAATGCCTGGGTCGTGGGTGATGCCTGGAAAAGCTCCTATGTCGTCCAGACCAATAACATTCGCAAAGGACTCTTGTTTCCATACAACACCTCGCTCGGAATCTATAAATGCCCGGCCGATAGAACCCATATCCTCGGCTCCCAATTACCCCGGCTGCGCAGTGTCTCCATCAGCACGGCGATGAATTGGTTTAACAGTGGCCCCACCCCCAGCCCGGGCATGCAGTCTCAAGCCACATTTTGGAAATCTGGCCAACTCGCCGCCGCCGGCCCGTCCAAGCTTTCCGTGTTTTGGGACGAAAAAGCCGTCGATGTCACCGATACCAGCACCGCAAGTCAAAATAGCATCGACAACGGCGCGCTCGGAATCTATCAGGAAAAAGATGGCGCCGGTTACTGGAATGTCCCCGGCATCCAGCACAGCTACGGCTGCGTGATGTCTTTTGCCGATGGCCGTTCGGAGGCCTGGAAATGGAGGGATTCATACCTTCATACCGCCACCCGCTGGGGACCCTGCTCCACGACATCGCCTGACCGCGACGCCCGCCGGGTCGTCCAAACCGTCCCGTACCAGTACTTGCCGTAGCCTGCCCTGCGTCCGCGAAAAAACCCTCTGCTGCATGAAGAAACTCACGCTCAGCCCCAGCAGCAGCGTGACGTTGGCCCAACCCGCAATGTCCAGCCACAAAGAATTCTTCCGCCCAGACTTGGTTTTTCGCCGCGCTTGCCCCATCTTTACGATTCATGCAGTTTGTTCGCGACATTTATACCGCCCGGCGCGCGGCTGGGCGACCGGTAATTTCCTTCGAGTTCTTTCCGCCTAAAACGGACGAGGGTGATCGTAACCTGTTCGAGAAAACCATTCCCGCCCTGCTGCAAACCCGGCCGGATTATTGCTCGGTCACGTACGGCGCCGGCGGCAGCACCCGCGACAAGACCTTGATGATCGTGGACCGCATCCAGCGCCAGCATGGCCTGACTGCGGTGGCCCACTTGACCTGTGTTTGCGCGACAAAAGAGCAGATCCGCGAGCTGCTCGGCAAGATTCGCGCTCTCGGTGTCCAGAATGTCCTGGCGCTGCGCGGCGACCCGCCCGCCGGCGGCGAATTCCAAACCACCCCCGGCGGATTTGAATATTCCAGCCAGTTGGTCCGCTTCGTTCGCGAGCAAGGCGATTTCTGCATCGGCGTCGCCGGCTTCCCCGAAGGCCACATCGCCTGCAAAGAGGGCAAATACGCCGATTGGCAGCATCTGAAGGAAAAAGTCGATGCCGGCGCGGACCTCGTCCTCACGCAACTGTTCTTCGACACCGCTGACTTTTGCGAATTCCGCGATCACATTACACGCAAGCTGGGGGTCAGCGTCCCGATCGTGCCGGGCATCGTCTCCATCCTGAGCGCCATGCAAATCAAACGCTTCACCGCCATCTGCGGCGCGCGCATCCCCGCGCCGCTGGCCGCCCGGCTTGAGGCTTTGGGCGGCGATGACGCCGCGGTCGCTGAGTTCGGCATCGAATACGCCAGCAAACAATGCGAAGAACTGCTGCGCGCCGGCGCCCCGGGCATTCATTTCTACACGCTCAACAAGGCGCAGGCCACCGTCCGCATCTTGAGGAACCTGGGACTGGCACTCGACTGAACTCGGATTCCGCATGAAGGTCGATCTTGCCTATGGCCAGGGGCAATTGCCTGTCGAATTGCCGGGTGAGTTGACCACAGTCATCAACCCCGCTCACGCACCGGGTTTGCAAGACGAACGCGGCGCGGTCCGCAGGGCGCTCGAGAAGCCCATCGCGGCGCTTCCCTTGATCGAGTGGATTAAACCCGGCAACCGCGTCTGCATCCTTTTCACCGACATCACCCGCGCGACACCCAACGAGCGGCTCATACCCTGGCTGCTCGAATACCTGGCCGGTGTTCCGCGCGAAAATATCACCTTGCTGAACCAACTCGGCACGCATCGACCCAACTCAACGGCCGAGCTCGAACAGATGCTCACGCCCGCGGTCGTGCAGAATTACCGCGTCCTGAACCACGAACCGGACAATCCAGACGCGCTCGTTCCCCTGGGCGCAACCCACGACGGCACACCTGCCTTGCTCAACCGCCATTTCGTCGAGGCTGACGTGCGCATCGTCACTGGCTTCATCGAGCCGCATTTCTTTGCCGGGTTCAGCGGCGGCCCCAAAGGCATCATGCCCGGAGTCGCCGGGCTCAAAACAGTGATGAGCAATCACGGCGCCAGCAATCTCGCTGATCCTGATGCCACCTTCGGCATCACCCAAGGCAATCCCGTCTGGGAAGAAATGCGCGACATCGCCCTGCGCCCCGGACCCGCTTTTCTGCTGAACGTCTCTCTGAACGTGCAGCGGCACATTACCGGAGTGTTCGCCGGCGACCTGATTGCCGCCCACAAGGTCGGCTGCGAATTCGTCAGGCGGTCTGCAATGCAAAAGGTCGCCGCACCCTTCGACATCGTCGTCACCACCAACAGCGGCTATCCGCTCGATCAAAACCTGTACCAAGCGGTCAAGGGCATGAGCGCTGGCGCGCGCATCCTCAAACCCGGCGGCACCCTCATCCTGGCCAGTGAATGCCGCGATGGAGTTCCTGCCGGCTCCAGCTTCGATCATCTCTTGCGCAGCGTGGCCCACCCGGAAGAAGTCCTGACCCTCCTGGCGACACCGGGATTCCATCGACCCGAGCAGTGGCAGGCGCAACTCCAGGCCCTCATTCAACGTCGGGCCCGGGTGCTGCTCTACAGCACCCTCCCCGATCAAGTGGTTCGGGCCGCCCATTTGACGCCCTGTCACGACATCAGCGCTACGGTGAACCAGTTGCTCGAAGCCCTGCCCAGCGGCGCCCGCATCGCCGCCCTTCCGCAAGGCCCCCTGGTCATTCCCTGCTTGGGTTGATTCTGATAATTCGCAGGGCAGGGCAGCCGAGACGCCCCGAAGCGTGGGGCAGGTCTCCGACTCCGTGCGGAATTGTTGACTCGGGTTTGGACAGGAGATAACAGAGATAACGGAGAGTTGTCGAACCCAGAAGCGAGGGAGCGCCGGCTAAAGCCGGCTTTGGACGACCGAGGAGCAAGATCGTTATGGGCAGGAGGTGCGGTGTAAGCCGGCTAAAGCCGGCGCTCCGGGGCGTGCCTCCCCAGAGTGAGAATTGCCGGACTGTTCCTGGCTGCCCTTGCTTTGAGACCCAACGCTGATTAGGCTGCAAGGCACATGCGCCTGCTCGATCGTTATCTGTTGCGCGAATTGCTTTTCCCGCTCGGCTATTGCCTTTGCGGCTTTCTGATTTTCTGGATTTCCTCCGACCTGTTCGTGACCCTGGGCGACTTCCAAAAGCGGGATTTGTCGCCGCGTGACATCGTGGAGTACTACCTTGTCATTATGCCGGAGTTCCTCGTCATCGTGCTGCCCGTCGCCCTGCTTCTGTCTCTCCTCTATACCCTCACCAACCACGCGCGGCATAACGAGATCACCGCCATCCGGGCAGCGGGCGTCAGCCTCTGGCGGCTCTCCCTGCCGTATCTCGCGGTGGGGTTTCTCGGGAGCCTCGTCTTGCTGGCGACCAACGAGTTCTGGGCGCCCAACAGCGAAGACGCCGCGGCCGCAATCAAGGATCGGCACCTGCCGGCTGTGGCCCGCACTGCCGGACACAAAGAATTCCGAAATCTCTGCTTCGACAACTCCCGCGACGGCCGCATCTGGCGAATCGGCGTGTATAATTCCCAGACCGGCGAGATGATCGAACCCATTGTTTCCTGGACCGCCCAGGACGGCTCGAGGCCATGGCAGTTGAAAGCGGAGCGCGCCATTCCTGTCAACGGAGTGTGGACCTTCTACAACGTGAGCGAATTCAAAGAAACCGCGCAAAGCGATTTGCCCCCCGTGCCCTCCCTGCAAACCAATGTGCTGGCCATGCCGGACTTCACTGAAACCGTGGAAGAGATCAACAGCGAAATCAAAATCAGCAATAGCATTAGCCTGCGCGCCGCAAGAAAGGCAGACGTGCCCATCACGGAACTGCTGCACTACCTGCGTCTCCACCCAAATCCGTCCCGCTCCGACGGCTTCTGGCTCCGCACAAAACTCCAGGGACGCCTGGCCGCGCCCTGGACTTGCCTGGTGGTCGTATTGATCGCCATTCCCTTCGGTGCGGCTGCCGGGCGGCGCAATGTCTTTGTCGGGGTGGCGGGCAGCATCGTCATTTGTTTTGTCTATTTCGTTTTGCAGCAGGTCGCCCTGGCGCTCGGCACCAGCGGCAGCCTGCCCCCGTGGGTCGCCGCCTGGTTCCCTAATCTGTCCTTCGGTCTCGCAGGGCTTTGGCTGACCTCGAAAGTCCGTTAATAGATTAGCCTTCTTCATGAATGACGAGTTGACCCAACTCCAGACGCGCTTCGACCGGCTGAATCTCCTCTACCAGGTCGGCAACGTCATTCATTCCACCCTCGACCCGCAGGAAGCGCTCCAATTAATTGTGGACCAGGCTGTCCGACTGATGCGCGCCTCCAGCGGTTCGACCGTGCTGATCAACCCGAACACCACTTCTCTGGAAATCCACGCCGCAGCCGGCCTGCCGGCCAACGCGACCGATCTCAAGCTCCGGGTGGGCGAAGGTATCACCGGTTGGGTGGCTCGCACGGGCAAGCCGGCGCGCGTGGGCGACGTCACCCAAGACCCGCGCTACGTCATGCTCCGGCCCGAGGTCCGTTCCGAACTGGCTGTCCCCCTGGAAGTCAACGACGAGGTGCGCGGCGTGCTGAACGTCGATTCAGATCGGGTCGATGCCTTCAACGCAGCAGATCAGGAACTGCTCGAGGCACTGGCCGTCCAAGCCTCCCGGGTCATCCATAATACCTGGGTTTACGAGCAGTTGCGACTCAAGGCGCAGCTCTTCGAATCGCTGGCCGGCGTCAGCCAGACGATTAATTCCACCCTCAATCTGGACGACGCCCTGGGCGTCATCACCCGTGAGGCCTGCGTGTTGATGCGCGCCAAGGTGGGCGCGCTCATGCTGCTGGACGAAAGCCGTGAATGGCTCGACCTGCGCGCCAGTTTCGGCGCCAGCGACGCCTACATCAACCGGCCGCGGTTGAGCGTCGAAGAGAGCCTCCACGGCATCGTGGTGCGAAGGAAAAAACCTTTGCAGGTCGAGAACGTGCAAGTCTCGAGCCGTTATCAAAACGTGGAAGTGGCCCGGCGCGAAGGGCTGGTAGCGTTGCTGAGCGTGCCGCTGCTGTACGGCGGCCAGGCAATTGGCACGCTCAGCGTCTATACCGGCCAGCCCTACAGTTTCTCGAACGAAGAAATTCGCATCCTCTCCGCCCTGGCTGAGTTGTCCGCTATCGCCATCGAAAAAGCCCGCCTCTATGAGCGGGTCATGGATGTCGAGGAACAGTTGCGTCAAAACGAGAAACTCTCCGCTCTCGGCCTGCTTGCCGCCGAGGTGGCACACGAAATCCGCAACCCGCTGACGGTGTTGAAGATGCTCTACCACTCGCTCGATCTGAGATTCCCCGCAGACGATCCGCGGGCGAAGGACGCGCGCATCATCGATGAGAAAATTGAACACCTGAATCGCATCGTCGAGCAGATTCTCGATTTCGCCCGCAAGACCGAGCCCGAGCTGGCTCCGGTGAATCTGAACCAGTTGATCGATGAGCTCGGCTTGCTCGTCCGGCACAAGCTCAAGCATCAAAACGTGCAATTGACCCAGCACCTTCAGCTTAATCTGCCCGCCGTCCCGGGAGCGCGCACCCAACTGGAACAAGCCTTTCTTAACCTGATCCTCAACGCAGTCGAAGCCATGCCGCAGGGCGGAGCGCTGACCATTACCTCGCGCTCGGTGCGCGCGCCGCTCGGAGCCGCCATACCAACACACGTCGCTGTCGAATTCAAGGACACCGGCCACGGCATGAGCGAGGAACAACGCCGACGCGCATTCACTTCCGTCCTCAGCACGACGAAAGCCAAAGGCACCGGGCTGGGCCTCGCCATCGTGGCGCGGGTCGTCGAGACTCATCGCGGAAAGGTGAAAATCAAATCGCGTGCCGGCCACGGAACCACCGTAAGCGTGATCCTGCCCGTTTAGGCCAAGCTACTCTTTGGGCGGGTAAAACAATAACCGGGCGTAGGCGTAGGCCAGTGTTTCGCCAATGACATCTCGCACACCCTGGCTCGAACGCCACCAGTGTGCCGGGTCGAAATCCCGACACGGAACCGCCGTGATTCCCACCGCCACACCTTCTCCCAACGCCTTCTCAAAAAGCAGACGCGAGCGGCGTGCATGTGGCCCCATGCTCATCAGGTTGACTTTCGTTGGCGACATCCCGTGTTCGCGCAGCCATCTCTGCAAACCCTTCGCCATGGCATAAGTCCGGTCCTGCTGAACCTGGAGCGCCGGCACTGCCTGGACGAAATTGGTGCTCATACCCAGCTTGAGCAAAATGGCAGCTCCCCGCGCGGCGTAGGTCTTGTATTCAGACAAAAGGGCGCCTTCGGCCAGCGGCATGCCGGTGACAAAAAGTTTGTCGTAATGATTGCGGTTGAATTCTGCCGCAGCGGCCTCCATCGCATAGTCGGGCGCCCACCCCTCGATGACCAGCACGCCACCGGGAAGGGGATCGTTAATTGTCAGGAACGGTCCCATCGCGCGCACGCCGATGATGGCCAAACCGGCAAAGCTCGCAACCAGCAACAACCAGCCCCACAAAGTGGGGACCAGGCATTGTCGGCGGCGAAGAAGACCCCAAAAGGCCTTGTGCTGTTCCATAATAGTGCTGTTTTGAAGGAAGGCATATACCTCAACTTCAGCGCTATCGCAATCCGCTTGATATCTCGGCCAATTCGCGGTTGGATGTCATCCGCAGCATGAACAGCTTATTTGTCTTACTTGGCTTGGCGGTCTTCGTCGCCGCTCCCATTCGGGCTGAATCTTGAAGCATGAATATGCCTTACAAAGTCGCGACGTTGCTCTATTGCTTCAACGAACTCGATGAGGCGCTGTTGCTGGAGCGAACCCAGGAACCCAATCGCGGCTTGTGGAGCCCCTGCGGCGGAAAGTTGCTTACGGACGCCGGCGAATCCCCCTACGCCTGCGCCTGCCGCGAGGCGCACGAGGAACTGGGTCTGGTCATTGCACCTTCTGACTTGCACCTCACCGGCCTGGTAAGTGAGCACGGCTATCAACGCCAAACCCATTGGCTGATGTTCCTCTTCGAAGTCAGCCCCCGGCTGACTTCGCTCCCACCAATACACCCCGAAGGCAGATTCCAGTTCTTTGCCCGCGAGGCGTTGTCCGGGTTGAACATACCGCAAACCGACCGCGAGCGAATCTGGCCCTGGTTCTGGCAGCATCGCCGCGGCTTCTTCGCTGCCCATTGCCACTGTCACCCCGACGGGCGGGACGACTGGACCCTGGAAGAAGCGAGGGTCGAAGCAGGCACTTCGACCTCGTCCCTCGTCCACCCCAACCCATGACCGAATCGATCATCGATCTCCAAAGCGACCACTTCTTTATGGGCGAATCACTCCGTCAGGCTGCCCGGGCTTATGCCGCCGAGGAAGTGCCCGTCGGCGCCGTGGTCGTGCGCGAGGGCCGCATCATTGCCCGCGCCTTCAACCAGGTCGAACTCCTCAAAGATGCCACCGCGCACGCCGAGATGCTGGCGATAACCCAGGCCGAAGAGGCGCTCGGCGACTGGCGATTGGCCGATTGCACGCTGTATGTCACCAAAGAGCCGTGCCCCATGTGCGCCGGGGCCATTATCCACGTCCGCCTGGCCCGCGTGGTCTATGGTGTAAGCGATCCAAAGATGGGCGCCGCGGGAAGCGCTTTGAATCTGCTGCAATTCCCAACCTCCAATCATCGCTGCGCAATCACTGGCGGCGTGCGCGAACCGGAATGCCTCGCCCTTCTCCAAACCTTCTTCGCCGAGCAACGAAAGAAATCCAAGCCCGAAATCAACTGAGGTCTCCAGCCTCCGGCCCGCCACCTCGCTGCAAATGCGACTACTTGTGTGGCAGCAGTTGAAAGGCGGCTTTGACGCGGATTCGTATGGGAATGGTCCCGGGGGCGAGGCCCTCCGGCGACCCTCGCCCTTCCCCGCCCTCCGCCGCGATGTTGGTGTTCCTCAAATTGTTCTCGAAGGTCATCTGCCATCCCTCGCTCGGGGAGAGAACCTCTTCCAACAACAAAGGCGCGCCAATTTCTGCTCCGAGCGTCTTGGCTGATGCCGCTGCTTTCTCCTTTGCGGCCAGAATCGCCTTGTCCCGCGTTTGGTTTTGGAAGTCGATTCTCCCGGTGTGGTCATAGGTGACGCTTTGAACGCTCACCACCGGCATGCCGGCCAGTCCCAGCCACAAATGCACGTAGAGTTCAAGGTCGGTCGTCTTGAACGAGATTTCTGTGGAGGCGACGTAGCCTTCCCGAACCCGAGAGTTGGCGCGGTACTCCCAATTCTCGCTGAACCGCATCCTTGAGGTCTGGAGGGCCTTGGGGTCCACCTTGGATTGGTTTAAGAACTCCAACACCTTCTGCACGCTCTTGGTATGTTCTCTGGCGACGGTCTCCAAGACATCGCCCTTGTTCTCGACCTGTAGTGACCAGACCATTTGGTTGGGAACGACTTCAGTGGTGGCGGTGCCAAAGACCGTTATCCGGGGTACTGAAGCCTCATCGGCATAAACCGACAGGGCGAGCAACGCGCTGATGATGATGGCTGATGGAACGGCATTTTTCATAGAGTTGACTCCAGTTTATGATTCCTGTTTGGGATTCTGCACTTCCTGTCGCGCTTGTGCAACCCCGACATGCTGTGGGGGCGGCGGAAAAGTGGCCTGCGCCCTTGCGCCAGACGCATTCGCCGCCTAACCTGTCCGTGCTCCGATGATCACGGCCGAGTCCAAATACATCGAAAATAAACGTTACCTCGCGCGCTGCGCCCACGAACAAACCCTGGCGCTGCACGAGTCCGCGGGCCGGTTCGCAACCGAATTCGGCAGCGAAGAGGACTGGTTGGGCTGCGTCAAGAACCAGTTCCCCAAGTTCATCCCCTTCCTGACCCAGAACTGCGGATTGGAATTCTGTGGCCGGATTCTCGAGATCGGCGCCGGTGGCGCCTGGCTGAGCGCCGAAATGTCCAAACTGCCACGCGTGGTCGAAGTCTTCGCCACAGACGCCTCCCCCAAACGATTGCTGGAGCTGGCGCCAAAGGTTTTTAAATTGGTCAACGCCAACACCGCCAAAATCACCCGAATGCCGGGTGACTTTCATCAACTCGACTTTCCGGCCAACCATTTCGACTTCGTCGTCTCCTCCGCCGTTTTGCATCACGCCACCAACATCGTGCAGGTCTTGCGCGAAGCTAAAAGGGTCCTCAAACCCGGCGGACGGCTCGTGGCCATCCGGGAACCGGTCTGGCCGCTGGTCAAAATCAAGTCCCGCTCAAAAATGCTCGCCAAACTCCTCGCTACAGGCGTCAACGAGCGCTTTTATACGCTGGCCGATTACAGAGAATTCTTCAAACAAGCCGCGCTGCCGCTCGATGTCAAGCGCGTCAACCTTTCGAGCGGTTTCAAATACTACGTCAATGCCATGGTCAACGGCTTGACGCACGCGCGCTACGCGTTTGTTGGCGCCAAACGTAGTAAGAGCTGAACTAGCGACTAGTCCATGCTCTTCAGTTCCTGGCAGTTCATCTTCCTCTTCCTGCCTGTCGCGCTCGCCGTTTTCTTCCTCATCCCCGCCCAACCCGCCTGGCCGCGCAAGATATGGCTGCTCGCCGCATCCTTGTTCTTCTATGGTTATTGGAAGATCGAGTACATCCCGCTGCTGCTCTTTTCCATTTGCCTCAATTACACGGTCGCGGAGTTCATCACCCGCCATCGCCACCACCCCGCCGCCCGTCCGGCGATTATCCTCGGAGTCTCCCTCAACTTGTTGCTGCTGGGCTATTACAAATATACCAACTTCATCGTCCAGTTCCTGGGTCGCGCATCCCAGCACGACTTCGGGCGCTTCGACATCATCCTCCCCCTGGCCATCTCCTTCTTCACCTTCACGCAAATCGGTTACATCGTGGATGTTTATCGCAACCAATCGCTGCACTATCGTTTCCTGGATTACTCACTGTTCGTCGTCTTCTTCCCCCATCTCATTGCCGGCCCAATCGTCCGGCACTGGGAAATCATCCCGCAATTCGCCGAACGCACCCTCAAGGTGAACCTGGCCGACACCAGCGTCGGGTTTGCCCTTTTCCTTATCGGCCTGTATAAAAAGATGCTCCTGGCGGATCCCTTGAGCAGCTACGTCGCGACTGTTTATGGCGCGGCCAGCCAGGGTGTGATCCTCACCTGGTTTGATGCCTGGCTGGGCACACTCGCCTTTGCCATGCAAATCTACTTCGATTTCTCGGGATATTCCGATATGGCCATCGGACTGGCCCGCTTGTTCGGCATCAAGTTCCCCATCAACTTCGCCTCCCCGTACCAGGCGGGCTCCATCAACGAGTTCTGGACCCGCTGGCATATCACCCTCACCCGGTTCCTGCGGGAATACCTCTATTTCCCGCTCGGCGGCAACCGATGCGCCCCCTGGCGTCACGCCTTGAACATCATGGCCACCATGTTGCTCAGCGGATTGTGGCACGGCGCAGGCTGGACTTATGTGATCTGGGGCGGTTTACACGGTTTCTACCTGGTTGTGGCGCATCGTTGGCAGACCTTCACCAAGGCGCGGGGCTGGCACCTCGACTATTGGTGGTATCGCTTCCTCGCGGTGAGCTTAACCTTTCTGATGGTGCTGTTCGCCTGGGTGTTCTTCCGCGCCCCAACGCTGCCCGTCGCCGGCAGTATGATCGGCAGTATGCTCGGCCAACACGGCTTGACCATGAGCGATGCCGCCACCAACCCGCATAAGATTCCCGGTATCTGGTGGTCGAAACTGGGAGTCCAATTCGTGCCCCGAACCTTTGATGCCGAATATACTCCCTTGATCAAGTTGCTCGTCGTAACGCTCGTCATCGTGTTCTTCCTGCCCAATGCCCAGCAACTGCTCGCCGCTTATGCGCCGGCGCTCGAGAAAGCCCAACGCCCGGGGTTCTTCCATCTCAAGCTGGGCTGGGCCAGCGGATTGCTCCTCGGCGGCGCCTTTTTCTGGATCGTCCGCAGCTTCTACGTCGCCGCTCCCAGCCCCTTCCTTTACTTCAACTTCTAGCGCTTCACGACCTCCGCGCCCGCAGCCGGGACCAAATCGCTTTCAAATTCCTCGAAGGATAGCGCGCCGTAAATCGCATCAAGGCAAACGCCGAGTCGGCTACCGTGTTGACGCCGAAATCAGTCGTGCATGCCGTTTTGTAACCCGCCCCGGCGACCAGTTCTCGCACCGCCTCGTTCCAATCGCCGTAAGGATAGCAAAAATGGTGAATCGGCCGGCCAAATAAATCCTCGAGCTTCTTGCGGCTTGCCGCAATCTCCTCCCGGGCTGCCGCCACGGACAGCCGAGTCAGCCACGGATGGGTCAGCGTGTGGGAGCCGATCTCATGCCCCGCCCCAAGCCAGTCCCGCACCTGCGCCGCATCCATCATCGGCTCGGGGGCCTCGCCCAGGGGCACATCCCACTCGTTGCATTTGCCCAGCAGATCAGCCACAAGAAACTGGATGGCTTTGAACCCCGTGCTCGCCAGCGGCTCCAACCCGTAGCGCAGCACATTGACGTAACCATCGTCGAACGTAATGACAATCCGCTTTTCCTGCAACGGCCCCGCGCACACATCGAGTGCCCCGGCGGCGAACCCCGCCTCGCCCAATTCCTCAAGCTGGCGGGCGAACAGCCTGCCGCTGACATAAAGTCCCTTGAGCCGCGCCCCCCGCGGTCGCGGCCCCAGCTTGTGGTAGGTCAGGACCGGATTGCCCTGACTGAAAAGCCGCCGGAATGGTCCCAGCGCGGAATAATAGGCCGGAGAGTTGGTCAATCTTTGGTCTTGGCTCACTGGTGATTCCTTTCACCTCTTACCTCTCGCAGGCCCCGGCCAGCGCCTCGATCAAGTCCTGCCGATCTGCACCAGCCCAAACAATACCCCGCTTGCCCTCCCCACGGCTCATGACGTGGCAAATGGCACCCGGGCACTCCACTCTCTGTTTGCGTGGCACAACCCATAACTAGCAGGTTGCTCCGCCCAGGGTCAACAAAAGGCATGCTGGACTTACCAATTCTCATCTTGACGGGGGCAAGCGTCCCGCAATTAAACCTGCGGCACGCTCGCGTTGCCGTGGTGATGGGTGGGCGGGGAGATGAGCGGAAAGCGCCCGATGGTGGTCCGGAAAGCTCCCAAATTGCCTTTTGCCTTCGCGCGGCTTTTCCTCCATGCTGGCGGCATGGCGTTAACGACGGCAGCAGCCGTGGTGGTGGTATTGATTTTCGCGGGCGCCAGCTTTTTTTTCGCGCTCGCGGAGACGGCGCTCTTTTCCCTCAGCAAATGGCAGGCCCGCCAGTTGGCGGAACAGGAGCCGCGCGCCGGCGCGCTCGTGGCGCGGTTGCTGGCCGAGCCGCAGGATTTGCTGGCGACCATGGTGCTGGGCAATACGTTTGCCAGCGCGGGAATGCTGGCAGTGGCGCTGTGGATGGCCATCCACGACCACTGGCCACTCAGTCTTACCATTGTAGGCCTGCTGCTGTTGATCCTGATTGGCTGCGAGGTCTGGCCCAAGACGCTGGCGGTGCGCCGGCCGGAGCAATGGGCGCTGCGTCTGGCGCGGCCGCTATCGTTCGTCGTGGGCTTTAGCCTGCCGCTGTGCCGGGTGGCGCAAAAGGTTAATGCGGCGATTCTCAAAGCCCTCGTGCCGCGGACGTTTCAATCACAAAGCACGCTGACGGATGCGGATTACCAGGAGTTGCTCGAAATGGCGTACCAGCAAGGCACCCTGGCGCAGTCCGAGAAGGAAATCATTTTGCAGATCATCAGCCTCGATCGGCGGACGGCCAAAGAGGTAATGAAGCCGCGCTCTCAAATGGCTGCCATTTCTGACGATCTGTCTATCGAGGAGATGATTGCCGCGGCGCGCAAATACGGATACCGCCGGCTGCCCATCTACGACGAGACGCCGGATACGATTGTTGGCATTCTCAACACGCGGGCGCTGCTGCTCGATCCGCAAATCGATCTGGCCGATGCGATCGAGTTTCCATCCTTTGTGCCCGAAGCGATGAACCTGCTGCAATTGCTCAAGAGCCTGCAGCGGCAGCAGCGCGGCCTGGCGATGGTGCTCGATGAATTCGGCGGCACTGCGGGGATTGTCACGATGGAGGATATCCTGGGGGAACTGATCGGGAAGATACGCAGCGAAGTGGCGGCGGAAGGGTTCGTGATGGAGAAGCTTGGCCCGAGCCGCTGGCGCGTCGCCGGCACGCTGCGGCTGGATGATTTTCGGCGCGAGTATCCGGCTCTGGGCGATGTGCCCGAGGTCGAGACTATGGGCGGCCTGCTAACCAGCCTGTTGGACATGGTGCCTGGCTCGGGTGAATCGGCGACCTTCCGGGGCCTGAAGCTCACGGCGCACGTGGCGGATGAGCGCCGCGTGCGCGAGGTGCTGGTGGAGGTGGCGAGGTGATCCCATTGATCTGGACAGTTTTCTTCGTGTGCCTGGCGTTGTCGTTCGTCTTGTCTGGCATGGAAGCGGGGGTGTTTGCGCTGAGCCGGTTGCGGATTCGGCAGCAAATGCGCGCCGGCCGGCCCTCGGCCAGGGTGTTGCACGAGTATCTCGAACACCCGGAGAACTTCCTGTGGACCATCCTGGTCGGCAACACGGTCGCCAATTTTCTCATTCTGGGCTGGCTGGTCGCGAAACTACACGAGACGCTGGGCGAGCACCGCGTTTGGTTCGTCGTGGTGTTTTCCGTCGTGGTCTTCTTGTTTTACGCCTTCTTTGATTTGTTGCCGAAGATGCTGTTCCGCCTGCATCCGAACCGGCCATGCCTCCTGCTGGCGCGGCCGTTTCGTTTCATCCATTTGTCCTTGCGGCCATTGGTGGCGGTGGTGGAAACGTTTTCGGACCTGCTGTTGCGGTGGCGGGGCGGAAAAGTGTTTACCGGCCACTT
>Ga0194044_10000977_pt1 | contig 14430 bp, 8 predicted proteins | sample JunL4417m_MetaG_FD_155460 | JGI IMG/M metagenome (GOLD analysis project Ga0194044, IMG submission 155460) | Anoxic zone freshwater microbial communities from boreal shield lake in IISD Experimental Lakes Area, Ontario, Canada - Jun2016-L442-17m | ecosystem: Environmental > Aquatic > Freshwater >...
CTTGCTGCCCGACCGGCAGTGGCAGCGCACGACATTTTACAACGAAGTGGACCGCCCGCTGGGCATTCGGGACATGGCCGCCATCTACCAAACCACGGTTGCCGGTCAGCTCCTGTTTCTGACCGTTGGCCGCAGCGGTCAATTTCGTGCGCCAGAGTTGGAACCTGTTCGCAAGCTCCAGCGGGTCTTGAGCACCTTGCCGGCTTTCCGCACTCCCGCGGCTCCCCTCCCTCAACCGCCCCTCCAAGCGCGCCACCCGCAGGCCGCCTTGCCGCCCTTGCGGACCGACGGCAGCCGGCTCATGTCCGCGGGTCAATCCAGTATTTTTGTCCAGCCCAACGAGATTCTTTGCATCACCGCCGACGGCAATTGCAGCACCGTCCTGACCACGGACAAACGAAAGACCAAGGTCCGGCAGACGATGGTAGGTTGGATGGCGTTGCTGCCGGCCGGCACTTTCCTGCAAACGGACCGTGCCACCCTCATCAACCTGCGCCACATCAGCCAGACGGACTTCGGCGCCCACTGCGCCACCGTACACTTTGCCGTGCCGGTGCCCGCGCTCTCCTTGGGCCGCAATGCCGCGGAAAAACTCAAGCGGGCGCTGCAGGCCAACAACTAGCTCGATTTGGGGAAGCCGTTCGGTGTTGAGATTCTCCGGCCCTCGGTCTTTCTGAAACGCTTCACCGCATGAGCCAGGCGCGTCCGCTGGCGCAAACTGATCATATAGCGCAGTTGTGGAGAAGCTTTGTTCTGACCCTGCTACGCCGTCAGTTTGTGTTTGGCATCGCGTGCGGTCTGGCATTAAATGCGGTGACCGAACCAAACCGATTATGAACCGTCGAAAGTCTTTCGCGCATGCCGCTGCGGCTACCGGTCACTCCCTATTTGGGGTTTTCGGCATCTAATACAAACAATCCAAACAACACCCCTTCATGCGAACTGATCATCGTAAACTGCTTTGGGAATTCACGCTCGCGTTGCGGGCTGCCGCGCTTTTTGTCGTGGGGATGACAACCTGCCCGGTCTCCGCCTCAATTTCACCTCCGGTCCAACTGTCGCTCACAGGCGATTGGCGAATCCAGGTCGTGGCAGGGCTCGACGACGGGACCTCACTCACCAACGTGGTGGTCGTGGCCCCGCCCGAATGGCTGACAACGACCGCCGAGCGGCACGACTCGCTGCCGCTGTTCAACCCCAAGGCCGGCGGCTGGGGGAAAGGCGCCCGCCTGCAGGCGCTGCTCGCGCAGGAATGCACCACCCCACACTTGCTTGACGGGTCCAGCCTTGTACTCCGGATTGGGCCGGAGCCGGACGCGCCGCAACTGATTGCCGGGCGCGACTACGACACCGACCTCGACTGGGGCACCTTGGGGCGCAGTACGAATAGCACTGTGAAGGAAGGCCAGCCGGTGTTCGCGAGTTATCGCCACGGGCTGTTGCGGCTCGACTCGATTATTCTCACCCCCGACCGGCGCATTGAACTGCGCATGGGAGAATCGAAATCTGCCGCACCTTCGCCACCGGCGCTGCGGGACGGCGAACGCCGGCTCGCGAACGTTTGGTTGCCGGGCGTCGTTTCGAAGCTCGCGCCGCAGAATCTGTTCCCAGTCCTCGAGGCGGGCTTTCCTGAACTGGCTGCCGAGTCGCCGTCGCCCGCCGAGCGGTGGCTGCCGCGCACGCTGGCGAAGTTGCAGACGGGGCAACCGTTGCGTGTGCTGGCTTGGGGCGACAGCGTGACGGACGGCAGTTACCTGCCTGGCGGGCCGCGCGACCGCTGGCAGGAGCAGTTCGTGGCGCGACTCCAGAAGCGGTTTCCTCGCGCCCAGATCGAACTGGTCACCGAGGCGTGGGGTGGGCGCAACACCGACAGTTACCTTTCCGAGCCGCCGGGCAGCGCACATAACTACGCGGAGAAAGTGCTGGCGCGGAAACCGGACCTCGTCGTGTCCGAGTTCGTCAACGACGGCGGCCTCAACGCCCAGCAGGTCGCGACGCGCTACGGGCGGCTCCGCGATGACTTCCGCTCGATTGGCGCCGAGTGGATTATCCTGACGCCGCATTACGTCCGGCCGGACTGGATGGGCTTGAAGCAGGAGCACGACATTGACGAAGACCCGCGGCCATACACCACTGGCCTGCGGCAATTCACGGCCGCGCATGGCATCGCGCTCGCGGATGCCTCGAGGCGTTACGGGCGGCTCTGGCGGCAGGGGATTCCTTATTCAACGCTCATGCTCAACTCGATTAACCATCCCAACGCCGGCGGGATGAGTATATTCGCCGACAGTTTGATGGCATTGTTCCCCGCTTCAACCGGCGGCGCGGCGGCGGAGTGGCAGTTCAATCACGACGGCGATTTCGAAGGATGGCAGGCGAATGCCCACGTTGCCGATGTTCGTGTGACCAACGGCGTGTTGCACGCCCGCGGGGCCGGATCGGACCCGATTCTCGAATATCAGCCGCATCTTGATCTGCCCGCAGACCCATGGGACGTGGTGGAAATCAGGCTCAAAGCAGATCGCGACGGTGAGTCCGAGCTGTTCTGGAGCAATACGAGCGAGGGACGCTACGGCGGTTTCTCGCAGGAAAAATCCTCACGCTTCCCCGTCACCGGCGATAACTCCTGGCACACCTATCGCGTCCGGCCGCTCTGGCATCCCGATGGTCGAATCGTGCGGCTGCGCTTTGATCTGTACGATGCGGCGAGCTTCGAACTCGATTCGCTGCGCATTGTCAAATCGCCGGCCCTTTCTGCGCCAGTCGAGCCTGAGTTCAACTTCAGCGCGGGTACGGAATGCTGGCGCGGCGAAGACGGCGCAGTGGTGGCGGCCACAAACGGCACACTGGCCGTGGCGATTAATCAGCGCCTTGGCATGGCTGTGGCGCCACCCGTCGGGTTCGAGGCCGGGAAACGCACTATTGTGAGTCTCAAGATGGCGGTGGACCGCGGGCGTCACGCCACGCTGATGTTTGCGTCAGCAGATCGCGCTGGACTTCATAGCCATTCGTTCCCGATTCGGGCCGACGGCCGCGAGCACACGTATAACCTCGATCTGCACGCCTCCCCGCACTGGCTCGGAAAGATTATTGCCCTGGCGCTGCGGCCCTCCGACGAGCCGCAGGCCATTGCCCAGCTTCGATGGTTCAAGGTTTCGGCCAAGCCGCAAGGCGGCCCTGAACTGCAAGTCCGATCGTTCGGGTTCGAGGAAATCCCTGCGCGCGCCAACCGACCCGTCACGCTCGCAGCCCGCGTCATCAACGGTGGCGGTGCGACGATCACGAATCTCACCGCGAGTTTGCGCCTGCCCGATGGCGTGCGCGCGCAGACGAATTGGATGTTGACGCGCGCGGCGCTGCCGCCGGGCGAGGAGGCGGCGTTGCGCTGGATGGTTACCGCGAAGAACCCAATCAACGGGGAAGCCGTCATCGCCCTGCGCGCAGACAACGCGCCTGAAGTTGCCGCGACCGCCACGCTGAGTGTCACCGCGATCCCGTCAGGCGCCAGGCGCGGTTACGTTCCCGTACCCAAACCGGCGCGCGGGCCGTTTGAGGTCGGCGTCTATTATTTTCCCGGTTGGCCTTCCTCGCGCCAGTGGCAGCCGATTCAGCCTTTTCCCGAACGTCGGCCGGTGCTGGGCTGGTATCGTGAGGGCGATCCCGAGGTGGCGGACTGGCACATCAAGTGGGCGGTCGAGCATGGCATTACGTTCTTCATCTATGACTGGTATTGGGTGCGCGGAACGCGGCAACTCGAACATGGGTTGCACGACGGTTATTTCAAGGCGCGCTATCGCTCGCTGCTGAAATTCTGCCTGCTTTGGGCCAACCACAATCCGCCTGACACCTCTTCGCGCGAGGATTGCCTGGCGGTGACACGATTCTGGATTGAGAATTACTTCCGCCAGCCGGAGCATGTGGCCATGGATGGCAAGCCGGTCGTGATTATCTTTGCGCCGGAGAATCTGACCCACGATCTCGGCGCCGGCCAGGTGCGCCCCGTGTTCGACGCGATGCGGGCCGAGTGTGCCCGCGCCGGCCTGAAGGGGCTATACCTGGTCGCGCGCGTCAACTCTGCCGCCGAGGCGCGGCAGGCCGCGGCGGAGGGTTACGATGCGGTGACGAGCTACACGTGGCCGCACCTTGGCGTGCCCGCCGGGGAATTTCGCGCGCCGTTTGCCACGATTCTCGATGGCTACCGACGCCAGTGGCGGCACATCCTCGAGACGGCGGACATTACTTTGCTGCCCCCGGTGTGCGGCGGCTGGGACAGCCGCCCGTGGCACGGCGAGAACAATTACATCCGCTTCGACCGCACGCCCGAACTGTTCCGGCGGCACCTGCTCGATGCGCGGCAACTGTTCGAGAGCAACCCAGCGAACCCGCGCCTGCGCAACATGCTCATCCTCGAAGCTTGGAACGAGTGGGGTGAAGGATCCTACCTCGAACCGCATACCGAATATGGATTTGGCTACCTGGATGCGATTCGCAGCGCCTTGACTTCCGCACCCGAACCGCACCAGGACGTGGCGCCGGTGGACGTGGGCCTCGGCCCTTATGACGTGCCGTGAGTTTCATTGGAGAACGGCACAGGCTCCTCCCGGGTGAAGCATTGCTCTGCGCTCATCGCGTCTCCGCAGTTCTTCTGCACGTGTTGCGACTGAATAGATACAGCCAAGACCGCAGCCTGCGTTACTTCTTCTGCCTGGCGGATTCCCCGATCGCTTTTAGTTGCGCGAGGAACTCATCCGGGATGTGTCCATTGACCCCGGCCGGTGGGACGTCCCAAGTCACGACGCCTTCCTTATCCGTGATGCCTTGCGTGAACGCCACGACCTGCTCCGCGTTGAAGCGAGGCGGCTTCTGGCACCACGAAGGGCCGAGAAAACTCAGCATCTGGAACTGGGCCTGGCCTACCCAGCGCCCGCGGCACACGACATTGCCCGGCTCATTGATTTCCCCGGCAGTGTAGTCCTCTTCGGGCGTCAGGGTGATGATGGGGTTCAGGACACCGGGGTTGAACGCGACGATGCTGTCTGGATTGCCGGAACGCGCCGCGGCCGCGAAGCTGGCGAAGTTGGGCGGCTCAGGGTAGTGATACATGGTGTCAGGGTAGTAGCAGCCGTCGAACCACCACCCGGAAACTCGCCGACCCCAACGTTTGGACCAATCCGCGATCACTGACTCCCACTTCCTCTGAAACTGCACCAGCCGATCATCTTGGCCCTTTGGTTTGCCGTTCTGGTAGGTCCAGAGGGGAAACTGCCCGGCTTTCCACTCCAAGGCCTTCATGGCTTCCTTGTCACGATCCGGCGCGCCCGACGGCAGATAGACCATCAACCGGATGTGCTTCACGCGTAAGGCTTCCGACAGGTCGGACACAAGATCGCGCCGCGCACACTTGCTCGGCGCAATGCCCGTGAGCTTGTCGTAGGTCGTATTAGGCGAACAATAGAAACCGGAATTCTGGCCCAACGTGAGCACGAAATACCCTGCGCCGACGGAGGCCAACTGGTCTGCCAGCCCGTTTACGTCAAATGCGTCCACGGCGGCATTCCATTTCTCAACGGTAAGCTGGTCACCCTTGAGGACCGTGTCCGCCATGTAGTGCATGAAGGCGCCCCACTTCGCCTCCTTGAACCAATCCGTCCGGTGATGGTCCGCAGGTTTGGCGTCTGCGGCGGCAATGGCGGTGGATACCCAGGACAAGAGAATGCAAAATAAACAACACAAAGGTTTCATAAAACTGGCAGAGGTGGAGGATTGCACAAGGGTGGCTGGCTGGTCAGCGCGGAATTACGGGCAGCACCAATTGCGATGGATGTTCACGGTCGTGGAAGATGGTCTGTTTGGCGGAGAGCAGTTCGGTGTCGGTGCCGAAGGGCTTTCCGCTGTTGGGATTGCGGTCGAAGCGCGGAAAGTTGCTGCTGGAAACCTCGATGCGAATGCGATGGCCACGCTTAAACAAGTTGCTGGTGACCCAGAGGTCGATGTCAAAGCGAGTCGCCTGTCCCGGCTCTAGAAGCGCGGGTTTATCCATGCCGTTGCGGTATTGCGCGCGAACAATCCCGTCGCACAGATTGTAGGCTTTCCCATCAGGGTAAACGTCCACCAGCTTGCCGGTGAAATCCGTATCTCGAGCGCTGGAGGCCGCCCAAAGCGTCAGCTTCACCGGTCCGGTGACTTCCACGTCCTGCTCCAGCGGCGGCGTCGAATAGACGAGCACATCCTCGCGCTCTTCCACCTTGGTTTGGTCATAGGGACCGGCGGTTGCGCCCACCAGATTGTTGCCGCCGACCGACGGGACGGGATTGCTGCCGTCGTAAGTGAATTGATCCTGAGGCTCATCGGCGGGTTCGGCAGTGCTGAGCGAGCCGGCGCCTTTGAGCGAATTTGCGCGGGCGCCGCTATGGAGAAAGTAAGCGCTGAACCGGGTGCGCTTGAGCGGCCATTCGTTCTCACCCCGCCAGCGGTTCTCGCCCATCACGAACAGGTAATAGGCCGGCCAGTCCTGCACGCCGGTCTCGCGCCCCTTCAACCAATACTCGAACCACTGGAACTGCATCTCGCCAATCTTGAGCTCTGCCTCCGAGCCGAAGTCGAGTTCGCCGACTTTGCGGGCTCCGACGCCGTGCGTCCACGGGCCAATGACCGCGAACTCATTGCGGCGGACCTTCCGGTCACGCGAGGAGGCGCGCACCTGGGCCACCAGATCAAGAGTGACCTTCGAGAAGATGTCATACCAGCCGCCGATGTTGAGGGTAGGAACCGAGACGTCGGCATAGCGGTAACCGATGCCGCGCTGCTTCCAGTAATCGTCATAAGCGTGGTGCTCGACCCATTGATTGAGATAGGGCACTTTCTTGTCGAATTGATCACCGAAAGTTTGCAGCGGCAAATGGCGAAAGGCTTCCTGCATCTTGTCCGGCGCGAGCGTGATGCCCCCGACCGCTGCGCCCCAGCCCATCAACAGCGCAAGCTGAAAGGCGCCGCCGTCGTAGGCGAGGTCGAACGCATTGCCAAACGGCACGATCGGGACCATCGCCTTGAGATAGCGACTCTGCTCCGGGGCGGGAGCCCATTGCGTCCACCCCACGTATGAGCCACCGGCAGTCCCGATCTCACCGTTGCACCACGGTTGTTTGCCGATCCATTCCTGCGTGTCGAAGCCGTCCCCCGGGTCGAAGCGGAACGGATCCCACACTCCGTCAGACTTTCCGCGTCCGCGGCAATCCTGCACCACCATGACGTAGCCGGCCGCTGTGTAGCGCTTTCCATCGCCGAACTTCTCGTCCAGTTTGCCGTAAGGCGTGCGCATCAAAATAACCGGGAACCGGCCTTCGCCATTGGGCCGGAAGATGTTTGCCGCAAGCTGAACCCCATCTCTCATGGGCATTTTGACGTCGGCCTCGAAAACAAAGGGCGGCAGGGCGTCCTGGCCCAACAGTGTGAGGGAGAGAAGGCAAAAGGGCAGTAAATGCCAATGGCCCAACCTGGATCTGCTCGTATTCATGGATGCATTTAAGCCTGATCTTCCCGGAAAAGTCCAGCCCTCGGAATCTGTGTCCGTCTGTGTCCATCTGTGGTTCTTCTCTGCATGGATACGGCTTAAATCGTCAGCGCCAACCCCTCTTTCGCGACCAACAGACTCTTGAAACCCTCCCTGGGCCGTGCCGAGGTTTCTTGCCCTCTCTCGGGCCTTCTTCATACTGCGCTCATGAAGCTGCGAATCGCCTTGCTGACTGTGACGGCTGCCGCGGGATTGACCTGTCGCGGGAGTGAAGGGACGGATTTCCTCGAGCGACTCAAGGCGGCGCCCGCAAAGGTTATTCTGGCGAATGGATCGCCCGCCGATCCCGCCGCCGTGAAGGTCGAGTATGCCTGGAAGGGGGGCGCCTGCCGGCCGCGCCTTCGCAGCACCGGTAACACAACGCTGCGAGTGGGCCGTGTGGATCTGTTTGATTTCCAACACGGGTTGCCGCCCGACACAAGAATCTACGGGGAGGCATTCCAAATGCTGGCGCAAACCGGTGGCACGCTCGAACGGCCCGAGGATTGGGGCAGCTACCCTGACCGTTCGCATTACCAACTCGAAGAGCCGGACGGATTGCGCACGGCGCACGGCGCGTTGCTGCTGCATCTCGCCGGCAGTGAAAAAGTGTTGCTCGGGTTTTCTTCGTGCCGCCGATTCGATGGCCGATTGTCTTTCGACGGGCGGCGGTTATTGGTTTCATTCGATGGCGAGGGCATGGAGCTGGCGCCGGGGCAGACCTGGGAGATGGAAGAGTTCATCGCGCAGAGCAATCCCGACCGCGAGGCACTGTTTGCCGCCCTGTGCGCGCGCATTGAAAGAAATCATCCCAGACGCAAAGGGTTTCGCGCCCCGCCAATGGGGTGGTGCTCGTGGTATGGCTTTGGCCCGGGCGTGACGGCGGAGAATATCCGCCAGAACCTTTACTGGATCGCCACCAACGCGCCGCAGCTTCGCTATATCCAGATTGATGACGGCTACCAGCCGTGGATGGGTGATTGGCTCGAGACCGGAAAATCTTTTGGCGGCAACATCAAAGCCGTGCTTGCGGAAATTCGCCGGCAGGGGTTCGAGCCGGCGATCTGGGTTGCCCCGTTCATTGCCAGCCCGGAATCGAAGCTCTTTAAGGACCACCCCGGTTGGTTCATGCAAGGCGGCGACGGCAGGCCGTTGGGATCGGACAAGGTTGGTTTTGGGGGCTGGCGGCTCGGTCCCTGGTATGTGCTTGACGGGAGCAACCCGGAGGCGCGGAATTTCCTGGAGACGGTCTTCCGCACGATGCGCAAGGAATGGGGCTGCACCTACTTCAAGCTCGATGCTAACTACTGGGGCGCGCTGCATCGAGCCCGGCTTTATGACCGGAACGCCACGCGCATCGAGGCGTATCGGCGCGGCATGGAGGCGATCTTGCGCGGCGCGGGCGACGCGTTCGTCCTCGGGTGCAACCACCCGATTTGGCCGTCGTTGGGCTTAATCGATGGCTCGCGCAGTTCGATGGACATCTCGCGGGATTGGAAATCAATTCGCGACATCGGGCGGCAGAATCTCCTGCGCGGCTGGCAGAATGGCCGGTTCTGGTGGAACGATCCGGATTGCCTGCTGCTCTCCGGCGGCCCCACACTCGACATTCACGGCAAGACGACCGGCTGGCAAGGACTGCCGGAAAATGAAGTTGTTTTCCATGCCACGGTTCTCCACGCCACGGGCGGAATGCTGCTCAGCGGTGATGATCTGCCGAAGCTCAGCTCCGAACGTGTGGCTGTATTGCGCAAGATGTTGCCGCCGACCAAACATGCGGCACGTTTCGCGGACGAGCAGCTCGCACTTGGGCGAACGCCCCTTAAGAATCGCGAGTTCATCTACCTGTTCAACTGGAGCGACGCACCGGCGGAGCGTGTCGTGAAGCTCTCGAGGCCAGCGAAACTTCTGGACTACTGGACAGGTGAGAACCTCGGCGGACACACGAACGAATTTGAGATTCGCGCGATGGCGCCTCACACGGCGCGACTGATCGAAGCCCGGAACGAATAAGGTGAAAGCTCACGGCGCAGGCGCGCCGCGATTCTGACTGCACGCCGCATGCCTCCGCCTCCCGCCTTGCCAGTTCCCAACGCCTGCCGCATTCTTTCCGCATGAGCAGAACACAGGCAAGCTTCGACTATGACCTCGCCGTCATCGGTGGCGGCAGCGGCGGTTACGCCGCAGCGCGAACGGCTGCGAGCGAGGGACTGAAAACCGTAGTTATCGAAGGTGGCAGGGAGGTCGGCGGCCTCTGCATCCTGCGCGGCTGCATGCCGACCAAGGCCCTTCTCTACGCTGCCGAAGTCCTGCGCCTGGCCGGCCATGCGCAGCCGTGGGGAATCCGCGTGGAAGATGTCAGCTTCAATTTCACCCAGGTCATGGCCCGCAAGGATGCGATGATCAAAGACTTCGCGGACTACCGCCAGCAACAGCTCGAGAGCGGTAAATTCAAGTTCTTGCGCGCGATGGCCCGGTTTGTGGACCCGCACACGCTGGAACTGAGCGCCGGCGAGAAGCTCACGGCCCGCAATTTCGTCATTGCCACCGGTTCGGTCGTCAGTCCCTCACCATTGCCGCAGCTTGATGAGGTCGGTTTCATGACCAGCAATACGGCGCTCGATCTGACCCGGTTGCCCAAATCGCTCATCGTCCTGGGCGGCGGCCCGGTGGCACTCGAGTTTGCTCAGTTCTTCGTTCGATTCGGCGTGCGGGTCACATTGGTTCAACGCAGCGCCCGCGTGCTTCACAAGTTCGACGACGATGCAGCGGGCGAACTCGAGAGAGTCTTCCGCCGCGAAGGGGTGTCTCTTTACACCGGCACCCGGTTGCTCGATGCCCGGCGCGTGGGCGATGGGAAGGAAGTCGCCTTCGAGCAACAGGGCCAGACCGTGCGTGTCCGGGCGGAGGAGATATTCTTTGGCCTTGGTCGGACCCCGAACCTCGCCTCGCTCGGCTTGGAACACGCCGGGGTCAGGGTCCAGTCCGGCCGGCTGGTCACAAATCCGCAGATGCAAACCAGCGCGTCGCATATCTATGCCGCGGGGGACTGCACAGGACTGCACGAAATCGTGCATATCGCCATCCAGCAAGGCGAAGTCGCCGCCCACAATATCGCCCACCCTGACGGGAAAAAACAGATGGATTATCGGCTGCTAACCGAAATCGTTTTCACAGAGCCGCAAATTGCCACGGTTGGCTTGAGCGAGAAGGAAGCGCGCGCCCGGGAAATCCCTTACCTGGCGGCGAGCTACCCGTTTGCGGACCATGGCAAATCCCTCATCATGGAGGCGAAAGATGGTTTTGTGAAACTCCTGGCCGACCCGGCGACCGGCGAGATCATTGGCGGCGCCTGTGTCGGACCGGTTGGCGGCGAGCTGATTCACGAAATCATCACCGCGATGCACAACCGCATGACCGTCCACGCGCTCGCCGCGATGCCGCATTACCATCCCACCCTGGCCGAGATCTGGACTTACCCGGCGGAGGAGTTGGCTGGAAACTGTCTATTACCACTTCGCCACACCCAAACATGCGCGCACGATCCTGGGCTGGACCAACGGTGACCGCTTCCGAGCCTTTTTCAAGTATCACTTACTATTGACACAAGTTCAGTAGCGTGAGTTTTCATTCAGCAGGTTGGAGACATACGTCCAACTGCCCATCTGCAGCCGCTGGGCTCCTGTGCCACCTGCACCTCTGGAGCGGCCTCGCGGCGCTGACGCACGCGGTTCACCCGTACAACTCGGGCGGTGTTGTCAATGTCATAGACGACACGGTAGTCGCCAACCCGGATGCGTCAGTCGTTGGCTATGCCCGTTTGGCGTTGCGCTCAGCCAAGTACTCCTCCAGCGAACGGTAATGCCTCGGCTTCTCGCGCGCCTTTGTCAGCCAAGCCGTGTCCCTGGCGTCCTCGGCTCGGTCCAGCAATTCCTTGTGCATGTGGTCAAAAAACGGTCGCCACACACATCCCGGCGTCATACTGCGAGAGGATTGTCTGCAATCTGCTCAGACTCTAATTCTCGATTAGCGGCGGATGATGGATCATCATATAGATGGAGAGGGCTATCACGACCACGTACAGGACCGGATAGAGCAGGCGGAGGTAGCGGTTGTACGTGATGGCCAGGGTTTTAGACCGTTCCGCGTGCAGCCAGAGATAGAGGCAGGAACCCATCAAGCTGAGAACCAGCATCATGATGGTGATGAGGAAGATCACATCCGTCAGGGTCAGATAGATGAACCCTGGGAGCTGCTTGGCCAGAGAAAACTTCAGCGCGATGGTGGCCAGGATCAGCGTGACCGTCCCCCCCAGCCGGGGCGATGCATAGGAACCGGTCTTGCCCGGATCGATCCAGAGCAGGGCGGATGAGGCCAGGAAGATCACCAGCAAGGGAACAAAGACGCTAATGGCCACCTGATAGGAACCTGATTGAAAAGACTCATGTGCCACTGTCACCTGAAAATGGAGATGGGAATAATCGACGCTCCGATCATCGGATCGTTTGGCCGCCCGTTCCACCGCTTTCATGCCCACAAACGTCCAATGGCCGTGGATGAACTCGTCGGGCCTGGCGTTATTCTGAAATTCAAAGCCTTTGAGGTGAAAATACATCTCGCTTCGATCCTGCAGAAACCCGGTCATGACCAGGTCCAGGTCAATGGTGCCATAGGGATACAGGTGCAGATCACCGCTGAACCGGGGAACGCTGTCGAATTTCTCATAAACCCGGACGCGGCCGTCGGGCCAGATGTTGATGGAGAAGACCCCGGTGCGGCGCTGACCCCGTTCGTTACTGATCTCAAAAGTGGGGTCCCAGATTACTTTGAGCAGTTCCTTCGCCGCTTCGGCATTGAAATCCTTCGGCCGCCCCGGATGTTGGGGGTCGGGGGGGAACGCCAGCCGGGGGTCCCGCCATTCCAGGATCATCTGGCCGGTGATCTTGTAATAGCCGTCGTTCAAATCGATGTCGGAAATATCATCAATGAAAAAGGAGACCTCCACCCTGGTTGGATGGTCCGGATCGGGCGACGTGTCGAGATTGGCCCTGCCGGCGGGATACCGGGGCTCGTCCGCCGCTAGTGGCTGAACCGAGCCAGACACGAACAACGCCGCGACGACCAACCACAGCAGCCATGCGAGACCGGTCCACCGGAGGCGCCGGACAGCATTCTCGAAGGATTTCAGATCATTACCGACAGGCTTGATTCTATGAATGATGTCGAGGTAGGGACACCGGTTGCCCGGTGCCTCCCTCACAGATCCCGGCGTGCGATTTGCCCGCACCGGGCTCTTCAAGCTAACACGCGGGGTATCGCCCGCAGGAAGGTTTGCCAGTGTTGAGCCGTCATTCTTACGACATCTGGTTGCCTGTGCGTGCTTTGGCAGCAGGTCAAGGCGGCGTCAGTCCCGGCGCGTGGGCTTCCAGGTAGTGACAAGCGTCGGTGGAGCTTACAGTTTCCAAACAATGGAATTCGTGCAGCATAACATGCTGATTAATAGTGCATTGGAATAGTTTACACGTTGCCGGAGCGTGTTTGCGTGACTTGAGAACGTCGGGATAGCTTACAGTTATTCGATTTGTCACCCGGAGCGAACCGGGGTTGATAAACATTATTGGCTCCCAAACTACTGCACATTAGGTAGTTAGGAATGTTATACTGCGCCGGCAGGCCAAGTGGCAAGGAACCTGCTACTAGAAAAGCACATAAGAAACAACAATAATAAGTCAAGACAGCCAAGACTATGAAAAGAATACTTGCCCTGCAATTACTTGCTTGCCTGGCGATGTCGTCGGCCGACGCAAATACGATTACTGAAGGACCTCTAAGTTTCCCTGGTGGCACAGGTAACTTTAACAATCCATTAACATTTGATAAATTTGACACTTCGCTTGGCACCCTCACCGATGTCACGATTTCGATGACAGCGGTTGGCTATGGCATCCTGATAGTTAATAATACCGCTAACTCAAAAGACTACAATTTTTATAATGGGTTTGCTAGTGTGCCAGTAAATGTTGTGGGGCCTGGTGGCGTGACCATAAGCACCACTCTAACTGCGACAGGCATGAGCGGCACGGCGTCGCCTGGCCTAACTTCCTTCAATGGTGTTTCTGGGAATTATGATGCTTCGGGCCATGTTCTATCTGCCGATTGGGGTTCGTACTCCGGCCTTGGTGCGGGAACCTTCACTTTGAACGCACTTGTGGCCGGCGGAACGTTTGGTGGGAGCCAAACTGAAAATGGTAATTCATTTTTGTTTTTCGGTGGAAGTGAGCATGTGAACGGCACTGTGACAGTCACATATACGTATACTGGGGTTCCCGATGGCGGCCTAACTGCCATGCTGCTCGGTATGGGCATGCTCGGGCTTGGCTGTGTTCGCCGGATGGCTAAGTAATCGCACCCGCGCAGCGTCAAGTACAACGGGCGCGTGCAAGTCAATGCTTCACGAAACTGCACAACCCCTCATACGGTTAACCGCTTGGGATCGATTTCGATCAACTCCCAACTGATGTTGAGGTGGGGACACCGGTTGCCCGGTGCCCCCCCCCTCACAGATCCCGGCGTGCGATTTGCCCGCACCGGGCTCTTCAAGGGTTGATGAGGTGCTTGATGCAAGTCACTATCGGGTTAATCTTGAAGACATGAATGTTTCGCTCACGGATGAACTGAAAACGGTCATCGAAGAAAAGGTGAAGAGCGGGCTTTACAATAACGCCAGCGAGGTTGTGCGTGACGCCTTGCGGCGGGCATTCTGCCAGCCCCAAGGCTTGAACTTGGACGAAGATACCCATCCTCAGTCGGTCCTGCCTATGCAACGCCTAATGCCGTCCACCACCATGTCCGCCTCCACCCGAGAAGCCACCTCCAGAACC
>Ga0194044_10000978_pt1 | contig 14425 bp, 8 predicted proteins | sample JunL4417m_MetaG_FD_155460 | JGI IMG/M metagenome (GOLD analysis project Ga0194044, IMG submission 155460) | Anoxic zone freshwater microbial communities from boreal shield lake in IISD Experimental Lakes Area, Ontario, Canada - Jun2016-L442-17m | ecosystem: Environmental > Aquatic > Freshwater >...
TGTTCATGTTCAGGTATGAACATGGCAACGACAAGATAAATAGCTCGTGGAACAATTTCGGGTTTTTTTTGAATGTTGGCTTTCTGATCGGGAACTATTTCAGTGGTGACAATCCGTTCACAATGCCTGACCCTGTGTTCAGCAACGGACAGCGTAACCTGAGAAGGATGCTTTCAAGCCCGGTAAAAAGAGCAGCGACTCCGGTTCCCCCTACCCCCCAGCCCATCCCGCCGGGCGCGTGTAATGTGTTCGTTAACGGAAACCGCCAACTGCAAACCGCCACCGGAGAAACCTTTTACTTGCAATTCGACAGCCCCTTGGATTTCAGTCGCTGTGATCCAACGACCACCGCAACTGTGACTGTCGCAAATCCACCGGCTAACCCCGTGCTTGTGCGCCTTTATAATAGAAGCACGGGAACTAGAACCTGCGCATTGTGGATAACAATGGGCACTCAGGCTATTACAAAAACCGATTTTCCGGACTGGTTTGCCGGCGGACCCTGGACAGACATATCAATAGAGAATGTGGTGAATACACCAAATATCCAGGGCAATTATTGGATCCCGGTTTCATTTACCTTAACGTATGGGGCAACGCTTACCCCTCAATAATGATGAGGTTGAGCCATTTGATCTGTCCTAACCGGAAGCAGGAGGTTGTATGATGAAAAAATATCAAGTTTTGTGCGGCTTCATGATTTTTTTATTGACTCCAGGTATTGGAGTAACAGCCCAACTGTGCCCATGTACAGTGATCGCATACGCCAACGCCAACACCTATATTCAATCTCCGTCTTATTCTCAGTACATACCGTTCGATTCGCCTTTAACCTTTACTGACTGTTCAACAACAACGGCGGCGACAATTGTTATTGCTAATCCTCCCGAAAGCCCGCCACCAACAGCTCCAGTCTATATGACCCTCGCAAATTCGGCTGCTGGTCCGTTTACATCGTCCGTTTTATTAGTTCAGGGCAGCACTGTAATTACGAAAGCTAACTTTGCGGATTGGTTTAATGCATCGGCAACTTTTAATGGTGTCAATGTCACGAGTCCCGCCACGCCGTGGGTACCGTATTCGATTACCATAATGTACTATTAGAAAAAGATAAAACCGAACAAAGGGAGTCCACAGAAATGAACAAAAAAGAACCTCTCGGTATCTTTCATAATCTTAGTGACGGTTGCTTTGACGCCGGCCCTTGCCTTTGGAGGGGCGCTCACACCATGTACGGTTGTCGCAACAGCTAATGCCAATACCTTGATTCAAGCTCCAGGCTACTCCCAGTCCTTGGATTTTGTCACTAACCCAGTTTTCACTTATTGTACCGGGACTTCCGCCCCCACTACAGCGACAATCATTGTTGGAAACCCCCCTCAAAACCCACCCCCCACAGCTCCTGTCTACATGGCGCTCGCCGATTCGACCACTAGCTACTGCGGACAGCAATTGCTATTGATGGTGGGGACTACGATAATCACCAAATCTGATTTTCCGGCTTGGTTTGCAGGTGGGTGGAATGGAGTAGTATTTTTCAGCGCTACTCCCTGGGTACCTGCTTCTGTTACCATAATATATCAGTAAAGGAGTTCCACAAATTGAACAATCTGAGGTTATCATGCTAAATAAATTTACAGTTACCCTGGTTTTGTTTCTGTTATTTGTCCCGATTCTTCCCGTATTTGGTCAATCCGTCGCTAACGTTGGCAATACGCAACCAGGAGCAGTAGCCTCTGAAACGGGCTCCCCAAATTCGAATTTACTTCAATCTGAGCTTTCCTCTGCGGTGCTCCCCTAACACATGTGTGTTTGACAGCTACGGCTAATTGGTATACAGACATAAAGCCCTCCAGTGGTGAAGTTAAAGCCGGTGAATACCCAACGCTGCAATGGTCCCCCGCCACTGTCACGCTCATTTATCAGTAATCCGTTGCCAACACGCCGTTGGCGGGACGCGAACAGATTACCGGAAGTGTGCCGCACAATTGATAGCCCCAGAGAACAGCGCTTGATCGGTCCTAGCTTTGCAATATCTCATCCGTATTTGCCTCCCCCCTTATCGTCAGGAAGGCGACATAATTGCTGTGTTGAAAGCCGGATTCTCAAAAACCGAGGACGATGCTCTGATTCGACTGGCTTTAGATTTTCAATACCAGAAAGAGCAAGTAGAATGGTTGTGGTTTGATTCGCCCAAGTTTAAGAAATGATGACCGAAACGCTGGCGCTATCTTAGCGTGCCCATCTGTCGTTCGAGTTCAGCCACATTGATGGTGTGATTTAAAACTGCAGTGAAGTAGTTTGATTTGGACAGATCAAGGTTCGCTATTGCGTCCATGACATTCAGGTACGTGGACAATTGCTGGTTGTACATTGCCCTTGTTCTGTCGTACTGATCTTTGCGCCATTTGATTTCAGTCCTGAACTCCTCGATATTCGCTTCGCTCTGCTTTACCTGCAGATACGCCGCGTGAACCTGTTGCATGATCTGTTGGACAAGATATTCCTTGTTTACGACACTTTGAGAATGGGCATTTCTTTTCTGATGCACCGTTTCACGGGTTCTAAACGTATCGAATGACAATGTAAGGATCCCCTGAATAGACCACTCATTTGTTCCCTCAGGGTCAAACACATTCCAGTCATCGTTCATTCTCTGCCCCTGTAACTGCAAATTGACCCCGGGTAAAAATGCGGCCTGGGCGATTTTGACCTGGGATATGGCCTGATCAACCGAAATGTTGGCTTTTTTTACTTCAGTCCTATTAGAAACCGCTATCAGGTAAATTTCAGGTATTGAATACGGCGAAGGTTTGTAAGCAACTCTGTCATCGACTTTGAAATGAGTGCCCTGGGGGAAGACCAGCAAAAAATTCAACTGCGCTAGAGCAGTCTCTAAATCGGCAACGACTTTGCTTTTTCTCGCTTTTGCCTTTGCAAGATTGCCCTCAGCGGCGGCAACATCAACCTTTAATGCCTCTCCATGTTTTTGAAGGGCATTGGCTCTCTTTTTGAACGCTGCGAATTCCCGTATGGATTCATCAGCTACCTCCAATAATTTCTTGTTTAAGACAACATGATAAAACGCCTGGATGACAGAATTTGTGAGGTCTCTACGCATAGTCTCCATGTCCACCCCTGAAGCGATCGCGTCCATCACTGAGTACTGGTAGGAATTACTCAGACGCCCACCACTGTATATAGGATGGGTCAAGGTCGCTGTCAGGGTCATGGCCTTGTACGGATCTATCCTGTAGGGGTACTCGGGTTGTAATGTTATCCCCACCGACTGGGTATTGCCGACGGCGGTACTGCCCCTGATCATCCAGCGACTAGCGTGTTTTCCAGCAAGGTATCCAATACTTCCCGGCTGCCAGTACCGATTGACTACCGGCTTGTATTCCACGTTAAGCTGCGCAATCATATCAGAGTACGTCGCCCATTTGGCGTTTTGCTTTTGAGCGATAGTTAGGGCTTGACTGCCTAGGCTGAGGTTTCTGGTTATTGCTAGCTGGATCGCGTCATGAACAGTCATTTTTGTGCTCGCGCGATTAGCCATATCGATGTTAGGGGGTTGCGTGGTCGGAGTTGTGAAAGCCTCCGACATGTGTATCCAGTTTCCCGGTAATATCGTCAATATGACCAGAATCAAGGCTAACATACATGTGGTCCCAGCAAACCCCATAAGAACAAACCTTTTTCCATTTACCGAGGACAACAGAAAACTCGGACGCCCCCAGGTAAAATAAACTAATATATCACCTATTATCAACACGTTGCTGTCACTCCATAGTTAACCGTACTAAACAGGACACCACAAAAATACGACTACTTGCTTGAAAGGCCTATCTAAAGTCACCGCCATCACCCATGGCTCCTTATAGTTCATAAAAATCATATTAGTCAAGTGTTTATGCAATTTTCTTAATGTAATAAGTTGTGCACAGCGGACTGGAATAATACTATATAATATTGTACAGTGGAATTAACTCATTGATACAACTACAATTATTGCATAATAAATTTGGCTTTCGGCTTAAATTGCAGCCTCCTGTTTTAGAGTCGAGAGATAAGCAGATACAATGAAGTAGAAAGAATTAGGTAGGGTCAGAAGGCAAAGGATCACTGATTCCGTTGTACTTTTGAGAATAGGTCATATCGTGGTTCAAGTGAGCTGACGCTTGGCAAGATCGCTGAACAAACCTTCTTTGGACATGAGCGTGTCATATGTCCCCATTTCGGTTATTTCGCCTTCCATGATTACACAAATTAAGTCTGCATGCCTAATCGTGCTTAGGCGATGGGCTATAACTATACGGGTCGCTTTGAGGTTATCCAGGCTGCGGCTTACCCACGCTTGACTCTGGTTGTCCAAAGCGCTCGTGGCTTCGTCGAAGAATAGAAAAGCCGGGCGTCTCACGATGGCTCGCGCGACGAGCACCCGTTGTCGCTGTCCACCGGAAAGACCGTCCCCTCCCTCGCCAATGACAGTTTGCATGCCCATCGGCATGGCGTTGATGTCCTCATCCAGGTGCACCATGCGAACCGCCTCCCACGCGTCGTCCATGGTTAAAAGACTCGAGCCGACGATATTCTCGAATATGCTTCCCGCAAAAAGGGTTCCGTTCTGAAGAACCACTCCGATTTGACGCCTCACAGCCTGGACGTCGAGTTGGCTCAAGTCCTGTCGGTCGTACAGGATAGCTCCTGACTCAGGTGGCTCAAATCCCAAGAGGAGCCTGAGCAGAGTCGATTTACCCGAACCGGAAGGCCCTACAAATGCAACGAATTGTCGAGGTCGTATTTCCAGAGAAATTTTCTTGATAATCAGGGGGCCATCGGGACTGTAACGGAAAGATATCTCTACAAGCTCTACGGAGCCCCGCAATTCACCGGGACCAGCGCATCCGGGTCTAACTTCAGGCAAGGTCTCCAGAATCGGTCTAGTTCGTTCGTACAGAGGCTGAACCGACATCATGGGATACAGCGTGGTAAGTGTTGCGTGAGCAGAAGCAAGCACCGTTGTAAAAGCGCTCACAAAAGCGAGAAACTCACCCGACGTCATGCTGTGGAGGGCCCGGTCTCCACTCCAGAAGACCCATGCGAACATCACTAGTGTTCCCAGCAGTGAAAGTGATCGTGCGAAAACCCCGAGCACGTTTCCGGCATACCCGGACTTGAACGCTAGTTCCTTCTGTTTGGAAAAACTGGTGGCCCAAATGTTGAACGCCCTTCTTTCAGCCGCATTAACCCGCAGCTTGGCGATGCCGTTGATTACCTGGAGATTAAACGCCTGAATCTTCCCAATCAGATCATACAAAGGACGTTGGTATTGAAATTGGAGAGCGAAACACACAAAGGGAATGATCAATGATACGAGCATTACCACTATGGCAACAATAGCCAGCTCCAGGCTGTAGAAAAAAAGCAGTCCAACTTGAAAGACTGAGAAAACCATCACTATAACGCTTGTAACAGCGGCCCCTGAGATCACCTGACGCATCTGGTCAATACCGAGAGACCGGTTGGCGAGATCTCCCGCCGCGTACTTTCTGAAAAAGGCCACCGGAAGGTCCAGAAGCCGATCCCAGACCGCTGACTGAATTGCCCAACTAGTCTTCCCTTCAATCCGCAGTTGCGCTATAGCTTGCACAAGCTGAAAGAGGGTCATGCAAATGGCCGCTACTATGAATCCGACCACGAGTGTGAGCAGTTGACTTCGGTCTTCGCTCGGAATAATATCGTCCAAGAGAATGCCGGTAGCAATTGGAGTGATGAGTGAGAGGATGCCCACAAGCGCCGCCATTCCGAAAGTTCTCCAGAGATCGGCCTTGCACCCTCTCATGCCGAACCTGATCAAACCCCACGGTCTAATAGGCTTATCAGGAAATGGAATGTGAAACGAGTAACCCATCGGTCCAATTTCAGCAGCTACCTTGGCGGTCACCCTGATTTGTGTTTCCTGCTGAGGGTCCCGGAGCATGTAGACTCCCGGCTTAATGTCCAAAAGAGCTACCGGTCTACCATCTTGGACCATGAAACCCAACAGGGCGCCGTGATCCTCCTGCCACCATTTACCTCTTAGGAAGACTTCACGGAATCGAACCTGTGATGCCTGCGAGATTCTTCGTAAAGGGTCGATCTTTTCTGTTCCACTTTTCGAACCTTGACGCATAGTGACGCCAAGCTTTGCTCCGACCAGTTGACAAGCGTCAAAAAGGGGATCGCCCTTCAGTTCTACAGACACCTTCTTTTTTTTGACGATCACTTCACTCAGACTATCAAGCGCTGATCGGAAGAGCCTCCTTTGATCCTCTTCTTCTCGAATGAGCATGCTGGACTGAGTGGCGAGCTTCTCCTTTTGCTGTAGACTAATCACGCTGCTCAAAAGGGAGTGGAAAACTTTCAAGGCTGTCCATGGCGCCTCGTTGTGGGCAAAGAGATCCGACGATGCCTCAGCGTTAATCTGAGCATGGCCAGACGCTACGAGCCATGTGCTCGGACAAATTGGAATGATCTGACCTGGGGTTATCTCCAACATGTCACTGTAGCCCAAGAATTTCGTGTTGCCCTGGATCTGAGTCACCCATACCAGTCCCTTGTTGACTCCCATGACGGCGCAATCGTCAAACTCCAACGATTGTCCCGGTTCAATCTCCACAAAAGACATCGGAGGAGGGCCCCGAAAAGAAAGCTCAGCAGAAAGGTCTTCAACCCAATTCTCAATGAGTTCCAACAACACCTTTGGAGATTCGGCGCTTAGGCCAGGCTCCCGAAGCTGTTCCCATGTCAGTTCGATCAGTTCCGTCTCAGGACCGGATACGGCAATGAATGCCATGTCTTCCTGCGTTGATTCAGGAGAGAATCCTAATAACAGATGACCGGCCTGAACACGGGCCACGTGCAATCTACGGCCGATTGGATCGGAATCCTGAATTCGTGTAGCAAAGATATCTACCTGGCCGGAAGACACCAGCCGGACTACTTTCTCATCATTCAGAAGTATGGGACGATTGCCTCCCCGTTTGATTTTTCGACCCACGGCGGCAAAGTTTTTAAGCATTTCCCGCATATCTCCGGTTGCCTCGCCGGGCAGCCCGTCAACGGGGGATGATAGGTTTTCGACCATCTACGTTTCCTTCACCAACCCTGCGTAGTAACCACCAAGCTCCATGAGTTCCTCGTGCGTACCGCGCTCAGTGACTCTGCCTTTTTGCAGGACTATGATTTCATCACAATCTCGAATCGTGCTCAGCCTGTGCGCTATAATCAGACAGGTGCAGCCTCTCCGTCGCAAATTGTCATCTACGGCCTTCTCCGTGATCGGGTCCAAAGCGCTTGTGGCCTCATCCAAGATCAATATCGTCGGCTCCATGGCCAGCGCTCGGGCTATTTCCAACCGCTGACGCTGACCTCCGCTAAAGTTCCGTCCAGCTTCCAGAACTGGATCGTGATATCCTTTGTGGCGGGCGCTGATGTCTTCGTGAATGCATGCGTCCTTTGCGGCCTGCACGACGACCTCATCAGTTATGCTCTCATTCCACAGAACAATATTATCTCGAATGGTACCCTCGAATAAAAAAATATCCTGATCTACCTTTGTCAGTGAATTTGACATGATAAGCCTCGGAATCTCCGACCTTGGTTTACCATCGAAAAGGATATTCCCATCCCGTGGAACGTATAAACCAACCGCCAGGTTACCGAGCGTTGATTTGCCGCTTCCAGAAGCGCCGACAAGCGCAACACGACTGCCTGGATTAACGGTAAGGCTGAATTTATCGATAAATGCCTCGTCAAACGCGCCGTAGGCGAAAGCGACATCTCGGAATTCGATCTTGCCTGCCAGTTTTGTAGAACTATTCGGATCAGGGCTCAGCGCTTCCGTCTTCTCCAGTTCCTGGTCCACTTTGTTTGCAAGCACATCATCGAGCCTGGCAAGATCACCTTCTACCTCCTGCAATTGGCTGCCCAGACCTACCAGGCTGTTAACGGGCTGAGTGAACCCAGACATCAGGATCTGAAACGCCATCAAGTCGCCGATAGTGAATATACCACCCATTACCAGGAGTCCTCCAAAGCCCAATACGGCTATGGCGTTGAACGATGACAACAGAGGGGGAACTCGCTCCAAGAGAGTTGACCAGAGGCCAAGATCCTGGATCGAGTTGGTCGTCTTTGCCTGATAGCCCGCCCAGCGAGCAAAGAAATCGGCCTCACTTCCGGTGGACTTGAGCGTCTCGATCATGCTCAGGCCCGACATGGTCACTCCCAACAACTTGCCATTTTCCTGCAACAATCTTTTATTCAAATCCTTACGCTTGCGTGATACGAAATGGAGTGCCAAAAGGTTTAAAATCACACCTATAAAACCCACTAACGTGAGAAACACGCTGTAATCAAGCATGACGCAGAGATAAAAGACGGCCGTCAGACAACCCAGCATCGTGATCGACAATTGCCCTGACAACAGCGAAGCAACCCTATCGTTCAGCGAGACTCGTGATTGAACCTCTCCACTGTATCGCTGGGCGAAGAAAGTTATTGGCAGCCTCAGAAGATGTTCGAAGAACTTGGCTGAACTACTGATTGCAAGTTTGGTGTTTAATCTCAGGAGCACATTTTGTTGTAACCAAATCACGGCTATTTGAATAATCAGAGTCAACAGCATCATCCACAGCAGCGCCTTGAGCCAGTGGACATCGCGACCGACGAGATAGTGATCTACGTAAACCTTGGTGTACGTCGGCACAACCAGCCCGATCACGGTTATGCAAAGGCCCGTTATAATTGCATAGATGAGAGCGGTAGTCATCCCTTTTGCTCGCCGTTTCAATGATCCCAAAACGCTGGGACGTTGCCCGCCTTCTCTAAATTCGGGACCTTTTTCAAAAATCAGGGCGACTCCGCTAAGATTTCGATCCAACTCCTCGTATCCTACCGTTCTAGGCCCTTCGGCCGGATCGTTTAGATACCACCGTTTTGAGTCGTAGCCTTCCACTACGACAAAGTGATTCATGTCCCAAAAGGCGATGAGCGGTAACGGAAGCGTCTTCAGGCTTTCCGGCGTTACTCGCAATCCATCTGCAATGAGTCCGTAATCACGAGCCGCCTTAACAAGATAGCTAGCTTTGCTGCCATCACGGGAAACCCCACAGTCGGAACGAAGCTTATCAAGAGGCTCCCACCTGCCATAATGTGCCAGTATCATAGCCAGACATGCTGCACCGCACTCTACGGCCTCCATCTGAATAATGGTAGGCGTACGCACTCGGCGAGATCGTTGCGGTTTGGTCGGATTGCGAGTTCTAAACAATTGTGTGAGCCGATCTACCATGCTATTCGCCAATCCAGCCTTTCAGTTTGGGGATGACCAGGGTGATCGGGGCTTGCCGTTTTACCACCACCTCAGTAGCGCCCAAGGTGCCGGCTGTCAGGGCCACGGAATTCCCTCTTGTTGATGACCACTTGAAGCCACTGCGTGTGTTAGGGTCCTCTGTCAGGTCAACATCCATAGTGAACAACGGCCCTTTCTTAAGAGTCTCCTGAACAAGTTCAGGATTGTTGGTCGATCTAAGCAGGCTGTCAGCAGTAACCGGGTACGGGCTCACATCCCTTACCGTTCCGAGAATGTAGCCATACTCCTCTCGCTTGACTGTCGATGGGGTTATTTCAACCGACATGCCCTCGGTTATTTTCTTGCCCTTAAATGCCTGAACAACAGCCAAGAGACTGAGCCCATGTTTGGCTGTTTCCATGTTCACGATAGTCTTGCCTGCCGATACAATAGAGCCTTCGGTCACCTCCATTGATATGACGGTTCCCCCGACGGGGCTGATAACTCTAGTCGCTTCAGTGAGTTCATTCTGGAGCACATCTATTTTGCCCTTAGATTGCTGAATATCAAATCTCAGCTTGAAGAGTCTCTGCTGAATGCTCTCCTGCAACTCGATCTCCTGAAGGCTGGCCTTACCGAGTTCGTTTTCGAGTTTCTCCGTCTCAAGGAATGAGTTGTCACGCTCAAGTCTTGTTTCGATTACCTGTCGTTTCAGTACGAAACCCTGTTCGAAAAGCTCGTTATATGCTTCAAGTCTATCTTCCTGCCACTTTGATTTGTCCTTTTGAACGCGGATCGAATTTAGGATGTTGTCTTTCTGAGCCGCCAGAACTCGTCGTTTGGATGCTCCTTCTTTTTCCATAAGATCTTTCTGCTGATTGAAATCCTGTTCCAGCAGCGAAAGGGTCACCTTCTCAGTGTCCAGTTGTTTCTCGAGATCAGGATTGATCAAGGTCGCTACGAGCTGACCTGCAGATATGCGTTCTCCAACCCTGACATTGATGGTGAGAAGTCTACCTGACCCACCGGCCACTACAGGACGAATTCCACCGGGATCAATGAATATTCCCATCCCGTCCACTTTAGTGGCGATGATCCCCAAAAAACCCCAAGCCATCGCTGAAAGAATGACAAGACACACGGATATCAGCCAAATCCAACTGCGTCTGGAAGTGATCCGCAACAATTCGTCCAGTCGTTCAGGGGAGCCTAGTCGATCCAGAACCTCTTGCCTAAATAGCTGTTCCATAATCCTTCACTCTAATAAACTTGGTTTCCCAGTCAATGAAAGTTGAACATAGAAGAAGCAAGGCTGAATTTCAAATCAATTCAGCACCGTGAAACCTTCATAATAGAGGGTCGTTCCAATGCAATGTAATGGAGTAGGACTATTGAGAGAACTCCCCACGACCTGAAGGCAACGGACCGGCATTCTATCTGAAACGAAAGGAGGTAAGCGCTCCTATTTGATGAAGTAACCTGAAACACGCCAGAAGCCGTCTTTATCGAGGGTCGTTGTGACGGTTTCTATGGCCGAGGCCTTGTTTTCGAAATCCGTGCTGTATTGAATGACAACATACTCTCCGGCCGGGGCGTCAGGAAGTGTGAGGGTAAAAGTTGCGGTTTTCAATTTCCGGGACTTCATAGTTCCGAGTGGGGATCGAACCGATTCGAGGGCCTTCTCCCAATCAGACTTCGTAATGGCCGTCTTGAAGCTCAGAGCGGCCGCGTCCCAGCTCTGTGCATACTTCCCGGTGTCAGTGAGGGCAAGCCAGGCCGAAGCCGCCTCCTGCGATTTCGATACGGCTTCACCTTCAGTCGGGTAAGCGGGCATGACCAGGAGGAAAAAGGTAGAAATAGTCACAGCGATGGCACGTAACATGGTGAACTCCTTATGGCTCAAAATAGCAGTTTGTGAAATACAGGCACGTCTTAACAATCCGGCCAGGCCGGCATAAGCATCATGGATGGACCAAACCTCTGTCTTCAGCGTTATAGTAATAGGCGCTCGTGTTACCCAGGTCTATAATCGGCAATGTCTTGTCATACACGGAGCGGACAGTAACCCCTCGCATCTTATATGACACAATGGCGCATCATCTTGAGAGAGAACCATATACAGGGCACGAACGCAAAGTCAACAACCCGAGCGCGAAACGATGAGAAAATGTGCTTAGGATGTGGGGTCTGCGTCCGCAATTGTCCAACCGGGGCCTTGTTGAGCAAGGCATGGAGGAGAAGGCAGAGATGGGGGTAATGAAATGCCTTGAATATTGGTCGATTTGATTTGGAGTTGATCGCCTAGATATCGGATTGATAAATTATTATATAGCAATAAGATAACGTGACGTTTATTAATTGTAGGCGTATGGTACTGTTGTCCCGCGTGGATAACTCTTTTTTATATAATAACACTTGACAAGTAATCCCTATCCCACTAGAAGGTGACCACCTGCATCAGTCCTACCATATATAAACCTCCCATGACTCCCGCCAGGCGTCCTACCCGATGCCCCAAAGGGGGTCCCGCCTTTTTGGAACAAGCATTTGTTTAATTATTCCAAACAATAAGACATGAACCGCCGTAACTGTAGAAACGATATCCTGCTGCCACAGTTTTTTCATGGGCTTTCAATATCCAGTCCTTGCCCGCTGAGAGATCATAAGGTTATAGCCCATAGCATGCGCATAGAACCAGAAATTGTAACGGCCTTAAATAAACTAAAGGTTCTTGATATTGTCCAGGTCCAAGGAAGGCCAGATCTTGGCTCCTTTTTGTTTCATTTCCTCCAAGGCCGCCTTTGAGGTGTCATCAGCTACACCACGGCATAAGTCATTGATAACATATACGTTATACCCTTCTTTCAGTCCATCGAGCACCGTGGCCTTCACGCAATAATCGGTCGCAATGCCATAGACGATCAGGGTCTTGATGTCTGCGGCCTTCAGCACTTTATCCAATTCCGTCTTGGCCCCGCCGTCGTCCATGAACCCGGAGTATGAATCAAACTTTGAATCCATGCCTTTTTGAATCACTTTGGTGATGAGGGCCGGGTTCACCAAGATTTGGGCGGCATTGGTGCCCTGCACGCAATGATCGGGCCATAGGACCTGGGTGCGGCCGTCGTCCGGCTTGATGGTCTCAAATGGCTTCTTACCTTTATGATTCGAGGCGAAGGATATATGATCGGCCGGATGCCAGTCCTGGCTGGCGTAAACCGGCAGCCCCGCCTTCTTCAACTGCTCTGTAGCTTTGGAGACGTTTTCCAGATAGGGCTGATCCGTATTGGGCACGGCCAGCGAACCTTTCTGAGCAGTGGTGAAATCGCCTTGGACATCCACCACGACTACGGCCACACCTTCTTTTGCCTCCGCGAGCGCGGGGGCCAAGGACAGGCTCAAAATGGCTAGAGAAAAGATTAGCACCAATAGGTTTTTCATGTTCCCTCCTTTGCTCACCTGAATCATGCAGCGGCCATCACATCCTTCGGATCCTGGAAGCATTGACCGTGTGCCCTCGATGTGGACTGTGTGGGCTCAAACGGCAACCAACTCGGCTCGGATTGCGCTAAGGACCGGATGTGCCGGCAATCTTCCCCTCTCAAAGGGTATTTCAACTTTTTAGCCTACTTCTTCACAGTTTTCTCAGTCAATCATTTTCTCATTTTCTCAATGAAATTCGGTTTTACCTGATCTCTTTTATTATATTTTGGGTGGTGGAGTTGAGGGGGATAGAACCCCCGGCATCTTGACTGCCTCAGTAATACGTTGAACTGGGGTCACAGAGCGAAGCCTCGGCAACTAAGACACGCCTTTCATATCATCCATCCCCTGATGGACTTATATCCTGAGTCTTAGGCGTATCTCGCTTCCTCTCTTTACCGAAAAATTTATAGATAAGCACATAAAAGAGGGGTGCAAATAAGGTTACGAGAAAGGTAGCAGTTATCACTCCCCCAAGCACACCACTGCCAATAGCCTTTTGTGCTCCTGCTCCGGCCCCGCTGGCAAGAGCGAGCGGCAGGACGCCAAATCCAAAGGCCAGGGAGGTCATAACGATCGGACGAAGTCTTAGTCTTGCCCCTTCCAGAGTTGCCTCGACCAGCCCCATACCGTCTTCCACCTTGGCCTTGGCGAATTGAACGATCAGGATGGCGTTTTTGGCGGTCAAGCCCAGAGTGGTGAGGAGCCCTATCTGGAAATAAACGTCATTGGGGAGTCCCCGCAGAGTCGAAGCGATAACTCCGCCGATGGCCCCAAGTGGCAGGACCAGGAGAATCGAGAAGGGGATGGGCCAGCTTTCGTAGAGGGCTGCCAGGCAAAGGAAGATCACGAGAATGGAAAATGCGTATAGCATGGGTGCTTGGGAACCCGCCATCCGTTCCTGGTACGAGAGTCCGGTCCAGTCAAAGCCGATCCCCTGTGGCAAACTTGAGACTATCTCTTCCATGGCCTGCATTGCCTCACCGGAACTCCTTCGCGGCGCAGGCTCGCCCCAGATGTTTATGGACGGAAAGGCATTGTAGCGCTCGAGCTTGGGAGAACCGGAAGTCCAGTGCCCGGATGCAAAAGATGAAAACGGGACCATCTTACCGGCGGTATTTCGCACATAGAGTTTTTCGAGATCCTGGGGCAACATGCGGTAGGGGGCGTCCGCTTGCAGGTATACCCGTTTTACCCGTCCGGCTTGAATAAAGTCGTTTACATAGGCGCTGCCGAAGGCCGCTGCGATGGTGTGGTGGATGGACGTAATGGGAACCCCTAGTGCGCCTGCTTTCTCCCAATCCACGTCGATCCGGTATTCGGGCACATCTTCCAAACCATTGGGCCTGACCGCGATCAATCTGGGGTCCTTTGCTGCCATACCAAGGAGTTGGTTGCGGGCCGCCATCAAGGCTGCGTGCCCCATGCCGCCGCGGTCCTGCAACTGAAAATCAAACCCCTTGGCGTTGCCCAGTTCTATGACGGACGGCGGTGGGAAGGCAAACACCATTGCATTGCGGATCTTTGAAAATGCCTTCATCGCCCTTCCGACCACGGCATCGACCGTGAGGTCCGGCCGGTCGCGAAGCTTCCAGTCCCTGAGCT
>Ga0194044_10000979_pt1 | contig 14425 bp, 17 predicted proteins | sample JunL4417m_MetaG_FD_155460 | JGI IMG/M metagenome (GOLD analysis project Ga0194044, IMG submission 155460) | Anoxic zone freshwater microbial communities from boreal shield lake in IISD Experimental Lakes Area, Ontario, Canada - Jun2016-L442-17m | ecosystem: Environmental > Aquatic > Freshwater...
CTCTCGCCTGGAGTCGCCGCCCGCTCCATCAGCTACTCGCCGAGTTCCCTAATGACGTGGTCGCTCGGCTCATTCAGCTTGAGGTCAAGACCAGCTCTATGGCGCTTTGGGGGGAGCTGGTGAGCTGAGGGTCGCGGGATTCGGCGCACTTCCGCTGCACAGCCCGGTCAAGGCCGGCCACCGATGCCGCGGCTGGCCCAACAGCGGTTTGCGGGCAACTCCGTGCGCGGAATGTGGCAGACTCCACGTTGGCGTGGTTGCGCCGCCCAGGAGGATTCAGCCGATGGCGAGAGACTGGTCAGAGTTCGAGGTGGAAGCAGTCGTGAGCGACTACTTCGCCATGCTGCTCAAGGAGCTGCGGGGGGAGCAGTACAGCAAGACCGCCCATCGCCGCGCGCTCGCCAAGCTACTGGATGATCGCTCGGATGGGTCCGTCGAGTTCAAGCACGCGAACATCAGCGCGGTACTGATCGAGTTCGGCTATCCCTACATCGCCGGCTACAAACCGAGATGGAGCTACCAGCAGTTGCTGGCCGACGCCGTTGGCGCGCGATTGCAGGTTGACCGCAGGCTCGATCGAGCAGCGCGCAAGGCCGTCGACGCCAAGGCCGAGCCTGTTGCAGAGGGTGACATCCTGTCCCGACGGGAGCCGCCCCCGGAGGTCACCGATAGGGAAGCTTCAGGGTCCGATCAGGCGCTAGAGAACAGGCTTCACCCGCGCCCTTCGGTCAACTACCTGGAACGCGAGGCCCGCAATCGGTCCCTGGGCCTCATGGGTGAGCAATTCGTCCTGGCCTTCGAGAGAGCGCGTCTGCTGCAGGCCGGCCGCGAAAGGCTGGCTCGCCAAGTCGAGCACGTGTCGGTTACCCAGGGGGACGGATTGGGCTTCGACATCCGCTCGTTCGAGTGTGAGGGAGCAGAGCGGCTGATCGAGGTCAAGACCACAGGCTTCGGGAGGCAGACGCCGTTCTTCGTGAGCCGCAACGAGCTTCGCGTGTCACAAGTCCAGGACGCCGCGTATCACCTGTACCGCGTCTTCACCTACCGTGCCGACCCTCGCCTCTTCGTCCTGGACGGCGCCTTGAATCGAGCATGCAAGCTATCGCCGACGCAGTACCTGGCGCGAATCGGATGACATTCCCGACGAGCGGTCCGCGGATCGACTGGGCTCGACGCCGGGCCGCCTTTCCGAGCGCGTGACGATCTCGTTGAGGGGCGGCGAGCTGAAACAAGCTGAAGGCCTTGAGGATTCGTTCGGAGTTCTACCGAGTGTTCGCTCTCGCCCCTTGAGGTGCTCTCGATGAATGATGCCCTCCCCGATGCTGATGGCACCGGTGACCATGAGTATCCCCGCCAATGCCATCCTCATGATGGCGAATGCCAGCCACTTGCACGTCTCTCCGATGAGCAGCAGGCCAGCCTGCGACGCTGAACGCCGCGAAGACCAGCAGCCAGGCCTGGTCGTGGTGCTCGGCAAGGAAGTCGATCATCCAACACGTCCCTTCGCGATGACGCGGAGCAGATCGGCCGGGCCTACTTCCCAGAAGGCGCAGCCGCAGTCCAGGCACTCGCGGATCTCGTCGTCCGGCAGATGGTCGTTGTCCAGCACGATCTCCGGGAAGCCGTAGTCTTCATGCCATCCGAGGGCGGTCTGGCCGCTGCCGCAGCAGGGGCAGACCCAGGGGTCAGTCACAGTTTGCGAGGACAAGGTCACCTCCACAGTCGGTGATGTGACCGGCGACGTTGCGTCGGGCGATCTCGGTGCTGATCTCACGGGCGCAACCATGCCAGTCCAGGAGCACGAAGGCCCGGCAGAGGTCCCAGATCTGGCTGCCAATGATCACCTTTCCTTTGGACAGGGATCGCTCGATAGCATTCTGGATGGTTCGCCTGATCACGATAACCCCCTCACTTGTGATAATTCGGTGATTGCGTTCCCCATCATCTTGACTCCTTGGGGAGGGCATGTGGAGGGCAAGCTCGGGATGGTGCGTGGCCGGCCCATCGCCGCCGCATCGGCGGGCATGGCATCCGTCAAGCTCACAGGAGGCCGACGCTCACTGGCCGTCTGCAGAAGTGAGCCTCGTGGCGCGCCCGTCAGTCCTCCCGGGTGGGGTGCATCTGCATGAGTTCGATCCGCCTCTCGGGGTGCTGCACCATCTCCGCGTCCTTGAGGGTCGCTAGCCAAGAGGCTACACGGAGCACCGGTCGGAAGGGGATGGTCATGTTCGACGAACAAGGGCCCGGGGCTGAGCACGCCCGCGCGCGCCTCTCGCGGCTGGCCCCGTCCACCTGCCGCAAGCGTGTGCCCGGCGGCCTGCGCCTTACTTGGCCTTGGGTCTGACGAATCTGGTACGCGAGCGGAGGATGTGGTGGCTGGCGAAGAGTCATGCAGGCTCTGGCCGCGTTCCTGCGGCATCGCATCGCCGCGAAGGAACACGCGGTCCCCATCGATCTGGGCCACACCAGCGCGGATCTCGTCAGGCTCAAGGATGCCTGCGGTCACTTCCAGGACAGGAGCGCCGAGAGCGGCAAGAGGGCACAGGCTCTGGTGGCCGCGGCCTTCGATCTGGTGTTCGACGACGTCCGCACCGCGAGGGTCTTCGACCCCTCCCGCAAGCTGCCCGGCGACGTGCAGGCGTTCCACAAGCTGGAGCCGGTCGTCGCCGTCGAGGTGAGGGCCAAGCCGGTCACGTACTCGGATGCCATGCACTTCGTGCGATCCGTGGCCGCCGCCTCCTGGTCTTTGAAGGGCTCGCCGCGGGCGGCCTTGACATTGTTCAGGAGCTCGTTGAGAAGAGCGGCGCCAAGACCTTCACAGACATCATTCGCGACCTTGTGTTCGAGGCCGAGTCTTCGGACCGCCCTACTGCTGCCACGGACTTGAGCGCAATAGTAGCCGGGCCTGCCTCCTGGAGAGTAGTCACACGTAACCCAGTGGGGCGTAGTGAACCGCGGGCGAGGGCACTCGCGTTGGCCATTCACCTCCGCCGCGTGGCTCGACCGCGTTTCTCACTGGGAAGTAGCCTGCCCAGGGAGACCGGTGGCCATGGCGAACTCGATCCTTTCCAGCCACTCCGGTCCGTGCGCGCAACCCGCACGGTCCATCAAGCAGGCCTCAAGAATCTCCAACAGCTTCCCAGGAGAGAGATTCGTTCCGTGCGACTCAACCAGGAGCATGAACTGCTTGAGGGTGAGCGGCACGATATCGACGGGAACGAAGCCTTCTTCCTCCGGGCTCCAGAGTGCCTGGTTGAAGAACTGATTGGCTGTGTTGAAGCCGATCTTCGGCGCTAGAAAGAGGCCCAAGGTCCGCATCGGCGCGTGCTTCTCCATCTCGTCGAAAACGTGTCGAGGGACAGGCTCTGCCTCCGCGCTCCACTGGTTGTCGCCCGTCCGAAGTGTCACCTCGACAACCAAGACGTGGCGGTCGTAGCGGAACACCAGGTCGGCGACTCCGCCCCGGGCTGTGTTGGTCGGGTTGACGTCGGAATCCACTGGGAAGTTGCGGGTCTCTGCGACGGGGCACGCGATGGCGTTGGTGGCAAGCAGGGCTCTCCACACAGCCCACTCGAGCATGGCCGGCCGGTAGGTGCCATACGCGTTCCCGTCGATCACTTCCCCAAGCACCTCGAGAATGTCGGGCAAACACCGGGCTTGGCGGCGATAGAAGAGCTCCTCTCGCAGGTGTGCCACGTCGACGGCAGCTGACGCGCGCGCCAACTTGAGCTCGGGAAGCGGCAACGAGGGCCTCGAGGTTTCCGGCTGAGGTACCGCGCCTATCTGCTTGGCGAGGCTTGTACTCTGTGCCAAGAGGCGTTCGAGATCCTCACTCAGGAAGGCCGGATCATCGACGGGCAATCGGGGTTCGTCAGCATTCCAGAACCAGTCGCCAAACCCCTCCGCTTCCGCGTGACTGATCTCGCCGGCGCCGATCGCCGAGGCCAGGTTCTGCGCGTCCTCGGCTATCACGAGCTTGGAACCCCTCATTGTGAATAGGCCGGACATCCTACAGTAGCGGATGGTCGTGTCGGCATAGTCGCTGAATGTGCGTGCCCGACTGCTCAAGCGGTTCTCGGCGACGACCTCGACGAGCGCGTTCCATTCGGCCCCCTCCGCGATAAGGGTTCTGAGGCGATTCAGGGCTCTCCTCGAAGCGCGCGTCTCCGAGCCCTTGCCACCGGCGCACACCGCTTTGAGCCGGCTCACGCAGTCTGCGCTCTCCAAGAAGGGTCGGTAGTCGGCCACCGATGCGCAGATGTCCCGCAGATCCTCGCAGCGGGCATCAATCTCCTCTGCGTAGAGCTCGGCGGCGATACTCTTCGCGCAGGTGGCGAAGTACCTCCGCCGCGCAACGGACCCCCGGAGGTCAAGAATCGCGGCCCGGTAGGCCGCGCACTTTGCGGCGGCGCCGTCCACTTCGGAGTCCCTGATCGTGGTTACCAGGAACAATGCGATCTCATCTCGAGTTGGCCCCTCCAGGCGGAGCTCCTGCAGCGCAAGCACAACGCGCAGCACGAAGTGAAATGGATGAATATCGAAGCCGGCATACTGGCCTCGCCGAGAGGCCTCGAGCGGGGGCGGGAGCTCGATCTTCATCAATTGCCTGAGCCAGGTTTCCGTGGTGAGCGGCTCGCCCATCAGGAATCGATTGCCGGCGTCTGTGATTCTGAGCGGCGGCTGACTCTTGAGCGCGATCGCCAGACCCATCTGGTTTGCGGCTGAAGCCCACTTGCGCCCGGATACGGCCTGATCACGCTCTATCATATCGCCGGTAAGCACAGCGTAGGCCAGCAGAGAGCGATAGAAAGCCAGCTGAGCATCCTCATCGAACGTCTGGCCCTCGAGCTCCTTGAGGACGCGAAGGCCCGCCGCGATACGTTCCGGGCTGCGAACTGTGGTATTGCCCAGATTCCAGGTCTTCACGTAGCTATGAACAGGTACTCGGTCACGCGATTTCGGCGATTGCCGACCTTGTGGGCATGCGTCCCGAAGGTGTAGGTGTGCGAGATGTCGACCACTTCCACAGCATCGCAGTATCGTTTCAAGATGGCCACCATCTCTTCCCGAGTCGGAAGGCAGTTGGACGAGTATGACACCACGAAGGTTGCGCCCCGATACTTGGCAAACAGCCGGTCAAACGCGTCGTACACAGAGGTCCGGCGCTGGAACGGGGTCTCTCTGCGCACGATCTTCTTGGTCTTCGTGTGTTGCTGTATCTCAACATCCTCCCAGTACGAGACGAGACCCTCGATGAAGTGGTAGCGCCTTGTGTATTCATTGTCCGAGTGCGGTGTGAAGTAGGGCGGGTCAACGTACACCAGGTCGAAGGCCTGAAAAGGCAAGTCGAAGACATCCGAATGGTATGCGCTGCATGCTCGGTCGTTGTCGAAGACTGCGTTGTTCCAAAGGCCGGCAGCATCAAGAAAGTGGTCGCGCAGGCTTGTGCGTAGATCCTTGCGCCCGTCGTCGTATCTCTGCCCTGTATAGGTGAACACACCTCGTGCGCGCCGCTTCAGGCAAGCACGAGTTGCGGCAGAGAGAGCCAGAGACCGCTTGAGGGAATTCCTCAGGCCGAGCGTGTTGGCCCACAGCTCATCAAGAAATCGATTGTCGTCGTCGCTGAAGTAGAGGCCCCGGAACGTCCTGCTGATGAAATCGTCCGCGTTCGGATTCCGTGACACGAGCATGGCCAGATCGTCACTTGTCAGTATCTCGGTGGAGTTCGCGACGGACGCGTTCACCCAGTGATAGGAGAACGCCAGCATGTCGCCTGCGGTCACCGAGAGGCCCAGGCGTTTCAGAAGATATGCGACGCACCCGGAACCCGCGAACGGGTCGAGCGCTGACTGTGCCCCCAGCTCCGAAACGACGTCCGCGATGATCGGCAGCAGTCGTCGTTTGGAGCCCATGAAACGTGTCTCCGGGAAGCGCTCCAATGCTTCCGTCAAGGCGTTGGCAGCCGGAAGCAGGGACGCCGGTCTAGTCATGCGCCGGGCGATAGTTGGTGATGATGAGCTCCGCGACCGGGCCTCGTCGGCTGCCGACGCAGTTGATGCTCCTCGGGGCGCTGATGGTTGTGATTTCCCAGCCAGAATAGAGGCGTCGGACAAGCGGCATGTCGGAGTTGGACAGAAGCACTTGGCAGCCTCGGCCATCCAGCTCATGGGCGAGGTCCGCCAGGTCTTGGTGATCTGCCATGCCGAAGCAGCCCGCGTGGTAGCGGTCGAAGTCGGCGTAGCCGCCTGCGGGCACGTATGGAGGATCGAAGTAGACGAGGTCGCCAGAACGGCAGTCTGTCACTGCCTCTCGGAAACCCGTCGCTGACAGATGGCATCCCTGAAGGGCGCGGCTGGCAGCACGAATCTCCGGCGCGGGGACGAGCCGCGGATTCGCGTAGCGCCCCATGGGAGTGTTGAACTCGCCGCGACGATTGACGCGCCACAGCCCGTTGAAGCAAGTCCGATTGAGGTAAACGAACCTGGAGGCTCGCTCTACGTCCGTGAGCACGTCGGGATTCACTGCACGAACCCACTGGTAGTGTTCTTGAGAATAGACGTGCGTGCCCAAATGCGCGATAAGCTGCTCGGGCTTGTCGCGCACGACTGCGAAACAGCAAGTTAGTTCCACGTTCACGTCGCTGAGGCACGAGTCTGGTTGAGGCATGGAGAAGTAGAGTGCGCCGCCACCGAGGAACGGTTCGTAGTAGCGACTCCATGTCGCGGGCAGACAGCGATGGAGCTCCGCCAAGAGGCGCCTTTTGCCTCCAGCCCATTTCAAGAAGGGCTTCGTGGCGGCGGGGAGGTCTTCGCGGTCACTTCGCGCAGCAGCGCTTGCTTCCATGGAACCTGCTGCGCTCCTTCCATATCGCGACCCTGTCGGATGAGGGTTCGCATGTTGCTGCGGCACGGGAGTCTAGAACACCGCTCGGACGTCATTCCGGTTCTGTTCTCAGTTTAGCCCAGCAGGAAAGGGAACACACGGCGCGGCATCTCAACGATGGGTGCATGATCGACGATCCTAATTTGATCGTGGCATAATCCTCCTGACGGCCGTCACTCGCGCCCCACGGAGATCCCCATGCCCGAGCCCTTCGCCCTCACCTGCGATTCCTGCGGCGAGCCCATGCTCCCCAACCTGAGCCAGGCGGACGCGGACGGCTGCCTGTGGATCTGCATCGACCCGGACTGCCCGGAGCTGTGCGCCGGGGAGCTCGAGACCGAGGACCTGATGGAGGGCGGCGTGCCGAAGGCGCTCGCCGCCCGTCTCGTGCGGCTTATCGACTACTACGAAGACACCATCGAGGAGCTGCATGCGCAGGGCGCGGGGCGCGGGGAGGAGGGCGCGGACGCGGGCGGCGGCGCGGCCGCTCCGCCGCTCGCGGGCTCGCGCGAGCGGGCGCAGGCCGATCTCGCGGCGCTCCGCCGTCAGGTGCGCGAACTGCGGCGGCGCTCCGCCCTGGCCGCCGCCGCGGCCGATCAGCTCAGTCTCGAGTTCTTCGTCTCCTGCCACAGCAACGACTTCGCCGCGGCCCAGGACGCCCGGCGCGCCCTCGCAGCCATAGCGGCGCTCTGCGGCACAGCGCGCCACGCCGCTGTCGACGCCGAGGAGTGCCTCGGCGGCATCGCCTCCGAGCTGCCGGGGATGTTCACCGCGGGCGAACTGTCGTGCCCCCGCTCTCAGTATCCCTTGACCCGAAAGGGTCTCCCCGAGGGAGAGGAGACCAGGCTTGAAGAAGTCACGGTTCAGCAGGACCCCGCCGGTCTGGAAGCCGTAGCACTCCGGCTTCCCGGGGATGTGCCAGATTGGCGACATCGGCGACTCGAGGAGGTGGTGCATGCCGGATCCGAACACTCCGATCACTGAGCGCACAGCGCGGCTTGTCGAGGTCGAAGGCCGCGACCAGGAGGTGCGTACCCGTGTTGTCGGCGAGGAAGTACTACGGCGGCTCGCTCTCCTGGAGGAGCTTGGGACCGACCATCCGACGGCGCAGCGCCTCCGCGATCTCGGCGCCTACGTCCAGGGCCGCGGCATCTACCGCAACCGTTCCCGCACTGAAGACGTCTGCCCGCCTCATGGCCTCACCCAGGCCATCCGGATTCACCATGAGCAGGACGATAACGACATCGACGGGGACGGCGTGATTCATCGCTATCCGTGCAGCAAGCAGATCACGCAGGATGTGCGCGACATCGCGGCGACGAAGAACGCGGAACGGCTGAGTGTCCCGGTGTTTGTCATCACCGATTCTGAGGTGGACGAGAAACGACGTCGCGTGAGGCTGGCGACGGTCGCCGCCCATGACGATGCTGAGGGCTACTTCGCCCTCTTCTTCGGAGATGCAGGCCGCGCCCCGGCCCGGCCGCAAGTCCGGCGAGCCAAGCTTGGTGACTTCGTGCTCGAGAGGAAGCCCGCCGTGCGACAGTCTCGCACGGGCAGGCGCGTGCAGCGGTCGGCATTCCGCGAGCGCCGCCTCGACTACTACGGTGAGGCGCGATGTGCTGTCGGCGACCTCGCCGCACCGGAGGCGCTGGACGCAGCCCACCTGAGGGACAAGGTCGTGGGCGTGAACGGTCTGTGCGGTTCGGACCACCCGCGGAACGGACTCATCCTGTGCGCGAACCACCACAGGGTGCTGGATCGAGGACTCCTGGGGATCGAACCGCAGAGCCTGACACTCGTCTTCACTCCGCCTCACGGCGCGGGCAGCCTGCGGGTGACGCGCAAAGACCTGACTCATCTCAGAAGCCAGCCCCACCCCACCGCCCTCGAGCACGCGTGGCGGGTCTACCTGTTGAAGAGAGTGCCGCGGACCACCGAGTGACGAGCCGCACGGACGTCAAAGCAGCTTGCGGGAGTCGCGGGGCGTCGTCCTCGCCACGAGCTCGGTTCGTCGCCTCGAAGTCCAGCGTCGACCGCGTCCTGGGGACGTAGAATCCATTGTCAACCAGCAGCAGGGGACCATGGGATTCGAACCTGACATCCGACGGGATGACGAGCTCACCGCCGCGGAGCTGACCGCCACCTTCCAGTGTCAGCAGGGCAAGGGCAGGCGCTGTTCGGAGGCCACCGACAGTCTCGTTCTCGTGGTCGATCACACGCACAAGCATGCCGCCTCGATCTACGCCGATGAGTGGGATGAATCCGGCGTCCTCCACTACCGTGGCACCGGCCTGCGCGGTGACCAGAGCCTTGACTACGGGGGCAATCGCCGGCTACGCGACGCCGAGGCGAAGGGGACGGGCGTCTTTCTCTTCGACAAGACCAGGTCCGGACGCTATGTGTATCAAGGGAGAGTCAGGCTCGTGGACGAGTCCTATCGCCGACGAGAGCCAGACGTCGATGGGCAGCCACGCTGGGTATGGGTCTTTCCGCTCAGGCTCCTTGCTCGGGCGGCAGCGGCGGCACAGGCTGCCGCGGCCACGGTAGAGACTCAGCGGCTGTTCCAACCCACACTGGTCTCGGACCACGCTGCGATGCCGCGCTCGACGCCGCCGTCGCCGCCGAACGTGGAGGCGACGTCGCACGACGAGATCCAATGGCGCCTTCTCGAGATGGGCGCGCTCCTGGGGCTGGACGTCTGGGTGGCCAGGAACGACCGCGGCAGGTCTTTCGAGGACCAGGCATTCCTCGATACGCCTCGCCTCCGGGAGTCGCTGCCGCGTCAGTTCGAGGCCGAGGTCATGGCCTTGATCCAGCACATCGATGTGCTTTGGCTGCGCGGCAACCGGGTCGAGGCCGCCTTTGAGATCGAGCACACGACCTCCGTGTACTCCGGGCTGCCGCAGATGTCCGATCTGGTGACCCTGCACCCCAACATCCTCATTCGCCTGTACATCGTCGCGCCGGATTCGCGAAGGACCAGGGTGTTGGCGGAGCTGGTTCGGCCTACCTTCGACGCCTTGGAGCCCCCGCTGCGGAGCATCTGCGGATCCATCCCGTATTCGAGCCTGTTCCGAGAGGCGGAGACCGTGAGGAAGTACCAGGACCAGTTGAAGCCCGGCTTCCTGAACGGGATCACCGAGTACGCGCCATCGCTGCAGGAGGGGTATCGCTCAGCCTGAGCCGTCGTCGTCTCTCCGCTTTCTCATTGCATCTCGTGTCGTCCAAAGTCCCTCGTCGCTCCTTGTCGGCCGTCACCCGCCCTCCAGGTTGGTCCCCATGCGCGAACCCTTCACGCTCACCCGCGACGATCTGCAGATGCGGACCATCAAGGCCCTCGAGGCAGGCGAGATGCCCGAAGGAGAGGAGCCCTGAGTCCTTGCAGATTCAAGGCTGCCGGTAACGTGCGCGCGGAGCGCGCCGGTGTCCAGCCGGCGGGTGAATCACGCCTGGACGCCGGCGTCGCAGCTTCGCGTCCGGCGAGTGTAGTGCAGTCACGAGAGTCAGCGGCCGCGCAGGAGGGGCAACACGATGGATGAGACTCAGAAGCGGAGCTTCCGCCAGCAGGTGATCGCGCTTCTCAAACTGAGCGCGGACGGCGAGCGCTCCGCCGCCGGCTCCCTTCTCAACGATTCTCGGCGCCGACAAGCATCTTGACCTGTGCCGCGCGTCTTTGACAGGTGGGCGAACGGCTCTCCGGGGAGACAATGCGCGGGGCCGGCGGTGGACGTTTGGCGGCGCCGCTGCCGCGGGGCGCTCGGCTGCCACAAGGCCGATGGAGTGGTGGGCGGCACAAGCGCCGCGCCGCCCGCAGTCCGTGGAGCAGGTGCAACGGGCGGAGATGATTTGGTCAATGTCAACATTGACTCGTTCATAGTAATTGATATACTTCTGCGGTGTCGCAGTTTCAAAACCCTGAGGCGTGCACGATGTTCCCGCGCACCATCGCAGCGCAGATGCGCGACGGCTTGGGCAAGCCGGGCACCGCCTTGATCCTGTATGGCCCTCGCCAGGCGGGCAAGACCACTCTGGTGCGGCAGCTCGTCGAGGAGCTTCCCGATGCCGACGCGGACGCCGCCGCCGAGACCATCGTCTTCGTCGGCGACGACCTCTACACCCAGTCGCTCCTCGCCCGCCACGAGCTGGAGCATCTCAAGCGCACCGTGGGGGGCGCCACAACCATCTTCATCGACGAAGCCCAGCGCATCGAGAGCATCGGCCTGACCATCAAGCTGCTGGTCGACCATCTGCCGGTGACGGTCATCGCCTCGGGCTCGGCCTCGTTCGAGCTCGCCGATCGCCTGAGCGAGCCTCTGACCGGCCGCTCGCGCACCTTTCGCCTGCATCCGCTCTCCTGGCAGGAAGTGGCGGTGAAGTACCGCATGACGGCGCCGGACACGGCCCTCGAAGAGATGCTCCGCTACGGCATGTACCCCCGCGTGCACACGCTGAAGACAGGCGCCGAGAAAGAGGAGTATCTCTACAACTACCTCAACAACTACCTGTACCGCGATCTCCTGGAGCTCGAGCAGATCAAGAAGCCCAGGAAGGTGGTCGACCTCCTCGCGATGCTGGCCCACCAGATCGGCGCCGAGGTGGCCGTTTCCGAGCTCTCGAACGGCCTCGGCATCAGCCAGAAGACGGTGGAGAACTACCTGGATGTCCTCGAGAAGATGTTCGTCCTCGTGAACCTCCGCGGCTTCAGCCGCAACCTGCGCAAGGAGGTCACCAGGACCTCCCGCTACTACTTTGCCGACGTCGGCTTGCGTAATGCCCTCATCCGTTCCTTTGTCCCGCTGGCGCTGCGCGGCGATGCGGGGGCACTGTTCGAGAACTGGTTCGTCATCGAGCGCATGAAGCGCGCCGGCAACCACAGCCGCCACACGGGGTTCTACTTCTGGCGCACCTACGATCAGCACGAGATCGACCTGGTGGAGGATCTCGATGGCAGGATCACCGGCATCGAGTGCAAGTGGTCGCCCACGTCCAGGGTCAAGGCCTCCAAGGCTTGGCGGCAGGCCTATCCGGAGGCCGCTCTTGAGGTCGCGACGCGGCAGAACTGGGCCGGGTACCTTGAGGATGGGGGATTGCATCCGCGATAAGTGTGCCGCGTAGCAGCCGCTCATGGGTCTCCCGCACGGGAGCCGTGACGTCCGAGCGCGCCGGCGTGCGGCGCGACGGCGCCGCGCGAAGGCCTTCTCCCAGGGAGACGATCAGGAAGAGCACCGCTGACGTGAGGACGAGAATCGTGCATGAGACCCGCAGCCCGGCCTGCGGCGACGTCGGCGTCGCTGGAGTCGATGAGCAGATCCGTATCCAGCGGACTGGCCGGAATCCGGCTGCTGACGAAAGCCAGGATGAGATGCTGGTGCGGCCCAATGGGCTCGGTGAGGCAGACCGCCGGACGAACTTTGGTGCTGGAGTGGCCGTCGAGAGGAAACCGAACGAGACCGACCTCATGCTTCGTCATCGTAGGGTTTGCCGTCGATCAGCGTGTAGATGTCCTCTTCCGGGTCGCGGACAAAGTCGAAGGCGGGGCTGATGGGGGCAGCCGTCGCAGGCAGTCGACAAGGGTGCGCTCCGGGGACGTGGCCGCGACAAGGGCGTCGCCGGCTCTCACGCGATCCACCAGAAGCTGACCCTCATCGTGAGCGAGCAGAGCGCCGGGTGGAGCGAGCCCCACGAAGCGGTATCCGCGGAGCTCGAAGGCGGCGCGTCGCCAGGCCGACGTGTAGTAGACCGTGCGGAACGGCGAGTGCGCGACGCCGAGCGCTTCGAGGGCCGAGTGATGTGAGACCACGGCGTCGGGCGCCGCCTTGGCGGCCACCAGAAAGACGTTCGGCACGCTGTCGCGGTAGACGCCGAGGTTGGATACGTAGAGGCCCCGAGTAACGCGGGCGGCCTGTTCGCGCCGCTGCGCGTTGCAGAGGTTGTTGTAGCGCGTGCGCGGTCTCACGCGCGGATCCACGGCGCAGAGGTACTCCTGCAGCGTGAAGACCTGGTGCGCTTCGCGGTAGCGGAGGGTCTGCGACGGTTTGGTGTTCATTAATGCTGCCACTACCTACCTATTTGGGACTTCACTCCATGCATGCAGCAACACCATGCACCTCCGTGCCGGACTTGACAACGTTGGCCGGGCCGGCCGCGCGCCTGGTGGAGACGGCCACGAGGACGGCCGCAAGCGCCAACAGGCTCCCGGCCTGCCCGAGCTCGGTGCGCCTTGAGTGTCACGAGTTTCTGGGCATAGTTCGCCTGCCCGCGGGCGGGTGGCCGTGCTCGCCGTTCGGCCGGCCGTTCGGCTGGGCTGGTGTGATCTGCTCGTTCATGGATACGAGCGTAGCGGGCCGGCGACGCGCTGTCAGCGGTGACAAGCGCGTCTTCGAGAATCGCCGGATTGGCGACTATCAGGAGCTCTTCGTCTTTGACGCGACGCACGCGAACGCGCTGTGCGAGGAGGCCACCGGGTTCGTAGCTCAGATGCGGCGGCTTCTCTCGCACGACCAGGAGGCTTGACCGGCGCAACGGTGGGAGCGCGCCGTTCGTCGCGGGCGCTGCCCGCGCTCGGCAGTAGTCTCACGCATTGCCGGCGAGGGCGGCGGAGCGGGTGACAGCGGTCGCCGCCCGGCGCCCGCCCCGCGCGGCGCTTCGTCAGCCCGCGACCTTCTGCGCTCTGAATGGGATGCGCCGGAGGTCGAGCCCTCAGAGCGCGATCACGTCCAGGTCGGTGCGCGTGAAGTCGTCACCCGTGGCCAGCAACGCCTCGCCGGAGAGCTTGGCCACCGCGTAGGTGAGGCAGTCGCCGTAGTTGAGCGCGGCGGGGTGACGGCCCTTGCCATAGACCACGAAGGCCTCCGTGGACTCGACCCAGTGCGCGTCCGCAAAGGGCACGACCGTCACCTGGTACTCCTGGAGCAGGCGCGCGATCTTGGGGCGCGGGTCGCGGCCCAGACGGGCGGCGAGGACGATGGCCGTCTCCGAGAGCGTCGGCGCCCCGACGCCGAGCGCCCCGGCCGTCTCCAGCTGCGCCAGCACAGCCTCGCAGCCGGGCTCGCGCAGGATGACCGCGACCAGCGCCGACGAGTCGATGATCATGCCGCGCCGGCCGTCATGTCGCGCCGGCCTTCATACGCCGTCGGCCCCGTACCCGAGGATCTCGTCTTCGAGAGCCCTGTCGCGCGGCTTGTCGAGAAGGTGGGCGGGGATGTCGGCCCAGATCTCGCCCTCCAGAAAGCGGCGGCGTTGGGCAGCCCTTGCGGCCGGGGTGACGCGCATGGCCAGGCGGTCGCGGCGCTCCTGCAGGGCCACGCGGATGGCCTGCGTCTTGCTCTCGCCCGTCATGCGCGCGACTTCGTCCGCCAGTCGTTCGACCTCGACGTTCTTGATGGTGACTCCCATGAGCGGTTCACTCCTCGGCCGGCTTGGCTCGTCTCCAGAATACCACCTTGGCCAAGAAAGTACACCATAGTGTAAGACGTGCGGTCGGGGCCGACGGATTGAAGACCGCGTCGGGCCGGGGCGCCGGGTGGTGGGCGTAGGTGCGGGT
>Ga0194044_10000980_pt1 | contig 14413 bp, 10 predicted proteins | sample JunL4417m_MetaG_FD_155460 | JGI IMG/M metagenome (GOLD analysis project Ga0194044, IMG submission 155460) | Anoxic zone freshwater microbial communities from boreal shield lake in IISD Experimental Lakes Area, Ontario, Canada - Jun2016-L442-17m | ecosystem: Environmental > Aquatic > Freshwater...
CCCTTAGTCCTTATGTGAGTTGATCCTCAAAGAGAAAGTTGATGTAACAGTTTGTTGCGGGATTGAAGAAGAATTTTTCCAGTACTTAACCTGGAAGAAAGTTCGTGTAATTGATTCCGTGGTAGGCAGTTGCGAAAGAATTGTAGACTGTTTCAGGATGGGAACCCTTACCCCGGGAACTATCTTGAGGTAGGCGGGCGGCTCGAAAGAAGGCTATTTCATTTTGTACTATAATTTGTCATTTTGTTTCATATCGCGTTTCAGCAAACCGAATAGTTCAACTTGCAGGCGCATGTTACGATATTCGCAGCGGCGTCGTGGAATGGTTGGATAGCTAACCCGGGTATAGAATGCTCTGGTGAATAGATCAATCCAAACACTATCTACCGACAACTCCAGGAGCAAACCCCTTGATCCGAAATACATAGAATGGTGGTTTGGCCGTTTCATTTAGATTATTAAGGGGAGCGGACCGATGCAATTGACTTGCCACAAAGTACAGATAACCATCAGGACCAAAGCTGAATGACTCCGGCCAGGAAATAATGGCATCCTGTATCAACTCTTTATACTGGCGATCCGGGGTAATTACACCGATGGCGTTTGCTTCAAGGTCGCTAATATATATGTTCCCTCCATTGTCTATGGAAATACCGTCACAGATAGGTTTGTCGCTGTAACGCTCTACCCTGTCCGCTAGTTCTGAAGAAGTCAAGTTGGGGTTACGAAGATCGGCTGTGCGGATTCTATACATGCTCGTCCCGTTCATGGGACCATAGTAAAGCCATTCGTTCGAAGCATCCAAGGCTATGGGATTCACACCTATGAGCATCGCCAGTTTTCCGGAGTCCGGAAGTGTAAAATTAAGCTTTCGATGTTCCATAACCAAAGGGATTTCTTCAGGCTGAACACTTTTGTGACCCTGGAGGACATACCGACTGGTCCGGTTTCCAGGTCAACAACCACTAACGCTGAATTTCTAGCCCCTCCGCTGTGGGAGATGTAACAAACCCTGTTGATGGGGTCTACAGCCAGGTCATTAAGAAATGCCGTTTCAGGCAAAGCAATTTTGTTTTCAGACTTCGGAGGGATCAGATAGACAACTTTGTGGAGCCGATTATTGACCGTGTCCCAACCGACCAGTTTCTTGTCCGACAAGTTTCTTAGACCGGTGTCGAGCATCCAGACAACACCATTGGTGTCGCATTGAATACCCAATACAGAGTCGAAGGAGCTCCCAGCATTTTTTGTATTGCCCCGATTCCAGCTTTTGTCAGGAAATGGAACCAGTTTATTGTCTTTGAGAAGTTCCACGACCCGATCCTTGGGCGAATAGAACGGGTGAAGGCTTAGAATGATTCGTTTGTCGGGTGTCACGGTAATGTTCCCGGGTCCTACGTCAAGTCGGGCTACTACCTCCAAATCCACGGCAAAAGACTGGCTCGTAATCAAAGCGAGAAGTAGGGCCAAACAAAATGTGATCACTATTTTTAGGCGCATGATTGCCCCTTTCAGAGATCTATAAAAGTCTGAAGTCTCTTAAAATTATTTTACCATCCGGCGATCAATAAAACAATTGGATGATGGCCATCTGTTCTGGAAATGTGGGGGCCATCTGTGCAATAATATTTTCAGTAAGCCCGTCGTTATCGCAGAAGGAATACGATGAAAGATTGGAGAGTGCTTCTAGTTGACGATGAAGAGGAATTTCGTTCCACCCTCGCAGAACGATTGCGTCGAAGAGGAATTACCGTAAATGAAGCCGGAAGTGGGGAAGAGGCTTTTCGTATCATCGAAGTCTTTGCGCCCCAGGTTATCGTACTTGACGTTCTGATGCCTGGAATTGGGGGCTTGGAGGTTCTCAAGCGCGTCAAAGCCGGTCACCCGAACATTCAAGTGATTCTCCTGACAGGACTCGGCACGACGCAGGAGGGCCGTGAGCTTGGAGCCTTTGACTATTTGATTAAGCCGATACACATAGAAAAACTGATCGAAAAGATAGGCGACGCTTTGGACCATGATTAGAGGATGCAGTGGATAAAAGATTTGTCAGAATATTGCGTCTGAAGCTCATTGTCACGGCACTACTCTTATCGATTGCGCCGCTTTTGGTTCTGGGAATCACTTACTATCGCCAGTTCAACCAAGCGGCGAGAGACAACGCCATTGAGTCGTTGACCCGTCTTGCAGAGAACAGGCGGAATTCTCTACAGCGGTTCTTCGATGATCGTATCGCTCAATTAAGCAGCATAACCCAGACACAGCCTTTGCAGCGTATCAGAGACGAATCACAATTAACGACTTTTCTCAACATGGTACAGTTGCAGTCGAATGTGTTTCTGGCCCTCGAAGTTATAGATCAGAACGGAGACCGACTGGCCTACGCAGGGACTCAACCGCTACCAAACGGCACACTTCACTATAAGAATGAAGCCTGGTTTCATTTAGTCATGTCGTCCGGGGTCTACATCAGTGACGTTTTCTCAGGTTTTGCCAATGTTCCTCAATTGCTGATAAGTGTTACGAAATGGGATGAAAATGGAAGTTGGATTCTACGTGCGGCGATAAGATCGGATATCATTGACGAGATAGTCAGGTCAGGGCATGTAGGAAATAGAGGTGACGCATTTGTTGTCAATGCCAATAATGTGCTTCAAACAAAGCCTTCTTTTAGCGGTAAAATATTCGGGCATCCGACACCGCCGGATTTTTCTTCATCGACTGGCGTAAGGTCTGAGGAGATGATCGAACAGAGCCGAGAATGCCTCTTTGCCGCAGCTCAGCTTACCAACCCCAAATGGGTTCTAGTCATCAGGCAAGATCTTCCGGAAGCGATGGGCGGCCTTTTCAAAGGTACCCATTTGCAAATTCCCATTGTTATTTCTATTAGTTTGTTGGTGGTTATCTCTGCAATTATGCTAAACCTTTACATCACGAATGACGTGGCTCGTGTGTTGCAACAAGTTTCTAAGATTCAAGACCCAATAATCCAGTCGAGTAAGATGGCTGCTCTAGGGAAGATGGCTGCAGGAATAGCCCATGAGATAAATAATCCTCTAGCGATAATCGGTGAAAAAGCAGGATGGATGAAGGACCTCCTTGATGAAGAAGACGTTTCAAACAGCGAAAACTTTCAAGAGCTTCAGGAATGCGTCAACAAAATACGTGACCAAATAGACCGTTGTAGAACCGTTACCCACCATTTGTTGCAATTTGGACGCCGAATCGCCCCGATACAGGAATCGGTCGACATAAACCAGATTCTGGCTGACACTATCATCTTGTTTAAGAGTGAAGCGTCTTTTAGAGGTATTGAGATCAACACCAATTACGAGGAACTACTCCCTCGTATCACCACAGATCCGACGCAACTTCAGCAGGTATTTCTCAATATTATTGACAACTCCATCGACGCGATTGGTAAGTCTGGAACTATAGGAATTAAGACAAGTGTTACATCGGGCGCAAACAGTGAAATCATGATTGAGATCTCGGATAATGGCCCCGGCATACCTAAGCATCTCTTGGGACGGATTTTTGATCCATTTGTCACCACCAAGAAAAGCGATGAAGCGACAGGATTGGGCCTATCAATCAGTTATGGCATCGTTGAGAAACTTGGAGGACATATCGAGGTTGCAACAGAAGAAAACAACGGCGTAACTTTCACAATCCGCTTGCCTTTAATGTAATGCTTAGAGTGACATAAATGCTGAAAGAAATATCATGTCATTAGGTTTTTAATAATGTTCAATCCCAAAATAAGCAGTTCGTATTACAGGTCATTGACGAGAAACATTGTATTGATAATTGTCGGTGTGTCAGTCATCCCATTGATTTTAATCACTCTTACTTTCCGGCATTATTCGATAATATCTTTCAAGAACAATATCGAAAAACATTATAAATTGCTTAGCCAGAAGCATCGGGAAAACATAGATGGTTTTCTGAATCAGCAATTGACCAACATCTCATTGTTAAAGAACTGCGCAGGCTTTGAACAGCTTGCGAATGACGAATTCCTTAAAGATAAGCTAAAATGCCTACAGGAAAATTCTAATGACGCCGTGGTGGACTTGGGGGTCATAAATGATCAAGGCGTGCAAATCCATTATGCCGGGCCATATCATCTGAAGAATGCCGACTACGGCCAAACTCTATGGTTCAAAGAAGCTTTGGAGAAGCCAAGCTTTATTAGCGATGTGTTTCAGGGATTTCGAGACACCCCTCACTTCATAGTCACCGTGAGTGGAGAGCGCAATGGATCGAAGTGGCTTTTGAAAGCTACAGTTGACTTTGACAAGTTCAATTCTCTTGTCGAAAACATTCGGATTGGAGAAACCGGATCGGCCTTCATACTGAACCGGAAGGGAGAAAGCCAAACAAAACCTCAGGCAAAAGCCCCTAATTACAAGGGACCCTATATCCGTTTCCTCTCGTCTGAAGCGCTCCTTGCGCAAGAGGACACGGTAGTTGAGTATTCTGAAGCGTTTGGGACTGGTCATATCCTTGTAATGTCAAGATTGAAGGGTGGCGATTGGGCGCTTGCGTTTGAACAAACAGAACCTGACGCTTACAAGGGGCTCTATTCAATCCGCACTGTAACTGTACTGATTTTCTTCATAGGGGTCGCCGTGATTTTTATCGTTGCGGTGGTCCTGTCCAGGAGACTTGTGTCTCGGATGAGGCAAGCCGATCTAGAAAAAGAGATGATGAATGAAAAGGTTATCGAGGCCGGCAAGTTGGCTTCAGTTGGAGAACTTGCAGCGGGGATCGCACACGAGATTAATAACCCGGTTGCTGTGATGGTTCAAGAGGCGGGATGGATTCAGGACATCATTGATGACTCCGAACGTGGATCAATACCTATGGTGGAAGAATTTGAGGAATCGGTGAACAAGATAAAGGCCCAAGGCGCTCGTTGCAAACAAATAACCCATAAACTCTTGAGTTTTGCGAGGAAAACCGACCCTATTCCTAAAAGAGTCAATATAAATGATGTAGTGCAAGAATCTATAGCCTTGTGTGAACATAGGGTCCCATCCGGGTCCAACATTATTCGAGCCGAGTTTGCAGAGGGTTTGCCGCCCGTTCGTCTTTCCCCCTCAGAGGCTCAACAGATTTTCGTGAACTTGATAAATAATGCTCTCGATGAGATAGAATTCAAAGGCGGTTTACTCAAGATAACTACAAGGCTGGAGGGTGATCAACTTGTGGTGGACGTCTCCGACAACGGGCCGGGGATACCGGATCATATCCTGCCACGAATATTTGATCCTTTTTTCACTACCAAACCTGTTGGAAGAGGTACAGGGTTGGGGCTTTCCATCTGTTACGGAATGGTAAAGAAATGGGGTGGGGTCATAACGGTGAATACGGCCAAAGGTATCGGAACAACTTTTCATGTAAAATTTCCGGTGTCCAAAGTAATCGAGAAAAAGGCGAATTGAGCTTGTGGCAGACCGGAGTGGGGAATCTATGGGCATGTAAAACGCCATTTTGCCGAAGTTTAGGGTTTTGTGAGACAGTGCTGAGTCTTATATTCGCGACAGTTTTCTTTTGGAAACTTTCTTCTTTTTCATCCACCTAAATCCTGCTATTATGATTTATTATTTCCGACGCCTATTGCGGCAGTTTGAGTATCCCGCCGCTTATCAAGCTGGATTTCATACTATGATCCATGCAGAAGTAGCCATCGGGGAAATGTTAACAGGGCCAATTATTTAGAACATGACGGACGTTTATCTCCTAGCTCTGGGCATTTTTGCCGGGGCCTACATGGCATGGAACATCGGCGCAAACGATGTCGCTAATTCCATGGCCTCGTCAGTAGGCGCTCGCGCTATTACTCTTCGTCAAGCCCTTGTACTAGCTACAATACTCACTTTTCTCGGTTCAACCTTGGTCGGCTCACATGTTGCTCAGACTATCAGAAAGGGCATAGTCTATTCAGAGGTCATAGGAGATCCCAAGATCATTCTCTTGGGGTTGATTGCAGCGCTTCTTTCAGCTTCTTTTTGGGTATGTCTGGCCACTTACCAGAACCTGCCGGTTTCCACTACTCATTCTATCGTCGGGGCAATGATCGGGTTCGGCGTTGTTGCCGGAGGAACCGCTGCGGTGAACTGGAAACAGGTACTATATATTGTCACTTCGTGGGTCCTCTCCCCGCTGTTAACAGCGGCGGGCGCTTTCGTAATGTTCCGATTTATCGACAAGGCTGTGCTTGCGAGAATGGACACTACGGGCGGGGTTGCAAGAACCACCCCTATATTGATAGCCGCGACAATTTGCATTATGACCCTTTCCCTACTCCTGGACACACCTCTAGGAAAAAAGGTTGACTTGAGCATTACCGGAGCTTTTGTAGCTTCTCTACTTGCAGGGGGCGCAAGCTACATAGTTTCGGGCATCGGCATCGGTCGGTTGTTGCGCAAAGAACACTCAACCTTGGGTGAAGGCGACAGGATTTTTCGATATCTGCAGGTAATGACGGCGTGCTACGTAGCGTTCGGAAATGGAGCGAATGACGTAGCCAACGCGATGGGGCCACTTGCCGGAATCTATTTTATCTTCGCTACTGGGACAACAGCGGAATCTTCCCCGATACCTGTTTGGATGCTCGCATTTGGAGGTTCGATGATCTGCGTCGGTATCTGCACATGGGGTTACAAGGTCATTGAGACGGTTGGATCCAAAATCACGGAGCTTAACAACATTAGGGGTTTTACAGTAGAGTTTTCCGCCGCGACCTTCATACTCATAGCATCCATGCTGGGCTTGCCTGTCTCCACTACTCACGCTGCGGTGGGGGCCTACATCGGGGTAGGATTGGCCCGGGGTTTGGCTGCTCTTGATCTTGGCGTATTATGGAAAATTATGCTTTACTGGATAATTACCGTGCCCGTTTCGGCGGTCACGTGCGCTATCATATACTTGTTGCTCTCCTTAATATTCATGTGAAGGTGATTTATGAGAAATCCGCTTACTTCTCTGTTCAGAGTTTCCCCCTTCGAGAACACGTTCAAGCACTCGGTAAGAGTAGCGCAGTGTGGACCGCTCTTTGTAACAGCGGTACAAAGTTACTTCGGCGGAGACAGGGACACATTTGAGATCCGCAAGGATGAAATAAGGGACCTCGAAGCAGAAGCCGACAGAATTAAGAGAAACATCAGGGCTCACCTTCCGGCTTCACTACTTATGCCGGTAGACAAGTCGGTCTTCTTCGCGTTTCTGCGGGAAGCTGATAAGGTCGTAGACTGTATCAAGAATGCTCTATACTGGATGTCATATTACAATCTGGTCCTGCCGGAATATATACAAAAAGATTATATTACTTTAGCCAAGGAAGTCGGCGATTATCTGGGGCTATTGCCCGAAATGGTCCTTAGGGCTCACACTTATTTCAACAGCCGGACTGAAAAGGACAGACAGTTGGTAAAAGACATCATCAGGGAAATACGTTGGAGAGAAAAAGAGTCTGATGATCTCGAAAAGACTATTCTTATAAGATTATGCGCAGATGAATCCGTGGCGCCCAGGACATTTTTCCTTACGTGCAAACTGGTGGAAACCACGGGAGACATCGCTGATCACCTTGAGAACTCCTCCGACATGATGCGGGCGATGATAGCCAGATAAAGTTTCAGCCCATCTGTCTCCGATGACTAAAGTCACGCCGGGTCTTGACTACATACATTTCATTGCGGGTCACTGGTTGTTTTTTGCGGTCTGACCATGTGTGGACTCGTCCAGGACCTCACGAACCATTTTTAGAAATTGGCTCGTATTGTATGGTTTCTCAACGAATCCTTTTACATTGCAAGCTGGAACGCTATCAGATGGTTCATTCACCGCATATCCGCTCGCAATAAGAATATTGGCTTTAGGGTTGAGCCTAAGTATCTCAGCCGAACATCGTTTGCCATCTATTTCCGGCATGATAGAATCCAAAATTACCAGAGAAATACTATCCCCTCGACTTTGGAATATTTTCAACGCCTCTTTGCCGTTAACGGCCGTGATGACATCGTACCCGTAACTTTCAAGAAGTTCTTTGGTGAGGTCCAGCACGCTGTTGTCATCGTCCGCCAAAAGAATGGTCTCCGTTCCACCTGAAATATCCGTCTCTGTTGATGGAGATTCTAAATCATTCGCCGAACTGACTGCAGGAAGATAAATCTTGAAGCTCGTCCCCAGTTCAGGCTCACTGTAACAGACTATGTAGCCTTGATGAAGCTTAACTATGCCATACACAGTCGCGAGCCCAAGACCTGTACCTTTGCCAGCTTCTTTGGTAGTAAAGAACGGCTCGAAGATGTGGGCCAGAGTTTCCTTATCCATACCGTGACCGGTGTCTGAAACAGCCAATAACACATAACGCCCGGCCTTGGCCCCAAGGTTCCGGCGACAATATTCCTGGTCCAGTTCAACGTTGTTGGTTGTGATGGTCAATGTCCCACCATTCGGCATGGCGTCTCTAGCGTTCACAGCAAGGTTCATAAGAATCTGTCCTACCTGTGATGAGTCGGCTTGGGCTGATTCCAGGTCGCCGTTTAGATGTAAATCGATCTTTATGGTCTTTGGAATGGTCCTGGATATAAGGGCCTGGAACTGGAGTATCTCCTGATTCAAGTTTAGAGGACAAAGCCTCGGTTCAACCTTTCTGCTAAAAGTGAGCAGGCTCTTTACAAGATCCGCCCCTCGTTTGCCGGCCTGATATATCTGCTGAATACCGGCATAGTCGGCTTCTCCTTCTTTTTTCCGTTTGAGCATAATCTCAGAGCGGCCTAACACTACCTGGAGCAGGTTGTTGAAGTCGTGGGCTATGCCCCCGGCCAAAGTGCCAATACCCTCCATTTTTTGCGCCCAGAAAAGTTGTTGTTGAAGTTCGATCTCTACGGTTCTGTCCCTTTTTACAGCCACATAGTTGACAATCCTGCCTGTACGGTCTTTAACAGGTGAGATTACGGCGTCCTCCCTGTATAGCGTTCCGTCTTTCTTCCTGTTTACGAGTTGGCCTTTCCACGCCTCTCCATTTTGAATAGTTCCCCAAAATTCTCTGTAGAATGCCTGGTCATGGTGACCACTCTGCAATATCCGCGAGTTCTGACCTATGGCTTCATCTTTAGTATAGCCAGTGATCCCTTCAAACGCCGGGTTAACATATTCTATGTTTCCTAAGCCATCTGTTATCATTATGCCTTCTGCCGCTTGCTCAACCGCAGTGGTTAAGAGTCTCTGTGTTTCTTCGGTGCGTTGCCTCTGGTCGATTTCCATTTGAAGTCGCGAGTTCGTTTCAGCAAGTTCCGCCGTCCTTTCTTTGACCCGAATGTCGAGCGTGTCCCGAGCTTCCTCGAGTTGCCCGTAGATTTTGGATTGCTCCTTCAGGCCCTTGAAAATGACAGCCGCCATTATTGCCAGCCCGCCTATCAAAGCCGCAAAAACCATTCCCCACAACGATCCCGAATGTTCACCGAGATATTTTGAAATTGGGGCGACGCTCACCAGGTGAAAGGGAGAAATGGGGATCTTTCCTCCGGAAATCAACAAAGGCTTAGACGCCGGCTCAAGCAGGTGATCATAAGTCTCAATTACCGGGGATCCCTCCAGTAACGATGGCAAAACTCCAAGAAGTTCTAGAACAGTCTTTCCAAGGAGTTCCTGGGGACCAACCACCAAAATGCCTCGAGAATCAGCAATACCGTGAAATTCATTACTCTTGGGAGTGGATTGTCGCTCTATCTGAGCCTGGATGGTCCCCGTGTCCAGCCTTATTAGCAAATAGCCCTTTACCTGATCCTTGTGAATGAACTTCTGGAAAGTGAATATCGCCAGATCCGATCCGGTTTCCATAACACCCAATGTCGGTATAGGTTCGGAACTTTTTAGGATTGTTTCCAGTTGCTTTATGTCTATCCATCTTGAATTTGACGAAGACTTGGTTTCAGCGACAACTCGCATCTCCTTCGCATCAATAAAGGTAATCTGTTGAAAGACAGCAAGATTCCTGGAGCGGACGCTCCTCTGAAACCTTTCGAACTCATCCCGCATTTCGGCCACAGCGACCGCCAGCCCATATTCCATAGACATCCCGAGCGCTTTGTTATGATAATAAGCATGAAGGGCCCGGCTATTCAGCAGCGTTTCCGTATCGCTGATTCGTTTCTCAAAATACTCATCGAGAATCGAAAGGTGAGTCTTGCTGTGATTCGCGAAGGACTGACGACTGGCCTCGGCAAGTGAACTCGAGGTGTTATATACCCTGATCAAAAGATAGGCCACGAAACAGCACAGAATAGACAGCATTACACCCAGAAGCCAGTATAGCTTCACAAACCTTCGGGGATTTGTCTCCAGGGTTTTTCTTGATTGAGCCATCAATCCACCGGCCGCGAGCTACCTTCCTGCGTTAGGAAAATAATTTGTGGTTAAAGGATAATATTTAATGATCAATTCTCTGAGAGTGCCATTGTCTCTTAGTTTTTTCAAGAAATTATTAAAGGATTCCAACAAGTTTGGAGAATCTTTCGAAATGCCGAAAGCCATGAATTGTTGCTCGGTAATGGCGCCAATGACTTTTACCTTTGCAGGATATTTCGACAAAGCCAAAAGAGCGTCTGGAGCGTCCTGGAGGACCAGTTCGCAATCTCCCTTGACAATCGCAGCGGGTAGGTCGTTAAGCTGCAGCCCCTCTTTATATATGGAGGAGCACTCTTGCAAGTTGTAAAGATCCGGATCCAGGCATGTCTCTCGAATGCCCAGAATCTCTCGCCCAACTAAAAGATCCTTCGTCAGGACCACATCTTTTTGATGATCGCCACTTGGAGCTATGGGGTTGAGGACTGAATCAGCCCTCGCTAGCACCCAAATGGCCGTGGGAAAATACGGGTCCGAAAAAAGAATTACTTTCCGGCGCCACGGCAAGACAGTTAACCCGTTCCCGACAATATCCCCTTTCACCTGGGTTTCCCCAACGATTTCCACCTCATCACCTTTGGGGATGATTCTTTTGCCGGAGAGGTCACTAATTACGGTTTCCCAGGAAGTTGGAACGTGTTCATATCGGACCCCAAGCTCGGATGAGAACATCTTGAGTATTTCCACGTCCAAGCCATCGCCATCGCCTGTCACAAAATTGGAATAAGGGACTCCCAGGTGCCTCAAGACCCCGGATTCCTTGATTTCGCGCAGGTCCGCATATATCTCCGGAGTGGCGAGCCATCCCATGACCAGCGTCATTATTGCGGTTAAAACGATCTTGAACATAACTGCCTACCTCCCAAGGGAGAACGTCATTTCGGTAAGAGCCAAGATAGATCTTTTCCCGGTATGTATTTAACCCGCCTATGATATCAACGATAATGGCCCGCCACAGAGATTCAATGGGACTCATCTCGGAAATTGCGCCACACGCTTCCACCTTTCTTACACCAAGCGCGGATTCGTTTCATGGCGCCAACCGTTTCATTTTTAGGCGTCGGCGAATCTCCTGACTCACAAATAACACAAAGCCTCACCAAATCACATTGTTTGTTCTGGAAGCATGATCATCGCGCAGGCTGATACCATTTTGAGTCTGAATAAGTCAATTATATATAAACTAGGATATATATTATATTACATGTTACTAAATTAGTTTATTCGAGTTAAATATTAATTTATATATACAACATATTATTTTAACAATTAATTATTGAAAATTATTTGAGTTAATGATAGGACGCAACATGGTTTAGGGGAAAACCCATTCTCCAACACGACAATTCGTCTCAGGGACTTAAGATGAACGTGATTAAGGCATTTGAATTCAACAACGCCTGTTTCACTTTGCCCGCCTATGATGGGAGTCACAAGGGCAACGTGGACGCATGGATGAAAGTGGTGGATCACATAAGGTGGCGATCGCCTTCAATCTACAAGCCGCTTCTACGGAGAGTACAGCGTTTCAATGAGGGTAAGACGGATGAAATGGACGTTGTGTCTACACTGCTGCAGGGGAATTTTCAATTCGACGTTCATGTAATCTGGCGCCATGCGGCGGCTACGCTTCACATGTTTTGCATGGTTTCAGCAGACAGGAGTTGTTCAGGGATTCCGGCTCAACCTGCCCAGGTTAAGGAGCGACTATGCAATTAGATAAACCGCATGTAGGAAGCGCGGAAATTTCATCTGGAACTTTTCCTTGAGATGGTTCAATTACTTGGTTCGAATTAGGGCGACTTATAATTAACGACATTACGATTACAACATCGGAGCGGGATTCTCGGATGGTAAAATCTGAATTAGAGCGAATCACACGGATGGCTGTTGCTCAAAACGACCCAATGGCTCAGTTCAATCTTGGCTTCATGTACAATAACGGGTTTGGGGTAAAAAAAGACTTTAATGTAGCCATTAAGTGGTATCAACTGGCGGCTGAACAAGGATATTCGGTCGCTCAATTCAACTTGGGAGGGATGTACGAAAACGGTCTAGGGGTCCGACAGGATCCCCTGGAGGCTCTCAAATGGTATAGAAAAGCAGCTGACTTAGGTTTGCCGGATGCGCAAAACAGTTTGGGATCGATGTATAAGACAGGCCATGGGGTTCAGCAGGATTACAGGGAGGCGGTCAAGTGGTACCGATTCGCCGCTGACCAGGGATATTCTGTAGCCCAGAGTAATCTCGGCTTTATGTACGACAATGGTTTTGGCGTGCCGCAAGACCACAAGGAAGCTGTTAAGTGGTACAGCCTTGCAGCCGAACAAGGATATTCGGTTGCCCGATTCAATCTCGGTGTCATGTACGAAAATGGACAAGGGGTCCAGCGGGATTTTAAGGAAGCCATCAAGTGGTACAGCCTTGCAGCCGAACAGGGATTGCCGGATGCGCAAAATAATCTGGGGTTGATTTACAAGAATGGCCTTGGAGTCCAACAAGACCCTATAGAGGCATTGAAATGGTATAGAAAAGCAGCGGAACAAGGGTATTCATTCGCACAAAGTAATTTGGGAGTGATGTACGAAAATGGCACAGGAGTCCCTCAAGATTACAAAAAGGCGATTAGTTGGTATCAACTGGCCGCCGATCAAGGTTACTGTGTTGCTCAATTCAATCTCGGAGTGATGTATGAAAATGGGTTAGGCACAGAACAGGACTACGAAGAAGCTGTCAAATACTACCAACTCGCCGGTGACCAAGGTTTGCCTGATGCTTTAAATAATCTCGGACTATTGTACAAAAACGGTTTCGGTATTCCTCAGGATTTTATAAAGGCCTTCAAGTGCTTTAATAAAGCAGCCGAACAGTCGTTACCCGATGCCCTTAACAATTTAGGTTCCATGTACATGAATGGCCTTGGCATACCGCAAGATTTTGTGAGGGCGCTCAAGTGTTTCACAAAAGCAGCGGAACAAGGGTTGCCGGACGCTCAAAATAATCTCGGACTATTGTATAAGAATGGCCTAGGAACACCCCAAGACTATAACACTTCTATCAAATGGTTTCGACTAGCCGCAGAGCAGGGATTACCGGACGCTCAAAACAATCTTGGATTAATGTACAAGAATGGCCTAGGGGTAACTCAGGACTTTGTTGAGGCGGTAAAATGGTATCGATTAGCCGCCAAGCAGAAATACTCCATAGCGCAGAGTAACCTGGGGTTCATGTACGACAATGGTTTGGGTGTCGCTCAGAACTATGAAGAAGCTGTAAGATGGTATCGATTAGCCGCTGAACAAGGATATTCAATAGCTCAGTTCAACCTCGGAGGGATGTACGATACTGGGATCGGTGTCCCTCAAGACTTTGCTGAAGCCCTCACATGGTATCGGCTAGCCGCAGAGCAAGGGTTACCGGACGCTCAAAACAATCTCGGACTCATTTACAAGAATGGCCTAGGGGTAACTCAGGACTTTGTTGAGGCGGTAAAATGGTATCGATTAGCCGCTGAACAGGGGTTGCCTGATGCTCAGAATAATTTGGGGATTATGTTCGAAAACGGCTTTGGGGTAACCCAAGATCTTGGCGAGGCTGTCAGATGGTATGGGTTGGCGGCTGAGCAGGGATATCCGGCGGCACAGTTCAATTTGGCGGTCATGTACGAAAATGGCCTAGGGGTGTCACAGGATCTCGGTGAAACTGTAAAATGGCTCCAAATGGCGGCCGAACAAGGGCTAGCGGAAGCTCAAAGCAACCTTGGAATGTTGTACAAAGCCGGTATAGAAATGCCCCAAGATCTTAATGAAGCGGCAAAATGGTATAGGCTTGCGGCTGAGCAAAGATATGCGGTGGCGCAGTTCAACCTAGGGGTTATGTACGAAAACGGTCAAGGATTGACTCAAGACCCTGCTGAAGCTCTAAAATGGTACCGGTTAGCCGCTGAGCAGGATTTAGCAGACGCCCAAAACAACTTGGGCGCATTGTATAAGAG
>Ga0194044_10000983_pt1 | contig 14400 bp, 12 predicted proteins | sample JunL4417m_MetaG_FD_155460 | JGI IMG/M metagenome (GOLD analysis project Ga0194044, IMG submission 155460) | Anoxic zone freshwater microbial communities from boreal shield lake in IISD Experimental Lakes Area, Ontario, Canada - Jun2016-L442-17m | ecosystem: Environmental > Aquatic > Freshwater...
GTACCGGAGAATGCCGGGCTGCCATTTGACTTTGTGATCTTCTCCGGGTTCTGCACCTGGTTTATCAAAGTCCGGCGTACCCGTTCGAACCTGAGTGAACTGTGGGAAATCCTGCAACTGTGTAATGCAGATATACATGATTTCCGCATGATGCCGGAGAGTGCGGTATCCGCACGGGAACTCTGGGTGCTCGCACCTCATGGGACTTGGCAATTCTTCCGGATCACGGCTGAGGCAGTCACAGAGATCCGTAGCGATGGCTCGGCCATGCCCGGCACATTAGTGAGTTCGCCGGTTACGCATCCCGTACTCCCGGCGGGGTCTGTCATCACGGGTTCTGGTATGGGAGGGCATCCTTCAGTACCAGTTGGCGTATGCCATTACCTCTCCTCGCTACATGATAAGACATGAGACTACTCCTTTTTTAAAATGGGCTCCTTTAGCCAAAATACGTCTGAAATGGGTTTATTTTATTTTCAGCGTTTTTCTAAAGACCGAATATATTCTCAAAAAACGTGATTTGAAACCCGGGTTTTTGGAAATACGCGATTATTGGGCGATTAAAGACAAAATACGCCCGTATATTGGCTTAAAATGATCCCTAATGGTACCTTTTGGATTGCCGATCGGCATTCAGATGGCCTATAATCCGTAGATAGGGCAAAAACCCCCTGTTTCAAGAGTCCGTTTTTAGGGATCCGTCGGGGGTTCATGCTACGAGGGGCATCGACCCTGACAAAAAAATTTAATGAAAACTTTTTTGTACCTTTTTCAGGGTACATCTGAACCTCCGTTGACACCACCTTGATAATTGATGACTATTTGATTTGAATCTGTGTGACTGTTTCAAAAATTATTTTTATTGTTAACCCGTGTTGCAGGCAGTGAGGGAATATATCATGACCATTCCGGCATTGCCGGTCTCACTGTTGTATGACCAGGATGAGGGATCGCTGTCAACAACGGTATATTTCCCGGCAGGCAATGTGGCTTTAACCGTGGCGTACCAATAGGCATTCTGAACCCCACCCTGCCCGGGGGATCCTGTTGCATACCACGGGCCGTATATTTTGCCACTCTGATCTTTGAGTGAGATCGACCCGGGAGTGAAACCTTTGCCATTGTTCCAGTGATACGTGCCAATTTTTGTGATGTATGTTGGCGCTGACAGCGTGATAGTCCTCTGGGTTGTCGGGTTATTTTTCACTGCGGCAATCGATGGTGTTTCAAAAATCAGAGTTTCGCAACTCTTACTTGTCGGAGTGAATGTTGGTGACAATGACACGGTGGTTACCTGTACGGTAGATCCCGAGTTGCAGGCAGTGAGGGAATAGATCATGACAACTCCGGCATTGCCGGTCTCACTGTTGTATGACCAGGATGAGGGATCGCTGTCAACAACGGTATATTTCCCGGCAGGCAGGGTAGCTTTCACATCAGCAGACCAAAAGGCATTCTGAACCCCACCCTGCCCGGTGGATCCTGTTGCATACCACGGGCCGTATATTTTGCCATTCTGATCTTTGAGAGAGATCGACCCGGGAGTGAAACCTTTGCCATTATTCCAGTGATACGTACCAATTTTCGAAATATATGTTGATGTTGACAGCGTGACAGTTCTCTGGTTTGGCGGGTTGTTTTTCATTGCCGCAATCGAGGGTGTGTCAAAAATCAGAGTTTCGCAACTCTTACTTGTTGGCGTTACGGTTTGGGGTAATGACCCGCTGGATCCCGATATATAGGTTCCGGATCCGGAAGATCCCGTATCGGAGAGCATGGGAAGAACCACAAGGAAAACGATGATCGCAAGTATGATAATTCCCACAATCCCGCCAACAATCATCGACTTGTTGCCGGAGGCTGGCGCCGGGGCGGGAGTGATTGGCACATACCTTTCATGAATTCCCTCCGGTGCCAAGGGGATGGGTGTCTGGTAAGGCGCAACCGGAACAGCGGCCGGTGGTGCGGCTCCTGCAGAACCTACTGGTGAGCTGCAGTTCTCACAGAATTTTGAGCCGGGTGCAAGGGGGGCTCCACATGCACGGCAGGACGACAGGACATCAACCCGTGCCCCACAGGATTCACAGAATTTGCCTTCGGGAGTATTTTTTCCACAGTTCGGACAGATGACGATAGTATTCACCACCAATGGTTACTGTTAACAGCCTGTCTGAAATAATTAATCTTTTGATTTAAGCGCCGATACATGAACCTGATCTTCTCCACCCAACTCATCACCAGTGGAACTCCAGTCCGCACACCTCCGAAGGATTCAGGCGGTGCAACAGCTCAATCTTGGGACTGCCAGTACAACTTCCGTGTGCAACATGGAACAGCCTGAACCGTTTAAAAACACTGCCCGGTCCTGCACTACCGAGCCCGTGACTGTATCCGGGGCTCGAGAATTGTCCAGATCCAGTCAGCAAGTTCGCAGATATTTTTAGTCTGGAGGTATATCTCACCCGGTCCGGTGATCTCTGTTACAAAACCTTCGCCGCCAAGGATCGTCTCTTTGAGCCCCCCGAATTTGATCACCTTGTACTGGCAGGTATCGCTGAATGCCACGAGATGGTGGTTATCTACGATCAGCTTCTCACCGGCAATGAGCGTATGCTTATCGATGGCGCCAAACGTGTTGATGAAGAGAAGGCCGGCTCCTGATACCTTGATCATGAACAGTCCCTGACCAAAGAGCCCTTTTGTGAATCCCTGCCACTGGATATCGAGGTTAACACCCTGCTGGGAAGCAACATACGCAGCTTTCTGAATGATAAATCCCTTATCCGGTCTCACATCGAGCATATCAATATCGCCGAGCGGTGCAGAGCTGAATCCCGCTTCTCCGGAACCTGCTGTTGCAGTGAAGTCGTTGATAAAAAATGACTGCCCACCAACGAGCGTCATCCCAAGGGTGCCCCAGAAACCTTTCTCCCGCTGATGGGTCTTTACATCCAGTGTAGGCTGCATGTATGTCATTGATCCGGCTTCTGCTGTTAAGGATTCTCCGACACTCAGCTGCACAACGAGGAGTGAGTACGCAGGTTTGTACTTAATCTCATACTTCATAATTACCAGTCCAGATTATTTTTATCGTTTCTCTGTAACTACACAAGAGCGTTTTGTTTGCCACCGCTATACGGAATGCGTTACAGCTTTGGCATCAGATCCACTTCTTTCTCCTGAAATAAGTGAGCATCCCCAATACCATGATGCCCATCACAACCAGTACCGAATAATAGCCAAATTCCCAATCAATTTCAGGCATATTCTTAAAATTCATACCGTATAAACCGACAACGAAGGTGAGTGGGATAAAGATGGTTGCAATGAGCGTTAACACCTTCATGATCTCGTTCATTTTATAACTCAGGCCTGAAAGGTAAATATCGATCATCCCGGATACCATATCACGGAATGTCTCTAAAGTATCGATCACCTGAATCGTGTGGTCATAAACATCGCGAAGGTAAATCTTGGTCGATTCCTTAATGAGCGGAGATTCGGATCGCTCAAGGTTATTGATCATCTCACGGAGTGGCCAGACAGATTTCCTGATAAAGATCATATCCTTTTTAAGCCGGTTGATCTTCTGGAGAGATTCCTGTGTCGGGCTGACAACCAGTTCCTCCTCTAAGTCCTCGACCTGGTCTTCGAGCTTCTCCATTACCGCAAAATAATTGTCAACTATAGCATCGATGAGCGCGTAGGCAAGGTAATCCGGTCCAAATTTCCGAATCCTGCCATCTTTCCGTATTCTTTCGCGCACCGGGTCAAAGACATCCCCGACATCTTCCTGGAACGAGATTAAGAAATTTTTCCCAATGACCATGCTGATGTGCTCGATCTTGATCTCCTTTTCCGTAATGAGGTAAGTGAGCATCTTTAAGTTCAGGTAGATATACTCGCCCAGATCCTCCATCTTCGGACGCTGCCCGGTATTGAAAATGTCTTCGAGTATGAGCGGGTGGATGGTAAAGCACTTCCCGAGATCTTCAATAAGTTTTGGGTTTCCCAAGCCGTCGACATTGATCCAGGTCACCGTTTCAGTATCCCGAAACGGAAAACATTCGCTGATCTGGTCAACTTGTTTCTCCTGAAAGTGGGTGGCATCATAATCGATGACAGTGATCTGGACCGTTAGATCAGCAGGTTCGCCATTCACATGAAGGGCTCCGGGCGGCTGAGCAGCACGTTTTGAGAGATTATGCCGGTGGCGTGACATGGTAGTCCAATCGATGTAGAGTGATTGGATGAAGGGGGGCATAAGAATATCGTTTAAAATACGAATGGCGGGGTCTGCGGGCAATGTGGATCGATGAGCGCACTGCACGAGCCGGGAACAATCTCAAATCACAATATTCAAAATCTTTAAAAACTAAAAGCCCTTTTAGAGATACACTATGTTTTGTGGCGAGTGTGGAACACAGAATCCCGATACCAACCAGTTCTGCAAAGAATGCGGAAAGCCCCTCAAAAAGCTGCAGCCCTCCGGCGCACAGGCACCGGCCGCACCCGTTCCCGCGGCAACATATCCCCGTACTGCACCAGGGGCTGCAGGAACACCGACAATCGTAAAACCGCCATTGAATAAAGGGCTGCTTGGCTTAGGTATTCTGAGCATACTTGCAGGGGGAGTATCCTGGTTCCGATATCCCTATATCTGCGGGATACTCGCTATTGTCATTGGGGGAGTTGTACTGTACAAATTCGAGAACAAAAAAAGTAAGACAGCAATCATCGGGATTCTCGGAATTGTTATAGGTCTTGCATCTATTGTTGTAAACTTGTTTTACTTTTCGTTTTTCCCCACGGTAGCAGTAAACATTTAAGAAAAAAATATTTTTTTCTGTTTTTAATAAAAAAGAATCAGGATATTTTTGGTGTATGCGCATATTGCAGGAATGATACGGACAATCCTCCCGCAACAAGAATGATGGTGGCAACCACAAAGAGCCCCGATGCCAGCGTAGTCAGAAGATCCACAGATAACAGTACACCAAGTACAAGCAGCACCGCGATAGCAGCCCATACACCCGCTACGGGTTTCATGTGCTGTATGTTCCAACCCTTCCATCCCTGTCTCTGTGCCACCCACATACCCGCAAGTGCAAAGGGAAAAACGTAGATGCAGGCGAACATGCTGGGGCCAATGATGAAGGCAGAAACCGTTGCAAGTTCTGGATTAAATGCAAGGATCGAGTACCCCATCTGTGTCAAACGGACAATCCCAAGGAAAGGGGCCAGTATCACTTGCATTGCCGGTTTTGTGTACGGGTGGTCGTTAATATAGGTGGATACTTGGGGGCTGAACGAGTAATACCAGGCATTGAATCCCGGTATGAACCGTGATCCGGAATAACTTTGCTTGAGGGAATCATCCCGGAAACTCCTGACCAGTTTAACCTCACTGGCGAGGGGTGATCCAAATGTAGCGGTGACTATAAGACAACCTATAGAATCAAATGGAATTGCCTTAGAAGCTGCTTCGTTAAGGTCATTAGCTTTTTTGTTCGCCTCCATAGCCTCCTTTTCGTGACCGGGCCAAGACATGTATGAATTAGACTTGTCTCTCTCAATAGCTGCGAGTGCCATCTGCGTCCCGGTGCTCTTATGGTCAGGGTCAATTTGCAGAAGGAGTGCCTCTGCTTTATTGTAATTCTTTATAGCTTCCTCATAGTTCCCTTTCTCAGCTGCCATTTGTCCGTCGAATCTGAAATCCTTATAATCATACTGCATTTTTGATTTTTCCTGCAGCAGGTCGAGGGCAATAAACGGGGTGTGAATGCTGCCACTGGAAGCGACGACAGTAGCTGGCAGGAGTGCCAGTAAAATAAAGGTAAGAATAAAATACGATCCAATCTTCCGGAGTTCCATGTATGATCCTTTATTCAATTCATCATTAAACCTTTTGAATGGTATTCACATTTTTTTAAATTGTATCCAATGCTCTCCTGATCTTTTACCATATATTTCAGCAGGAGGAACTGATCTTCAATTAAAAAAACGGATTCTTCGGCCACGCTAAAAATGTAAAAAGTCAGGACATTGACTTAAGCGCGGAACAAAATAATACCGCTCACTCACCAAAAGATCCGCAGGGTTTTTATGCAAAAGGCTCGTTACATAGCTTAAAAATAACTCAAACATATGACTCCTGACGACCCTGCCATCTCGATGAAAATACCAGCCACGCTCGTGGAAAAACTGGATATCATAGCTAGGCAGAAGTACCTGGAACGTGCCGATATTATTGTTGATGCGTGTGCCTATTATTGTCAATTCCACGATATGAACAGTGAACGGTTTCCTGAAACAATGCGCAATATTTTTTTTAATCTCGCTCGTCATGATGATGAATTCCGTACAATATTAAGAGAAGTGTTACAAGACGAACCCCAAGCAAAATAATTCCATCCATCATCAATGAAAAACGCCAACCGAAATACAATGGCGAGCAAGCTTGACGCACAACCCCGTTCGACGTAAGTTTTCTTTAGCAAAGATTAATGAGAGAATATTTCTGGACTGTCCACTCCAGTACTATCTATGGTTCTGGAAGAAAATCTGCTGTTCTACAAGGAAGAAGATGCTGACGCCTTCATCAGGTTCCTGCGCGAAAAAAACTGCCGCGTGCAGAAATTGACCGAGAGTTCAATTTTTGAAGAAACGCTGATGTTCGGGACGATTGGAAATATGATCCATGTGATCGAAAGTGCGATGGAGGGAAAACCACCAAAACCCTTGCAAAACCCAAAAGAAGGTGAAAGCGCGGAACTAGCATTAGATGATTCTGCACTTCATGCTGGCGAAAAGGCAATGATGCTTCTGCATGCAAAGATGCTCGAGAACCTAAAATCCATCCGGAACCATTGCAGTGAGATCATGACACGGTGGACATGCGGGGATAAGATGTTCTCCAAAGATGAATTCACCCGTATGAAAAAGAGTGTTTCTGCCATTCTTGAGAATGGTCCGGATAAAGAGCAATTCGATCTGCTCAAGCAGGAACTGTTTATGCACGATTGCTTCCAGATCCTTGAGAATAACGGAATTGTTGAAACGAAACCCGAGGGGATGATCCTCCTCAAAAAGATCGATCCGAACGACTTGAACGTTGAACGAAAGGTATGGGATCCTGACATGGCCGGTCCCGAGATTCTCAAAACGTACAATATCACTCTTAATCATCAAATCACCTTCGAAACGGCCACGAGGGTTGTGATCGACCCCCGGATTTATTTCAGTTGTCCCCCTGAGGAAATTGAAAAATTCCTCGACGATCTGGAAGCTGACGAGGATATTGCAATTGATCTTATCCATAATCTGTACCTCAAAAGCCTGGCAATTGATTGCATAATGAACATAATAGAAACCTCCGGCAGGATAGCATTACCAGATCTTATCCGGGAAATGGATTCAGTTACCCCTAAGGAATCAGATGATGATATTAAGCTAATTCTGAACTCTTCGTCAGTCTTCATTACCAGTATTGTGAACGATCTGCGGAAAATAGGGGTTATTGAAGGGAACGACCGGAAGATCCGGATGTCGGGTAACCGTAATTGAGTCCCACAATTATTGTCCGTTTTGTGGAGCTTCGTCATTTATTGTGGAGCTCGTACTCTTCGAAGCATTGAATGTGTGAAATGTATGAGGGGCACACGCCATGAAATCCGGTGAGATCACATCCTTTAACCGTGAACAAAAATAAGACAATTCTATTATTCTCTACGCATCTAAAAAAAAAGTGGACATCATGAAAGCAACACACATCGGATTTATCCTTCTCGCAGTCATCCTCTGCTCACTGGTTATCGTTATTCCCGTCTCTGCGGTAAAGACCGCCGAGCAATCTCTGGACGAGACATTAACGCGGGGGGGGCGGTTCACAGCTACTATCACCGGTTTACCCAACACGCCCTATTACGTGTGGCTGCCACGGACATTTTCCATGACCGGGAAACCCTATGACCAGCCACCGGTGATCACTGATAACACGATGGGGATCGTAAAAGATCCGGTTGGTGGACCGTACCCGATCGGTTCGTACAAGTACAACAACGGCAACGGGCGAACAATACGCGATGATATCGCACCCTCAACACCCGAAATGTCAAACACCCAGTACTATGCACTGGTCACAACAGACTCTGCTGGTGTTGCAATCGTCGAGTTTCAGACATCTGTCTATACGGGACTCAGGTCATACTCGGTAAAAGTCGAAAACCAGCAGTCCATAGACCGGGATAACCTGCAGGTGCAGATACAGGTCTTTTCCCGAAAACCACCAGCCACGTTACAGATTATTACACAAGTCGTAACAGTAACCACAACACCGGAGCCGACCACGGCACCAACACCTCCGCCTGAAACAACAATTCCCCGTACAACAACACCCATACCGACACCAGTGCCCACGGAAACCACCCGGCCGCGAGTGCCTCTTGAGAGTGGGTTGTGTCTCGCCGCACTGGGGATGGCAGTGATTATTGTCACAAGACGTTAACCTTGGAACCTGTGTCAGTTTGAAAGAGGAATAAATTAGAAGACGGGTTGATAAAAAAGACACAACCCATAGCAACCAAATCGAAATAGATTTATTGCACACGTGTTTGTAATTGATATTATGTTGTTTTGTCCAGCATGTGGATTTGAAAATGCTTCAGATCAGAAGTTTTGTAATAATTGCGGAGCTCCGTTATCCAAGAGTGCTGCTCCTCCCCAGACACCTTTCCCATCACCCGGTCAAATTCCCACGGCACCTGCAAACAGCGCACTTCAATCCAGGAATATGAAAATGGTCATCGGTATTGTTGTGGCAATTGCAATTGTCGCGGCAGTTTTTTTTATAGGGCTCCCGATGATGAAAAGCAATCAAAAGGTTTCGGATTTTGGACCGGCAAAAATCACATCGGCCCCAACATTTTCACCAACACAGATTCCAACTCCTGTTGAAACAACAGTAATTTTTACAGAGGTAACTACTGCGCCATCACTAAGCCCAATCCCGCAACAGACCCAATCTGCGATGAAAACCTATACCAGTTCGAAATTTGGCTTTAGTATCGATTATCCTTCGAACTGGGAAGTAAACGAGAAAAACATGTTAGAGACCCCGTCACTTACCCGGTATGATGTAATAGAATTTTATTCGCCGTCAATTAACCGGTGCGATACCGATCAGTCCATTTGTTCACTTGTCAAGTCAACCATCATGATAGAAGTTGAAACCAAGCCCGGCACAAAAGAGCTGGCTGATTATTTTGTTCCGGAAGTGGCACGGATCACCAGCCAGAACGGCGCACAGATCACAAAGCGGGATTCCAGCTTTAAACTTTCCGGGGCTAAAGCCTACCGGCTGGATTATACAGCCAATTACAATAAAAACGTGATAAACCTGCTCAGCGCGTACACCCTCATCAACGATAACGCGTATATTATCACGTACAGAGCGTATACCCCGGTAAGGCTGGAGGAGAATCAGTTTGAATTATATTATAACACGGCTATGGACATGTACAAATCCTTCAATGTAAAAGGGGCAGTAACCGTACTTCAATAAAAAATCTCCTTTTTTGAGATTTTATCGCAATCAAAAATGAATTTTAAAAGAAAAATGCCGGACGCCCGCACCGTCCGCAAGCTTAATAGTACCTGCAGTGATTCTTTTCTGTATGAGTTCCCGTTTCTGTAAGAGTTGCGGTGCTGAAATTCCAGAGGGCATGTTAAGCAAATGTCCGAAGTGCGGGGTTATTCTTACGCTTGTAAAGAGAAAGCCGCTTCTTGCTGCCGTACTCTCCCTCATCATCCCCGGGCTTGGTCAGTCCTATAACGGAAATGCCCTCAAAGGGATCGGGATATTTCTGGGAATTCCAATACTCTGGATCCTCAGCGTGTGGATGTATTCTGGCGGGGAGATTCTTTATTTCGAGGCGTTCTTTTTTGGGATCTTCATTCTTTGGATCCTCGGGGTTTACGATGCATACCGGGACGCAGGAAGGATGAACCGAGGAGAGATCCCGGAAAAAAAACAGCAGATGTTCCTTTTTGGCGGGGTTGCAGTTATTCTGGTTGTTGTGTTTGCTGTGCTCTTTGTCATTTTCATTCTGTATGCATTCGCAAGCGTGTACGGTGTACCTCAGGGACCAAACGATAAAACCGCCGAAATGCGGTTAGTGTATAATGGCTCGGTCTATGCTAACTATGGAACCGGGGATTGTTTTTTGAGAAAGAATATCACGGGTCCGACGGTAATCCGGTTTGCAAACTTCGGTTGCCATATGAGTTACGCATCATTTAGTAAAAATGACACACAACCGGGCGAACTCCGGTTGGAACTTGTCAGGGATGGACGACTGGTAAAATCCTTATCAACCGCGACCGGGGGTTTATATTTCCGTAATGTTGACGAGTTTCTGCAGCGGGTATCTGATGAACCCGGGCTGGTTCAGGAGACACCGGTGACTGTCCGGATTTTGACCGATGGGGAATGGAGCGGATCGATCGATGACAAGTATGGGTCCCAGTCGGACAGGGGTATTGGCCCTGCCACACTCACATTAACCCAGCCGGTGCTGCCTGTAGAAGCGTGTGTCCGCAATCTCAAAAATTCACCACCGGTTCCCATTACAATCGAAATGTATGCCGGAAATGTGTTGCTGAAGAGATCTGATGTAAAAGATGCTGATGGACAGAACTGTGTGAAAATCCAGCAACTAAAAATCTGATTTTTTTTATTCGCCTTTTAAGAAAAACCTGCGAAAATATGGAAAAAATTGTGCCTCTTTTCCATTTCCATTTTGATCTGTTCGGAAAATTCCCTGGCTTTAACATTCACCGCACTCCATTTTTGTTCCCATCTGACAAAAAAATCGGCCGGGAAAAATATTACCTGAATCTTCTGACTAACAGTACTACTGCAACAAGAGAGATTACCGCGAGTATTCCTTCGAATCCGGGGTCCGGAAGATTAAGAGTCCGTGTCACTGTAATTGGCCCGGACGAACCGACATATAACGGTGATTCATCATCTACATACTCCTTTTTTGTCAGCTTCAGGATATAGGTGCCTTTATCGAGGTGAAGGCTGGTTGGGGTCACACCTTTATACGAATCGTCGATATACACGTTCGCCCCATCGGGATTTGAATTGACAAAAACAACAATAAAAGGGGGAACGTATGGGAACTCATGTTTTACCACCACTGTGGTTCCAGGTACTACAGTTACGGATTCTGTGTAACTGTTATATCCGACAAGGGTCATTTCAACGGTATGAATGCCCGATGCAATTCCCGAGAAATCATACGGGGTTGCCTTTCCGGAATATTTCCCGTCCAGCATAATGCCTGCACCGGGGGGATCCGAGATCACTGATATGGTACCTGTTCCTGTACCTGACTGCAACGGCTCTAATGTTACATCAACTTTTGTAGGCTGCCCCTGGGAAACCGTGATGGTTGAATATTTTCCGAGATAACCGATTTTTGAGACAATTACCGAGTGTGTGCCCAGTGCAATATCTGTAAATGTGTGCGGGGTTGTGCCACGTTGAACTCCATCGATGAAGATGTCGGCTCCGGTTGGATTCGAGGTAACGGTGAGAGATGCCGGAACTGGTATTGTTGTCGTTGTTGGGGTTATCGGCGTTACAAGAGCAAATTTCTGGACTCTGCCATTATTGCGGTCAACCAAATACACATTTCCGCGAGAATCCACTGCAATATCAGAGATCGGGTTTGCAAATTGTCCATCTCCCTTTCCGGCAGTACCAAATTGTGTCAGTAGGGTTCCTGATGGGGAAAACTTGTACACATGTGAACCCCACAACTCCGATACGTACACATATCCACTGGGATCCACGGTAATACCGATGAATCCCTTCATTCCCTGTTCACCGGTATAAGCAGGTCCTTCCCATTTGGTAATGAACTGCCCGGATGAAGTAAACTTCTGGATTCGATATGTATAGTAGTCAACAACATACACGTTGTCAGATGCATCCACCGCGATACCTAGTGGAATATTAAACTGACCATCGCTGTTTCCAATGCTGCCCCACGCAGTGATGAACTGACCGGACGGAGAGAATTTCTGAACCCGGTGATTGTAATGATCTGTCACATATACATTCCCTGAAGAATCCACAGCAACAGCAAAAGGATCATTGAATTGGCCGCTTCCAGTGCCAAATGATCCCCATGCCGTAATAAATGTGCCTGAGGGAGTAAATTTCTGAACCCGGTGGTTATAACGGTCCGTAACATAAACATTGCCTGTTGAATCTACGGCAATACCGTTTGACTGGTTGAATTGTCCATTCAGGATCCCTTTCGAACCCCAGCCAAGAATGTACTTTCCATCAGGAGTAAACTTTGAAACACGGTTGTTCTGTGGATCGGTGACATATATGTTTCCACTACTATCGATAGCCACCCCTTCAGGACCTAAAAACTGCCCATCCCCCGTTCCTTCTGTTCCCCACTTCGTCACAAACTGATACGTCTCGGCTGCCTGCACACCGTAAACGAGCACCAGCAACAGGAAGATGCACAGAAGAATCTTCACTGAATTCTTAATGATCAATGAACCCTGCATGAATCACACACTCCTTTAGATTTGACATTAATGCGCAAACTCTTATAACCTGCGGGATCGGTTCGTGAACGCGGGGGCCGGTCCTGCATATCCAGACCCACAGCACACGATCACGGCATCGAATGTGCATTGTGGAGTGCTCCGCCCTATCCGGTTTACGTTGTCACAGGAGTCACCGCAACCTTTGAATATTTCCAAGAGTGAGTCATTGTGTATGGGTTCCCGTTTCTGTAAGAACTGTGGTGCTGAAATCCCAAATGAACCATCGGGCAACTGCCCAAAGTGCGGCGCGGTTCCTTTGACATCCGACACAAATAAGCCGGTCAAAGCTGCCGTACTATCTCTGTTCATTCCCGGTCTTGGCCAGTCCTATAACGGAAACGCACTCAAAGGAATCGGACTCTTTCTTGGGGTTGTAATACTCTGGATCCTCAGTGTGGTGATGTTTTCCGATGCACTCTTTATCCTAACCTTCGTCCTTTGGATCATCGGGGTTTTTGATGCATACCGGGATGCAGGGCGGATGAACCGTGGGGAAATTCCGGGAAAAAAACACCAGATGTGGCTTTTTGGCGGGGTTGCCGTAGTTGCAGTGGTCATACTGGCCGTGATTTTTGCCATAGTCTTTGTCTTCTTTGTATTATCCGCGTTTCCCGGATACATGCACATATTTGATCCAGTTGTTTGTGTCCCGGGGAAAGGCTGCATGAGCCCGCTGCAAGGTGAGGCTGTCTGTAATACTACAAGCCAGTGCATTGCCAGCGCCCAGACCCGGATTGATGTTCGCTATTACCCTGACGCAATAAAGTTTTTAGATCGGGCGCTCGCACTGGACCCACAGAATGCTCAGGCCCTGACACTGATGGGTGTTGCCCGGGCAAAGTCCGGAAACCTGACGGGCGCCATCATTCCACTTGACATGGCGGTTGCAGTCGATCCCAGTCTGTCGGCCGCATGGGAAAACCGGGGTATCGTACAGGCGATGTCAGGAAAAAACACAGCCTCACGAATCAATCTCGAAAAGGCAGTCACTCTTCCCGGAAATTCCTCGCTCACATGGTACAATCTCGGGGTGGAACGTTCCCGTGAAGGGAACGCGTCTGAAGCGGTAGATGCATACAACCACGCTCTTCTGATCGATAATAATTGCATATCCTGCCAGCAGATGAGGGGAAAATCGCTCATCGCTCTCGGGCAGTATGATGCAGCTCTTGGCATTTTTGACAATATCACCACACCCGGGCTGATTCGTATTGAGAGCAGGCAGGAGAAAGGAAACGCACTCGCAGGACTTAAAAAGTACGAGGAATCGTGCGTAGCATTCGATGCTGCCATTGATGCATACCCGTCTTATGCCGCAGACATCTGGAGCAGGGTCTGCAACCAGACAACCAACCGGTGTGAACCCCTGCGTGCGACCGCTGAGCCCCTGACTGAGAGAGACCGTGAAACAAATACAGGAGCGCTTGCATTTTATGACAATCAGCTCAAAACAAGTCCGGATGATTCCAATCTCTGGATATCACGGGGTGAAATCCTTATTAATCTCATGCGGTACGATGAAGCCGTTGCCTCATTTGAACACTCGATCACTCTCAAGCCTGAAAACGCCCCGGCGCAGAACGGGAAAGGTGTTGCTTTGTTCTATGCTGGGAACAACACCTTATCGCTCGCTGCATTTAACCTTGCACTCAAAGCCGATCCCGGGTTTATCAAATCATGGAACAACGGAGCATTTGTATTAATGAAGCAGGAGAGGTACGAAATCGCAGCAAAGGCATACCAGAATGCCTTGTATTATGC
>Ga0194044_10000984_pt1 | contig 14392 bp, 10 predicted proteins | sample JunL4417m_MetaG_FD_155460 | JGI IMG/M metagenome (GOLD analysis project Ga0194044, IMG submission 155460) | Anoxic zone freshwater microbial communities from boreal shield lake in IISD Experimental Lakes Area, Ontario, Canada - Jun2016-L442-17m | ecosystem: Environmental > Aquatic > Freshwater...
ATTTTTATCAAGTACAGGAAATTCATCAAGAGCGTATACAACACCATCAACCCGTGCCCTTGCAAATCCAATACGACCATATTGCTCAGGAATATGGGCAAATTCACCTTTTTTATCTTTGCTTATTGGCGCCAATATCATTAATTTTGCGCCATCGGGTAACTTCATAATTTCATCAATGATTGTTTCAGATGTACGACGAGTAACCGGTTTGCCACAAATAGGACAATGTGGAATTCCGATTCTAGCAAATAATAAACGTAGGTAATCGTAAATTTCTGTGACTGTTGCAACTGTACTACGTGGATTATGGCTAGTTGATTTTTGATCGATGCTAATTGCTGGACTAAGACCAGTAATTTGATCGACATCTGGTTTTTCCATTAGTCCTAGAAATTGGCGGGCATAACTGGATAAACTTTCAACATAACGTCGTTGACCTTCGGCATAGATAGTATCAAAAGCCAGGCTCGATTTTCCAGAACCAGAAAGACCCGTAATCACTACGAATTTATCACGCGGAATTTCAACACTGATATTTTTCAGGTTGTGCTCACGCGCACCTACAACTTTAATTACCTCTGACATAACCGTCCCATTATACGCTTTTTAAACACTTTTTTCCAGACCTGTGCCAGCAAACACTGAAAAGATAGCGGCAACCTATTTAGAAGGTCCGTCCTTCTAAAGGAGATTAATGTGTCGTAATATTAGTTTTTATAAATCTGCTGGCAATATACTTTCTGCCCATAGTTGGAGTTCTTTCAGCAAGAATAGCTTATTTTCATCAGTTGTTGATGATAGTTTCTGTAAAGATTTTGAAAATTCTGGTAATTTAGCAGTGATTTTTTCAGAGCGCCATTTTTCCCACTCAATAACCTCATCTTCAGATAAACTTTTTGGGAAATTTCGCGCTTTATAATGTAACAGTAATGGATCGAGTCTCTCATCAATGAAATTAGGATGAAAATCCGCAAGTTCATTTTCGTTTGAGTTTCGTACCTTTTCAATACGCATTTTATCACTATCAGAAACAAAGCCATCATATAATTGTGCTTCTGGGTCTGGTGATTTTTTAAATTCTTCACGATTTTCAAAAATTGAACGAATATTTTCAGCAAAACCAGGAGAGGATAGTAAATTTTCCTTATGTTTATTAATGGTTTCAATATCTAGATTAATTTTCTTCCAACCATCACCTTGTTCTAAAACTCCTAATGGAGCAACTGCGGGCGCGCGATTATACTGCAACTCTTTGACAGGAAGTTTTACGAAATCATCTGCTTTACGTTCATCCCATGTAGCAAATAATTTTTTTGCCAACTCTTTTTGAGTTAAATCGATAAAATCAGCTGGATTATATCTTAAATCATAAACTATCACATTACCATTTTTGCCAGCCGTCAGTGGAAAAGCGACGGTAGTTTTATTGAACTGCGAATCATAACGGCCACTTGAATACACAAATAGCTGTTTAAAATCAAGATTCACTAATTTTTTGACTTTATTTTTATCACGCATTTCAAACAAATATTTAAATAGTTGTGGTTGTTTTTCACGGATTAATTTTGTAACATCAATTAATGCTTCGACATCACTTAGGGCATCGTGAGCTTTGGAGTGTGACAACTTATTAATCTTACTAATTAGTTCTAATCTATTTGTTGCCACACCTTTTTCATCAACTGGCCATTTAATTCCATCAGGTCGTAGTGCCCGAGTCATTCTAACTAGGTCTAATATATCCCACCTTGAACGTCCCTCTTTCCAGCTCCATTCATAGGCATCATAAAAATTACGCCAAAACAAATGGCGGACAAATTCATCATCAAATCTAATATTATTAAATCCAACCGCAATAGTATCAGAAGTAAAAACATCATTTGATAACATTTTCGAAAATTCAGCTTCGTTATAGCCTTCTTCGAGTGTATGCTGTGGTGTAATTCCTGTCACCATTACTGCATCAGGGCTCGGCAGTATATCGTCATTTAATTTAACTAGAATATTAATTGGTTCACCAACCTGATTTAAATCCATATCAGTGCGGATACCAGCAAATTGCATAACACGGTCATTACGCGCATTTAACCCACTAGTTTCAAGATCATAGAAAAAAAATGTTTTTGCCATTAGATTATATTATATACTTATCACATTTTTTTTAATAATATGTTTCAAAAACCATAAAATTAAAATGCATATCCAATAGTAATACTACCAACAGTGCCAGTTCCAGCTCCAGAACCGCCGCCAGCTCCTCCTGGACCTATAGTAATTGTAGCTGATGTACTTGACGTTAGGTTTATAGTACCAGCAAGTTTACCACCCGAGCCACCGGTTCCCCCGCAAGTGCCCGAACAATTACCTAAACCACCCGAGTTTCCGCCACCTACTAAATTGATAGTAGTCGTAAAACCTGTTGAATTACTAATATAGGTCCCCATAGCTGAACCCGGAGCACCATCATTACCATCACATGTATTACCGCCATCGTCGCAACCGCCTTCACCACCAGTTCCTCCGTATGATGTATATGTTTTTGTGTTATATACAACACTAGTATTGCCACCAGTTCCTCCGGATGCGCCATAAAATGGATTTCTATATGTTCCACTTCCACCCTCACCACCACCGCCGCCGGCACCAATAATTGTGATAGTTACACTTCCCCCCTGAACTACTGTAAGTGTTCCACTCGACGTAAACGTGTGCGTACGATATCCGACTGAATCCGTAATAGTACCGCCAGAAGCAATCACACCACCAAAAACAGTCACCACAGAGCTTGCATCACTTATCTTACTACCCGAGAAAAGACCAGTACCAGTGACTACTACTTTAATATATTTACCCGTTTCGTTAGATGTTAATTTATAAGCTGGTGAAGTAGCACCTGAAATATCAGTATACGCACCACCTGCCGTGGCGGCGCTTTGCCATTGATATGATACTGTTGCACCAGATGGTGACACGACACCAGCTGTAAGGTTAGTATTTACTCTAGTTATACCAATAATACTCGCGATAGAATCAAGAGAGGTCGTGCCTATTGCTAAAGCAGAAGGTGAGATATCAGAGCAAGCTCCTTCACTTGATTCTTTTATGTAAGAATTATTTATTGAATTCTTTGTTCCACCGGGATTATAACCCCTTATGCAATAATCAACATCATTTATCACTACATCAATTACATTACCTTCACTTGGAGTGAAATCCAGCGCAATATCTGGCTCACTACCAGAATAATACTCCTTCCCAGAAACACCGTTCTTTTTTCCAAAATCGGTCTGAAGAACATCCATAACATCAAGGTCTGATAGAACACTAGTATCACGGGCTTTGGCTTGAACACCATTATATCCAACAACACTGACTGAAACTAATATTCCAATGATCACAATAACGACTATCATCTCTACGATTGTAAAGCCATAAATATGATTTATCTTATTTTTAATCATTTATTAAATCCTCTAATAATTAATATTAATTTATTGATCAATTTTGATCCATTATACAACGGACCGAGATACCTAAAACTCCATTTCTATTGCCCGAGCCTTCATCTAATAAATTAGGGTTTACAGTATCTATTAAACGCAATCTAGCTTCGGTAAGTGGAAATACTGAATATATAGTACTAGAGAAGAATTGACCATAAACACCCTTTTGTACATAGGTATGATTGTATATTCCACCAGAAAGAAGAGCATTAAATCCAGAAGAACCGCCTACTCTTAGTTTACCACCAGCCATTGAGTTCCCTCCTAGAAAGGTGGAAAGTGTGGCCCACTCTGAATAGAGGGGAACATGAAAACCTGTCGGACATATGCCTTGGTTAGGTTCAGTTGTTGTGTATCCCATCATTTCGTCCCAACCATATAAACCACCATACAGGTTGCAATTATTTTCATCATTATCATAGCAATATTTTTCCAAAATCGAATTATCAGACTGATGCAGCAAAAGACCATCTATCTTTGTCCCAACATTTAAATTTTTTGCCATCCAAGTCTGAGTACCAATAGTAACGATAGAATCACAGGTACCTCCAGAAGACTCTTTTTTATAGGAATCATTAATGGTTTTTTTTGTAGAATCTGGGTTATAGCCTCTTATACAATATTCGTTGCCGATAGTAACTACATCGATAACATTCCCGTCATTTGCAGTAAATTCCAACTCGCTACTTGGTCCACCACTAGAATTATAAACCAGAAAATTTCCATCATGTTTTAATCCATACTGCGTCTGAGCTTCATCCATATTATCAATATCAGCTAGTACAGTCGTGTCACGAGCTTTTGCCTGAATTCCGTTATACGAAACGACGCTGATAGCTGTCAAAATACCAATAACAACAATTACAATAACCATTTCAATGATTGTGAAACCATTTATGCGACGATTTTTTGTTTTTAAAGATTTACTTTTCATATAATATAAGTATAAGCTTTAAGCCACAAAAAATGAAATAAATTATTTACCTTGCAACACGAAAACCCGTTGAATTCATAACAGCATTTGGTTTATCTCCAAGCCATAGACCAAATACACCTGCGTCAGAACCATCATCCCAATAATTACCACGGATCACACCACGTTCTACTGTATCGATCGAACTACTATACACAGTACCAATGCCTGTACCTTTTAAATCCCAATTATTAATTCCAATTACTCCAGAATCCAATGGTGATGGCTGAGGAGATATAGAGCCCTGAATACCAGTCGACCTTATGTCCGACCAATATCTAAAACCAAAGCCTGGATATCCTGGACGATTATCACCTAAATCACCAACAGCACCACCAGGCTCTCCGCCAGTGACCTTACCAGATGTCCACTCCCAACAATTACCAGCAAAATCCCAAATAACTTGACCATTCGAAAGAGTATATGTACGACGTTGTGATTTACCGTAAGTCCAATTAGGTCCTCGAGTTATTTCAAGAGCTGAATTACCCGTGTTTATATAACCTAACAAATCATCTGTGCTTGCCTCAAAAGGACCAGTCATAGTAATGTTACCATCAAAACCGCCATTATCATTGTTGCCATTATACATATACCCTTCACCAATCACATTATGATCCCAGTTACTCGGTACCTGGACGACATCTTTGGCAATAGTAAGCCACTCAGCGTCTGTTATTAAATGACAACCTGTACAAACCTCTTTTGACTTTGCAATAGCATCTGTTTGTGAAATAGATGCCCACGGTAATAAAGCTGCTTGAGACGTAGCTTTTCCTCCGACATTCTTTGCTTCATACTTCATAACACAGAAATCAATTGTTCCGTACGTTACACTCCCAGGAACTGTAATAAAACCTGCAGGACAACCACCTTGTGACACTATAGACGGCCCTAGTTTTTCACAAGTATCGCCACTTGATCCTTTTTTGAATGCATTATATATAGAGTTTTTAGTGCCGCTTGGATTATAACCTCTAATGCAATAATCTTTGCCGTTATATACCACATCAATTACATTACCCTCATTTGGTGAGAAATCTATATCCGCGTCAGCAACATTTCCTGAATAATATGCTTTTCCAAGAGAACTATTTTTTATTCCATATTGTGTCTGTACTTCATCTATATCATCCATATCAGCTAGCACAGTTGTATCACGTGCTTTTGCCTGAATTCCGTTATATGAAACAACACTTATAACCGTCAAAATACCAATTATAACAATCACGATAACCATTTCAATAATCGTGAAACCATTTATGTGACGAGCTTTTGTTTTTATCATATCTTATATTTATATCATTTGACCCATATAAGCGCAAGCTACATAAAAAATAATATTACTGTTCAAGAAACGAAAATTCACTGTTGCCAATTTTTATGATGCTATTACCTTCAGCACCACGTCGTCGTAACTCGTGCGATATACCAAGTTTTTTCATAATATCGCGTAAACGATTTACACCTTCGTAGTTATCAAAATCTGTCCTTCGAGCAAACTTTTCAATCTTTTCACCCGTAACTAGGAAACTTATATTACCATCATCTTCATTTTCGATTCGCTCTACTGCCCAAGCTTCAGCAATTTTTGCCTTTCCAAGTGATATTGTTTCGATTTCTTCACTATCATCATCGATTAGTTCAATAACCTTGCGAGATTCAATAACTTCCTTTCGAAGTGCTCGTAAAACTTCGGTTAAACCTTTATGTGCGCTAGATGAAATTGCGAAAACTGGAGTTTTTCCAGCAACAGCTTTTACGGCGTCTATTTGCATTAGGATAATATCATCATCTAAACCGTCGGTTTTTGTCAAAGCAATTATTTCTGGTCTATCTGTTAAATCCAAATTGTAATTCGCAAGCTCTAAACGAATGGTTTTATATGCAGCAGCAATATCATCTGTGTAAACGTCAATCATATGTAATAAGACTGCTGTTCGCTCGATATGACGTAAAAACGCATCGCCCAATCCCTTACCTTCACTGGCACCTTCGATTAAACCTGGTATATCGGCAATTAATAAACTAGTATCGTCGATATCTGCTACGCCAAGATTAGGACTGAGTGTCGTAAAGGCATAATCAGCTATCTCGGGTCTAGCGTTACTGACAACTGACAAAAAAGTTGATTTACCAGTATTAGGAAAACCGACTAGACCAACGTCAGCTAATAATTTCAATTCAAGTGAAGCTTCGAATGTATCGCCTGGTTCACCTTTTTCAGCAATACGAGGAGTTTGACGAACAGATGACTTGAAATGCGCATTACCAAAACCACCATCACCACCCTTGGCGATAACTATTTTTTGACCGTCTTCAACCAGATCGGCAACAATTTCACCGTTTTTTCGAACAATTGTTCCCATCGGAACTTTTACTATCAATGGTGCGCCAGCAGCACCGTGTCTATCTCGTTTTGAGCCATCCCCACCTGGTTTTGCTTTTAACTCTGGTTTATACCGAAAATCAATTAAAGTATTTAGACCACTGATAGCTTCGAATATCACGTCGCCACCGCGACCACCATTTCCTCCATCAGGTCCGCCTTTTTCGACATAAATTTCATGTCTAAAACTGACGGCTCCGTCGCCGCCTTTTCCTGCGCTGATAAATACTTTGGCGGTATCGACAAACATATATGGATATAATAACATAATCGCCTCTGAATTAACAGAGGCGATTAGTATAATGTTTATTATTTCTTAATGAATATATAAATACTGACCAATATTTCCTGCAGGAACAATACGTCCTGAAACGATGTTGTATCCGCCACCAGAAACATAGGCATTCATCTCGCTGATACTAAGGTCACCATTAGGAAGTATTGATTCAACAATAGCTACGTGACCCCAGTCCTGAATGACCGCACCTACGCCAGGTGTACTATTAACGACAAGACCGTTAGCTCGAGCGTTGGCGGCCCATGAACCTGCATTACCCCAGTTAGTCCCAACAGGTAGGCCTAATTGTATTCGCCTATTATAGGAATATAGTGTGCAGTTACCGTGGGCATAAGGACCATCGGCAGTTCCTACGCCAATTCTCCAAGTATCACCACCAAAGCCAGTACCAGCACCTGCGTAGTTGAATGTTACAGTTGGCGTATAGACAACTGGTGCAACATAACCTGGACGTTCTTCACCAGGAAGAGTTGCGTTAGGTAAAATGATGCTTGTATTCGGCGCTAAACCACTAATATCTAGATCGTTATATAGAACTAGTCGAGTTTTATCAACAGAATATTTCGTTGAAATAGAATCAATCGTATCACCAGCCTTCACATTGTAAATAACACCATCAACAGGTAAAATTTTTAATTCTTTTCCAACTGGTATGGCATCTGTTGTTAGATTATTTGCCCATTTAATGGTTTCCTTAGAAATACCATATTTTGCAGATAGGGTATCAACTGTGTCACCGGCAACCGTAACGTAGGTTGTGACTGACCGGTTTACGGCAGATGACTGAATAAGTTGAGGCTTGGTAGTACTGACTACATCAGCTTGTGAAAATTCACTCTTAGTCTGAGCCGATATCGCTAAATTAGTTACAGATGTAGCAATCGGCAAGTTTGCTGCCTGAGCAACATTTGCTGCGACACTAGTCGAAACCACATCATCAACGGAAGTTTCATTAACTTGGCTAGCTGAGTTAACATTCGCAGCATTTGAAACCGCAGACGAATTCTGAGGTCCTTGATAACCAATAAAAATTAATGCAATTATAAATACAAAAGTACTTGCGTATACTGCAATTAAAGATGGTTTGATTTTAGATTTCGCCCCACGACGAGTTTTTGTCTGGGTTTGTTGTTTATTTGAAGTATCTGACACTCGAGCAAAGCTCTTTGTGATCTCGTTACGAATAATCTTTCTCCCGCCATCTATATTGCTATAGGGGCGTCTACCCTACTTTGTCTTTCTTCTCGCTAAGAACGGGGCACATTTCGACCATTTATTAATAATATTTGTTCAATTTATGTTGCGCCCGTGCGACATTTGTTGGTAGGCTCATTTATGATTTGTGTTACCCACCCGCAGTATTAAAAAAATAACTGCACCAGTAGACAAAACCACAAATGTGCTGTAAATAAGTATAACAACTATTGATTTATATGTCAATTTATGGCGTACTACATTTTACCTTACAGTGTGCGGCAATATTAGCTTCATGTTCGGCATTGGTCTTGGCAAAATACGTAACATCATCATCACCGCTTAAGAAATACACGTAGTCACCACTGGCTGGTTTAGCAACAGCCAATAGCGCAGACAAACTAGGCACAGAAATTGGTCCTGGAGGCAAACCTGGATAGCGACGTGTATTGTAAGGCGAATCGAGGTTTGTATCACGAACCACCCCTGTTTTATCGGCTATATATTGATAAGTAACGTCTGACCCTAGTGCCATGTCAGAACTCATTCTCAAATAGAAGACCTGAGCAACTTGTTTTTGATCGGATTCACTGTTGGCCTCACGTTGAATAATCGAAGCCAAGGTAATCCCTTGATATAGATTTAGATTGTGGCTCTTAAAACCTTCAGTTAGGTTATTATCCTGAATTACAGAATAAAACTCTTTAAATGTGCCGTTTAATATATCCTCTACTGTGGCACCAGTGTTAAAGTTATATGTTTCACCATATATATAGCCTTCTAGATCATTACCAACAGGTTTGCCAGAAAACAGCGGACTATCGTACGATTTTTCAAGCGCTGCTGTGATTTCTTCATCTGAAAAACCTGCTTTTTTAAAAACTGTAGTAACATCTTGTTTTTTTGATTCTGGTTTATCTGATGTGTCCGTAAGTGTCGCACCAGGGTAAAATGTAATACTAAATTGATCAACCGAGCCCTTTACGAAATGCTCAACGATTTGCTGAACAGTTTCTGCCGATGATAATCGATATGAACCTGCTTGTAGAACATTGTTTTTTCCAGAAAGACGCACGTAAATATCAAAAGCTGTGGCATTACGAATAATTGACTGTTTTTCAAGATATTTACCAATCTGTGATGATGTCGAGCCAGGTGCAACTGTTATCTTTTTTAAATTGCCGATATCACTTCCGACAGGTGAAAGCTGAATATAATACCAAATAAATGCGCTGGCAACTAATCCTATTATGATAAACGCTATTACGCCACCTATCCAGGCAAAGATTTTACCTATTGAACGTTGTCTCGGCGGTTTTAAGCCACTTGGTTGACCATTAATTGGTTGTTGTTTGTGATTTATTTTTACACTATGCATAATTTGCCTCTATATAATCCTGTAATATTATTGATGCCGCTTGAGCATCAATGTCTGATTTTGAATACGGACGCTTATGATTAATCAACTGTTGCTCGGCAATAACACTAGTCAGCGATTCGTCCTGAAATACAATTTTATCACTTATGTCAGATAATTTCTTGGCAAAATTTTCGACATACTTTGTCTGAGCTGTTGTCTCGCCAGATTGATTCCGAGGATATCCAATTACTAAAATATCTGCACTTTGTTTAATGTATATTTCAGCAATTGCTTGTATTTCATCACCGTCTACTTCTATGGTTTCAAACGGTACAGCAATACGAACAGCGCTATCGCCGACCGCTACGCCGATACGTTTTTCACCCACATCCAAGCAAACAATTGTAGTTGAACTATGCATCTGACAGGACAAATTCGACTTTGATTTTTTTAACATCATTCGGTACGGTAGTCACCCAGAAATAAGAGAATTTAACATCGACGTCTGTAACTCCTTTTTCCTTCTTTATTAGTGACTGTACATCACCATAATGCTTACCTTTAACCTCATTTTTTATCGAAGCATCATCAATTTTTGGACCTATTTGACCTACAGCACCAATATTTACAAAAGAGCCTTGGTCATCTTTTAAATATCCCGAAAGCACGACTTTATCAAAACCGTTATTATAGACCCTCTGGTTGGAATCTGTTTGCTTTTTAAGTGAAGCATCTAAGAATTCCACTAACTCTGATTTCGCAATACCAGTTAGCGAGAAGGTGGTTTGTGAGGTTAATTTAGCCTTTGTAGTTGCTTCGGCGCCAATAGCTGGCACAGACACTGCTGCAGCCCTATCGACGGTGAAACTATCAGTAATTACTTTTTCGCCATTAGTAAATTGTTTAGTTAGCTGCGATTTAGAATCATTTGTTGGTAAATCAACCAAGGCCTGGCTAGCTGTTTGAACATCAGCAGCAGTAACAACAGTAGCCATTCTGGTTGTTCCACCAGCCATTGCAGAACCGTTAGCATACACAAAACCACTTACACCAGCTATCGAATAGGCAGTGGCATTTATATTATAGCTTTCACCTGACTGACCTGCTGTCACAGCAACATTCGCAGTACCAGCGCCAGTACCATCTATTTGACAGTTATGTGAAGAGCCTGAAAGACCAGGAATTGTAGCTTGACTATTACTAAGGTATTGTTTTCCGGCAGTCACAAAAGCTGTGCCAGCTGGAATGACTATTGGATTTGTATCATCGCAATTTTCAATCGTAATTGTACCTGTAGATTTTTGACCCATATCTTTTGTGCCTGTTGCGGTAAATTCAACGCTTATATCTTTTTTTGACTGTTTAATAACAGTTTGAATGATATTTTTACTAACATCAGTTGGGGTGGTACCGCCTAGTTTTAGTGTTTGGCTAACTGGCGCTGGTTCTGTTTTGGCTGTAATAATAATAGTAGCGGCGGGTGCAAACCAAATAGCCCAAACTAGAAAAATCAGAAGTAATACGCCACCTGCTATGCCCAAGAAAAGCTTTTTTCTAAACTGAGGAAAATTAGGTACTTTAATGTCACTTTTTTTTGATTTTTTATATGGTTTCTTTGAATCTGGTCCGTCTGAAGATTCAGGGATATATTCGGGCCCCTCGCCGTCAATATCAATAGTACTGATATCATCAGATATATCATCTGATTTGGAATAATCTGTCGTCTTTACTAATTCACCAATTGGTAGACTTGAACCGTCAATAATATCTTCACCATCATCGATTTCAAGGGCAGCAATTTCAGCTATTTCAGGATTAGCTTGTAGATTTTTAGCAACAGGAATTTTTGCAGGTGCAGACAGGGCAATTAATGCTTTATTATTGGTAATTAAAACTAATTTCTTTTTATTTTTTTCAGCTGTACGTGATAGAAGTCGCAGATTCACCGCACTTTGTAGCACCCCGGTTCGTTTTGGTGGGACTAATGCGACTGTATCTTCAGAACTAGCTTTAATCTTGCCAATAATAGCCGTAATGTCGTCTTCTGTGTCGATGTAAATTATATCTTTATTCATATCAAATTCTTAAAATCCGGTTTAACTTATCTTTTATAGTATCGTTGTCGTTACTGCCAATAATTGTATCATAACCAACCCTCAGTAAGCCCATAGCTGTAATAAAAGTATGGTCGTTGATTATCCCTGTTAAATCATTGATTCCAATAACTTCAGACGGCTTAATATGATGAACTGAAGGTTTTTTCGTGAAAGGTAAATCCTTGTGCCAATCTTGTTTTTGCAAAGCTTCAACTAGCCTATTTAAACTTGAGCCACCGCCACAAAGTAATATTCTATTTGGCAAATGATCGGCTGAATCAAACTCGCTAAGCGCTAACTCCACCCCTGATATCCAAACCTCTAAGGTTTTATCGATTGCATTATTAACATCTTCGGCAACACTTGGTTTTATCTTTTCACTTTCGATATTAACCTTCAGTTTTTCGGCATCATCATAAGATATATCCATTTCACTGGCAATCGTACGAGTAAAACTTCGTCCACCTATGCCAAACATCTTTGTTCCCTCAACACCACCGTCATCAACAACTGCAATATCCGTTGTACCACCGCCTACATCAGCTAGGATTGCCGTGAAATTACTATTGGCATCATTTCCTAAAACACTTCGACTAACTGCAAAGGGTTCGGCAGCAACCGCCAATAGTTCAAGTGATAACTCTTCGGCTACCCTTTCAAGGGCGCCAATATGAACCATAGGAGCAAAAGCGGTGTAAATCTGTACAGCTACGTCATTACCTTGAAAACCGATTGGATTACTGACTTTATAGCCGTCAATATGGATACTAACTAGTGCACTGTTAACCAGCTTAATCTCGACATCGGCATTGCCGGTTTCTAAGGCAATCTGTTTTTGAGCTTTGCCTTGGGCTCGTTCCTGAACTTTTTCAATAATAAATTCCATTTCAGCCGTATCAAGTGGACGATCCGACTGTGGTCGGCGATAACGGATAGTATTAGTTACACCTTTAACAAGTTCACCTGCAATACCTATAACAACTCTTTTAGCCTGTAAACCTGCTTGGTCTTCGGCTTCTGTTAATGCATCCTCGCAATTTCTTACAACACCTGAAATATCTGCTATTGCGCCGGAGTACATATCACTAATCTGTTGATGTGACCTACCAACACCAACAATGTTCAAATCTTCACCATCTAATTTAGCGATTAATGCTTTTACGTATTCTGTTCCAATATCAAGCGCGACGATGTAATCGTCTGATGCATTTTCTTTTCGTAGACCATGTAATTTTTTAAATACCATAGATGTTACCATTATATACTATGTGCGGTTATGGTTACAGAAGAATTGCTTAGTTTATGGTCCATCTTTGATGGCGTTGGTGACTGTCGTAACATCAGCGCCAGATAATGTAATTGGATAAAAAATGATTCTATTATATGTGTCCGCTCTTGGGGTGTAATGTAAGATATAAGGTGATGGTACGGATGTCATTGCGTCAGTAGAAACAGGGGAAGTAGATACTCCATCGACGCTATACCATACCTGACTTTCACTCCATCTTCCTGAAATGACATAGTTTTGATTCAGACTATATACAGCGCTCCCAACACCTACAAAATTTCCATCAGCCCCGTTAAATCGAAAACGTCCTAGACTTCCAGTTGGTTGATAGTCAAATATAAAATTGTTTGCGCCAGATCCAGATGTACCACCAAGAAAACCGTAAACAGCGTTCTGGCCTATCTTCTGTGCCATAAAAATTGTCCCATTGCTTGAATTTAAACCTGTTGTGGGTATAGTTACTGAATCTGGATTTCGACTAGCTACAGCTGTCGTAGTAGGGATATAAGAAGTAGCAAAAGCTCCCTTTTCAAGTTGAGCTGAAGAAACAGAAATATCAAAATTATCACCATTATCGATACCATTTACTTGAATTCTTGCTTGCATTTTAGATGTCAACGCCGGAAGATTCGCGTATGTTGCAGAAACTCTATTCCAGTTTGAATTTATCACAACCGTAGGGTATACCTCACTAATAAATGTACCGTCCGACTGTAATGCACCTAATTCTACGAAAACTGATGAGATGCCGGATAGATTACCTTTGATATAGAAAGATACGGTCGCAGAATTACCTGCTGAAAATGATCCAACCGCAGTATTAAAAAAACATATATGTTGATAAGTGTTTGAATCTCCAACTACTCCTGAATACTCAACCCTTTGTGATGTTGAACTATACGGTCCACTGATTAATGAGTAGACTAGATTTCCATTAACTAACCCAGGAAATGTAAAAGGTGAACTCCATTTACTACCATTATTCGCCGCACCATATGAATTTAGTAAGTAATTAGTCCTCCCCTCCTCAATCACAGCTTCACTGCCTCGTTTACCATCACTTCTGGGATTAATAGCTAGGTAGCCTGCTGGTACATCATAGATCTTTTGGGTTGCTGGGTCATATATGGTTTTGGGGGTAGAACGTGTGACAGTAGCGTATTGTTTTCCTACTAGGTCATAGAAGTTACCATAGTGATTACCTTGGGTAGTAGCTATCCAGTCAGCTACTGGGTTTAGTGGAGCTGGTGATAGTACGGTTGGTTGAGAGTTATTAGCTATAATATAG
>Ga0194044_10000986_pt1 | contig 14387 bp, 2 predicted proteins | sample JunL4417m_MetaG_FD_155460 | JGI IMG/M metagenome (GOLD analysis project Ga0194044, IMG submission 155460) | Anoxic zone freshwater microbial communities from boreal shield lake in IISD Experimental Lakes Area, Ontario, Canada - Jun2016-L442-17m | ecosystem: Environmental > Aquatic > Freshwater >...
AGCATCCTCGCCTTCGAAAAATTGATCGAAAGCTCCGGCAGCAAAATCACGTTCACACCCCCGGCCAGCACCATGTCGCACTCCCTGGAGCGAAGACACTGACACGCCAGGTGTACCGCCACCAACGACGAAGAACATGCAGTATCCACCGCCATGCTCGGCCCCGTCAAACCCAGCATATATGAAAGCCGGCCATTTGCGGCGCTAAGAGCTATCCCGGTTCCCAGGTAGGCGTTGATCTGATGAACATCGGCAGAAAGGAGTTGGGCTGCTGCATAGTCGAAACTGCTGATGCCGGTAAAAACACCGGTCGGCGTTTTGAACAACGCATCGGCAGCCTGCCCTGCATGTTCCAGCGCCTCCCAGGCCACTTCCAGCAACAGACGCTGCTGAGGATCCATGCCCACCAGTTCTCGTGGAGTGATGCCGAAGAAGGTTGAGTCAAAAGAATCGATATTTCGCAAAAAACCGCCATACCGACAAGACATCTTGCCGGGAGTTTCCGGATCGGGATCATAGTAGGCATCAATGTCCCAGCGATCTCCGGGTACCTCGGTTATCGCGTCGATACCGCAGCTTAGCATATCCCAGTATGCCTCCGGGCTGTCCGCCCCTCCTGGAAAACGGCAGCCGATGCCGATGATCGCGACCGGTTCGGTCTTGGCGCGCTCGCTTTCATCAAGCTTTGCTCTGAGAACCCTCAATTCGACGATGGCCTTTGACATCAATGCCTTGTAATCGATTTTTTCCGTTTCTTCCATTAGTTCTCTTTTCCGGCCTCAAGTTCCTTGGCAAGCATCCGGGCGATCTCGTCCTGAGACACCTCTTCCAGGCCGATGTCCACAGGGGTTGACTCGGCATCTCCCGTTTTAGTTGGGGCGACCGGCCGGTCACCCCTCCACTTCACTGGAGATCGCTCCGGCTCTTTCCTAAAAAACAATTCCTCCAGAAGATGATCAACCAGCGCTTCTACTGTCGGATAGTCAAACACCAGAGTAGCTCCCAACGGAATACTTAGTCCGGATTGGAGACGGTTCTTCAGCTCCACCGCCATGAGAGAATCTATCCCCAGATCAAAAAGCCGCTGCCTCGGCTTTATTCCATCCGGCACATTTTCTCCTAACACAGCCGCTACCTGCATCTGCACATAATCAAGCAGAACCATGCGCCTTTGCTCTGCAATCGTCACCTCCAGTTTCCCGAGGATGGCGGACTTATCCATCGACACGCCCTTCCTCCCGGAACTCTCATCCATCACTCTGCGATAATTGCGCCCACGATCAATTTGGGGCGACCGGCCGATCGCCTCTCCCCAATTCACCGGCAACACACAGGCTTCGGTCTCATCCTGAAGAAGCAATTGCTCCAGAATCTTGAATCCCTCCTCAGGATATATTGCCCTGATTCCACTGGCTGCAATACGCTCTCTATCCCGATTTTTCAACCTTGCCGCCATTCCGAGTTCCCACGGTCCCCAGTTGATGCTCAGTCCGTGCAACCCCACTCTTCGGCGCTCATGAACAAATCCGTTCAGGAAGGCATTGGCCGCCGCATAGTTGGACTGCCCAGCCGATCCGATCACCGATGCAACCGAAGAATAGCAGACAAAAAAGTCGAGCTTCAGCCCCAGAGTCGCTTCGTGCAGGTTCCATGCGCCATCGACCTTAGGCGATAGCACCTTCCGGAATCGCTCCATATCCTGCTTAATCAGGATACCGTCGTCTATAACACCGGCGCTATGGATAATCCCCTTTAGCTGCGGCATTCCGGAGAGAAGCTCAAATAACCGTGCAACATCAGTCCGTTTAGCGATGTCCGCCTCTATTACATTTACCCTCACCCCCGGACGTTCAAGTAGGGGCGACCGGCCGGTCGCCCCTCCACTTACGGTCTGCTCCTTTGCCGTAGCCGATCCTTGCCCCCGCCCTGCAAGCACCAGGTTTGTGGCCCCATTCTCTACCAGCCACCTGGCAGTTTCGAGTCCCAGCGCCCCAAGCCCACCGGTAATCAGGTATGTCGCATCCGGTCTTATCCTCACTCCTTTGACTTTCGCTGTCAATACCACCTTGCCGATATGCCTGGCCTGAGCCATATACCGGAAAGCATTAGCACCATCATCAAGTCCGAACACGGTGCGTTTCAGAGGTTTCAACTCTCCACGCTCAAAGCCGGCCATCAACCCGGTTAGCAGCTCTTGCAACAACCCTGGATTATTCCGCGCCACATCTCCGAGATCAAAGGGATGGTATTGGACATCGGGTCTATTACGCCGGACTCTCTCCCCATCCCATATCCCGATCTTGCCGATCTCCAGGAACCGCCCGCCTTCTGCAAGTATATCCAGGTTCTTAGGAATGTACTCCCCGGTCAGGCTGTTTAGGATGACATCAACCCCCTTGCCGCCTGTAAGCGCCTTTATCTCTTGCGCATAAGTCAGTGTTCTGGAATTCATCACCGCCTCGACTCCCAGTGACTTCAGGTACTCCCATTTGCCAGGGCTTGCCGTGGCGTATATCCTGGCCCCGGCCCGTTGCGCGATCTGGATCGCTGCAAGCCCAACTCCGCCGGCCGCTGCATGGATCAGGACCAGCTCTCCTTTCCGTATCTTGGCAAGCCGCTCAAGACCGTAGCAAGCTGTCAAAAAAGCCAGCGGAATAGTCGCCGCATCTTCATGACTCATCCACCCTGGCTTTTTGGCGACCCCGGAAATATCCACCGTAACATAACTCCCAAGACTTCCCTCCACGGTGAGCCAGGCGATCACATCATCTCCGACTTTGAGCTTCTCAACCCCTTGACCGACTGCAGCAATTTTCCCGGAGCATTCAAAGCCAAACCTGGCATCCGAGGCATCCTGCAACTGCGCCTCATACTCCTTTAGCATCCCCAGAGCACGGAGTACATCCCTGAAGTTCAATCCGGTCGCACTAACCTTGATCTCCACCTCTCCCTTGCCCGGCTTGCGTCTTTCCATTGGCTCAAGGGTCAGGTTCCCGATGATCCCGTACTCATGAATTCTCATTCGCCGGGGAGCCGTCTCCTGCCGCACCGGTTTCTGCTGCACAGCCTTGATCAGCCTGGCTCCGTACCTTACCCTCCCTCGGTAGGCGATCCTGTCCTCTCCGTCTGGCCCCTCCGAATCACAAAATTCCGCCAACAGATGCCGTTCCTCCTCAATGTCCTTCTGCGGATCAAGGTCGATGCAGACACTCCGAAACTCGGGATGCTCCAGGGCTATCACCCGCTGAAATCCCCAGAGCGGAGACTGGTGAACGGAAACCCTCTGCATCAAATCCCCTACAGCCTGCGCTCCCCGTGTAGCAAGCCATAGCCGTGGCTGGTGCTTCGCACTGCTTAATGCCTGCACAAGATGCAGTATACTACCGCAACCAAAGACTTTTCCCTGCTCAATCGACAATCGTTCCGTCTCTTCTCCGCTGTCCAGACTCCACAGATGAAGCACACCCTTACAACCAAAAGCGGGATGTCCTTCCAATGCATCTTTTACCAATCGCCGAAAATCTTCCGGCTCAAGCGGATTCACACGATACCGCTCCTCGTTTTCTTGCGTGTAAGACTCACCGCGATATACCAGCACGATCTCTGCGCCCATAGCTTTCAACGCTCCGGCTGTCTTTTCTCCCAGACCGCCTGCGTCCGCAAAGATCATCCAGCGGCCAGAAACATCACCCGCTTGATCCGGCAATGGCGCGGCCTTCCAGATCACTGTGTAGAGCACCGTGTCCTCTTTTCTTTTAATACCCGCAAGCAGAGTCTCCCGTGTAGCAATTTTCACCAGAAACCCTTCCACATCGACAACGGCGCGACCAATCTCGTCGTACAAGCAAAAATCAAGTTGGTGCGACCGGCCGGTCGCCCCTCCACTTTCGTTCAAATCTCCAGCGACGCGCAGACTGGCATGGCTCCAGAGAACCGAAGATAGGCGAGATGTTATCCTCAATCGCTTGATGCCGACGGGAATCTGATTTTCTTGACTGGATCCGTGCATCATGATCGGCGAAGCCGCCTGCAGGCTTGCATCGAACAATCCGGGATGAAGTCTGTATTCTGACATCTCTGCTTCAACCGTCCCATTAGCCCGCAAAAATCCCAGAGACTCCCGCTCTCCTGTCATCAACTGTTCGATTCCCTGAAAACCTGGACCATACTCGATCCCCTTTTCCATGAATCCGCGATAGTGGTCTTCTACCGAATGATGCTCCCTGCACCTGGCCTTCAAATCCTCAAGTCTCTCTGTCCGACGACCTTCTTCTCTTCCGCTGTGGATCATTCCAGTAGCATGGAGCCTCCATTCCACCTCTCTCGGCGGGGGATAGTTGGGGTGTGCAGAGTTAGAGAGCATCTCACTGAATATCTCGAAGGCGTATCCCCCAGCATCTTCAGGATGCAGAATCGTCTGCAACCGGACTTCCTCCTTGGTGGGTGAGATATGCATATCTGGATGAGGATGACGTACGCCCATTATCTCACCTCGTGATGGCAGAATGAGAGGCTGCAGGATAGAGAAATCCTCGATCGTCACATCCTCCGATCTTAGCAGCTCCGCCCCTCCGGCAAGCGCCATCTCCACATATCCGGTCGCCGGAAACACAACCTCCCCATAAATCCGGTGATCCCCCAGAAACGAGGGCGAATCCTTCGTGATCAGCGATTCGAATATGACATCCCGACTGTTAGGACGATCGGCCGGTCGCCCCTCCACAGGCAACCTTCGCCCCAACAGTGGATGCACCGTTCGGCCGGGAATGCTTCGGGAATCAGCACGCCTTGTTCCCATGTCCTTGATCCAGTAGCGTTTCCTCTGAAACGGATAGGTCGGCAGAACGACTTTATTCCTTTCATAGTCATGATCGAACCCTTTCCAGTCCGGGGTTATCCCCTTACCATACAATGCACCCAGACTCTCAAGCATCCGTCGCCAATCGTTTTGCCCAGCTTGCAGGCTCGGCAGCCATGTCCCGTATCCGTCAGGCAGGCGCCTGCGCCCCATCTCCAATAGCACCGGATTAGCACCTATCTCAAGGAATATTCCGCAGCCCTCACGCTTGAGCGTCTCCATCCCCGCCTGGAACTTCACAGGTTCCATGAAATGGCGCGCCCAGTAGTCCGGCTGAGCCATCTCATCGGTGATCAGCTCTCCGGTCAGGTTTGATACAATTCCGATATGAGGGGTTTTGAATGATGAATGATGTCCACGCCCGGTAACAAGTTTCAGACCATCCTCCAAAGAGAACACTCCGGCTGCACAGGCCGCCGCGTACTCTCCAACATCATGGCCCATCACAAGCGACGGCTCGATCCCCCAGCTCTTCCACAACTCAAAAAGCGAATATGAAACTGCAAATAGCGCTGGCTGGCTGTAGGCAGTATCGTTCAGTTCCACACGTTGCTCTGCGGAATAGATCACATCAAGCAGGGGGCTTTTCAGTAACCCCTCCAGGATATCTGCGCATTGATCCATGACCGCACGAAATATAGGCGCAGTTTCGTACAGAACCCTGCCCATACCCGCATACTGAGAACCCTGACCGGTAAAGAGGAAGGCGATTTTTCCGGCCTCCTCATTAGTCATATACGATAGACCCGTCTTGACACCCTCGTTCTCACGACCTTCCTGATGAGCCAGGCAGCCTGCCGCAATCTCCTCCCGTGTAGCGCCGATCACAGCCAGACGCTCCTCGAAGTGTGACCGTCCCGTATTGGCAGTGTAACACACGTCAGCAATCGCCTCTTCAAAGATAGGGCGAATACAAGATTCGCCCCTACGATTTTCGGGATGATCCGCCAGGTGTGCAGCGTATCGTCCCGCCAGCGCCTTTAACGCCGGCTCCCCCTTGGCCGAAAGCGCCAGAAGATGAAACGGACGGTCTTTGTCATTGCATAGCCTGCTGGAAGCAGGCTCTACTTTCCCGAAAACAGGCCCCTCCTCCAATACGACGTGCGCGTTCGTGCCGCTCGCTCCGAAAGCGCTCACCCCGGCTAATCTCTTCTTTCCTGCCGGCCATTCCCTCGGTTCGGTTGGTATCTCGAATGGCAGCTTCTCCCAAGCTATGTGAGAACTGGGTTTACGAAAATGCAGGTGCGGAGGAATCTCCCCCCGCTGCAACGACAATACTACCTTGATCAACCCCGCAATCCCCGCCGCCGCCTCCAGATGCCCGATGTTCGTTTTCACCGACCCGATCACAAGCGGGTCTGTTTTCGGTCTCCCGCCAAAAACCTTAGCAAGTGAACCTACCTCGATCGGATCTCCCAGAGAGGTCCCGGTCCCGTGGGCCTCAATATATCCTACATCCCCGGCCTTCACTCCCCCGATAGAAAGCGCCCGACGGATTACATCCTCCTGGGCCGGTCCGCTCGGAACCGTCAAACCCGCACTCGGTCCATCCTGGTTCACCGCACTGCCCCGAATCAGCGATAGAATCCGGTCCCCGTCGGCTACTGCGTCAGATAGCCGCTTCAGTACGACAACCCCGCAACCCTCGCTACGAACATACCCGTCAGCAGACGCATCGAATGTCTTGCATCTTCCGTCGGGAGCAAGCATCTTCGCCTTCGAAAAATTGATCGATAGCTCCGGCAGCAAAATCACGTTCACCCCACCGGCCAGCGCCATATCGCACTCTCTGGAGCGAAGACTCTGACATGCCAGATGCACCGCCACCAACGACGACGAACACGCAGTATCCACCACCATGCTTGGCCCCGTCAAACCCAGCATATATGACAGCCGGCCTGCAGCAACGCTCAGGGCGCCGCCGGTGGCAAAGTAGGGATCGATTCCTTCGTAATCTTGTTGCATATACCGAAGCGCCGCATAATCGAAGGCGCCGATTCCCATAAAAACGCCAGCAGAGGTTCCTCGCAGGCCAGCATGGACGATCCCAGCGTTCTCTATCGCTTCCCAGCACACCTCCAGAAGCAGCCGCTGTTGCGGGTCCATCCCGATAGCTTCCTTCCGTGATATCCCGAAAAAGGGGGCGTCGAAATGATCCACATTAGGCAGGAACCCACCGTAACGGGTACACATCTTGCCCGGAGCATCGGGATCAGGATCGTAAAGGGCATCAATATCCCACCGGTCTTTCGGTACTTCCGTGATGGCATCCACGCCATGACTGAGAACTTGCCAGAAACCCTCCGGATCTGCGACATTTCCCGGAAATCGGCATCCCATCCCCACTATAGCCAGGGGTTCTGACCGGATGAGTTCGAGCGTCTCAATTTTCATCCGCGCCTCCTGAAGGGCATTGAGTAGCCTCTGCGCGGAAGAGTTGTCGGGATTTGCTACTGGATGGAACATTCTGTCTTTTGGCCGGTCCATACTATTATCCTTTCAGCAACGATTCGAGCTTTGCAAGCTCATTTGCGATCGAATCATTGATTTCCTCTGCGGACAGAACCACAACGGCTCCGCTCCCTTTGTCCTTGTGGGGCTCCAGTGTCGTTTGACGGCCTTGGTCATCAGCCATCCCTATCTCTTCGAAAAGATAGCCGGCGATCTTATCCACCGTTGGATAATCAAAGACCAGAGTCGGCCTTAGTGGTCTTCCCATGTCCATTTCGAACTTGTTCTTCAACTCCATGGCCATTAGCGAATCAATTCCGAGGTCGAAAAGCCCCTGGTCGGGTGATATCCGCTTTGCCTGCTTCAAATGAAGCACTATCGCTACCTGCATCTGCACATAATCTATCAGAGCTGTCCTGCGTTGTCCGGCAGGCATCTCCTCCAGTTTCCCGATGATGGCGGACTTTTCCTCCGACGCACTCCTCTTACCTGAACTTTCCTCCGTCACCGCCTGAAAAAAGGGTGGAGTCATCCCTTGATAATGGTAGCTAAGATACTTGTCCCAGCTCACCGGCAGCACAGATGCCTCAGTCTCATCATGAAGAATCAATTGCTCCAGTATATCAAATCCTTCCACAGGAGAAATAGCCTTGATCCCGCGGGCTGCAATACGCTCAGCATCCCGATTTTCCAGTCCAGCCGCCATCCCGAGTTCCCACGGTCCCCAGTTGACGCTTAGCCCATGCAGCCCTTGCCTCCTGCGTTCGTACATGAATCCATTCAGGAAAGCATTGGCCGCCGCGTAGTTGGACTGGCCAGCCGACCCGAGTACTGATGCTACGGAAGAAAAGCAGACAAAGAAATCGAGATTCATACTCAGAGTCGCTTCGTGCAGATTCCAAGCGCCATCGGCCTTTGGCGAAATCACTTTATGGAATCGTCCCATATCCTGCTTCATCAGGACACCGTCGGATAGAACACCGGCAGCATGAATAATCCCCTTGAGCGGCGGCATCCCGGAGAGTAGAGGCGACCGGCCGGTCGCCCCTCCACATAACCGTGCAACATCCGTCCGTTTTGCGACATCCGCCTTGAGTACCTCCACCCTCACTCCCAACTGTCTTAGCTTACGAACCTGCTCCTCCGCCGCTGCTGATCCTTCGTTTCGCCCCACAAGCACCAGGTTTGCGGCCCCCTTCTCCACCAGCCACCTGGCTGTCTCGAGTCCGAGTGCTCCGAGTCCCCCGGTGATCAGATATGTTGCATCCGGCAGTAGAGTCAACCTCCCCTTGTATGGCAATAGCAGCGGCATGATCCTTGCGCCATAGCGTGAATGATCCCGAATCATGATCCGATCTTCCATGTCGGCCCAGAGTATGGATTCGAAAAGGAGCGTTGTCTGATAACTGAAGGCTGAAGGTCGCCATCTGTCATCTGTCATCTGTTGTCTGTCATCTGTAAGGTCAATATCAATACATGAACATTTCCATTCCGGATGCTCCATCCGAATCACGTTTCCCAATCCCCAAATCAACGATTGATGGGAACAGAGGCCTGGTTCCAGGGATGTTACAGGCGGTAGGCAATTACTGCATGCCGCTGATTGGGCGCCATTAGTAACGAGCCATAGTCGGGGCTGAACCTCAGCTTTATTTCCCGCCAGAGCCTGGACAAGATAAAGGATACTCCCGCAGGCCAGCGCCTCTGCTTTTTCCAGAAAACCCTGGCTCATCCCGTCCCCTGTATCAAGGCTCCAGAGATGGATGATCCCTTTGCAGGGGTGATTGTTGTTGCAGTATTCATCGACAAGACGGATAAAATCCGCAGGCTCGCCGGGATTGATCAAGTAGGGGCGACCGGCTGGTCGCCCCCCCGTTAGGGCGACCGGCCGGTCGCCCCTATCTTTCTGGTTGTATTCAGGACCGGGGAAGATGAGCATAGCAGATTCTCCTTCCTTCTGTAAAAGTCCGCCGATGGTGTCTCCCACACCTCCGTTGTCCGAAAAAATGAGCCATCTTCCTGGCGCGGCATTGCCAGATTGCATCTCCGGGTGCCTGACCGGATGCCCGATCGGAAGCCAGTTCACACGATACAGCCATTCCTCACGACTTTCCTTAGGCAAAAAGTCGGATGGAACATCCTGTTGCTCCTTTCGGTGGTTCAACAGCAAGTCACTGGTGAGTTTTCTTGCGTTCAGGCCGCTGATCTTCAGGAGAGTCCTGCCTCTTTCATCGAACAGGGTGATGTCCCCGGACATCCCTTTGGTGAGCGGATCAATTGCAGTGATAGTCGAATGGCACCACAGTCGTCCGCCCGACTCCGGCCAAAATATCTCCTGAGCAAAAAACTGCATCTCACCCAGGGAAAAAGGGATATAGGTGGCGTTTTGATCTTCCGACCAAAAGTTGGAGCTAATCTTGTCTTCGTCTAATGGCGAATACAGCATTCGATTTTCCATCTGGTGATCGCTTGACCCAGCCGCCCATAGCCGTTGACCCCAGATGCAAAAAAACTGGAAACAGGAATCAATGAGACCCGGATAGCCGGATGGAACATTCTGCAAAAAGCCGGATGGAATATCCTGATGCTTCATCTGGTGGCTTTCGTAGCTAACTGGAGTATCTGAATGCCGGCATATCGTCACAGGAACCTCCAGAAGGCAGAACGCCTCCCTTCCCTGCCTCCAGATATTCCTGATCCACCGGAAAGAGTCGCCGAGGTGGTGGCCGGCCCGTGATATCTCCGCATAGAACGCCGAGGCGTCAATCTCCTCCCACTTAGTTTGCGCCTCTTCCCTTCGTAGAGAGGCATCAGCCATGGGCGCTATCAGTATTTCTTCCGGAATCCTGATCTTTCCGGAGACATTGCAATCATATATGTTGAGGTGACCGGCAGGTCTCCCCTCCACTTCCTCCCCTTCTTTGTAGGAGCGAACAAAAGAGCTTCCGGCAAACCCGTCCGCTCCAGACCCGTCTCTACTCATTATATGAAAGCTGAAAAGCCCCTCCGACTCCGGGACAATCAACATCTGGACAAGCAAGGTGTCTCCCTCCCCGATTGTAATAGCTTGCTCCATCAGTACATTTTCCAGAACGGCGGCTTTCAGATGGAACGACTCCTTGATCGCCTGCAAAATCATGGCAAGATAAGTAGCACCGGCAACCACCACAGTCCCGAACAATTGATGGTCCTCCAGAAAGGCCGGGAAATTTCGCGGAAAGACCGTTTCAAAGCGTATCTCGCGGGACATCGGAAGGTTGAGGCGCTTGCCGAGCAAAGTATGTGGCAAACAATCTTGGGACGACCGGCCAGTCGCTCCTCCACAGGATATTCCATCCGGTTTCCCTGGGTCACCTGTGGTATCCACCCAGAAGCGCTCGCGCCGCTTATACCGATCCGCGAGTAGGGGCAACCGGCCGGTCGCCTCTACACAGGATATATCGCCGTCTTTGCTGGGGCGACCGACCGGTCGTCCCTCCATTTCCGGCGCCTCTTCCAGCACGATATGGGCATTCGTTCCGCTGAAACTAAAAGCACTGACACCGGCGATCCGCCGTCCCTCCGCAGGCAACCAGGGCCTTCCCTGAGTCGCCACATCAATAGGCATGTTTTTCCAGTCGATATGAGGATTGGGGGTTCTGAAATGAAGATGGGCGGGTATCTCCCTATGCAGGAGCGACAGAACCACCTTGATCACCCCTGCGATTCCGGACGCTGCCTCAAGATGACCGATGTTGGTCTTCACCGATCCTACGATCAGAGGATGATCCCACGCCCTTTCCTTGCAGAGCGCGGCCGCCAGGGCGTTGATCTCGATCGGGTCGCCCAGGGGCGTGCCCGTGCCGTGAGCCTCGACATAGCTTATCTGGAGGGGTTCAAGGCCGGCGCCTGCAAGCGCCATCCGAATCACCGCTTCCTGGGAAGGACCGCTGGGAACGGTGAGACCGCCCGACGAACCGTCCTGATTGATAGCCGAACCCCTGATGATAGCCAAAACTCTGTCGCCATCAGCAAGAGCATCCGAGAGGCGCTTCAACACCACTACCCCGCAGCCCTCACCGCGTACATACCCGTCGGCTGCAGCATCGAAGGTCTTGCAGCGGCCATCGCGCGCCAGCATACCGGCCTTCGAAAAATTGATGGAGGGTTCGGGAGAAAGTATTAGTCCAACTCCCGCCGCCAGAGCAAGGCGGCTCTCCCTGTTTCGCAGGCTTTGACATGCGAGATGAATACTGACGAGAGACGACGAGCATGCGGTATCAATGGACATGCAGGGTCCGGTTACTCCCAGCAGATAGGAGAGTCGTCCCGCCGCAACACTGAGGGTGGCGCCGCTCATATAGTAGGCATCGATGGCCTTTCGATCCCGCAAAGCCGCCCGGATTGAGGCGTAATCGGAGGTGCTGATCCCAACAAAAACCCCGGTCGAACTCCCGAACAACTGTTCCCTCTGTTGATTGGCATGTTCGAGCGCCTCCCAGCTCACCTCAAGCAAAAGCCTTTGCTGGGGGTCCATGCTTACCGCCTCACGCGGCGATATCCCGAAAAAATCGGCATCGAAAAGATCCACGCGTTCCAGAAATCCTCCGTACCGACAGCACATCTTTCCCGGAGCGTTGGGGTTGGGATCATAAAAAGCCGCTATGTCCCATCGGTCGCCTGGAACCTCCGATATTGCATCGCCGCCGCTTTTCAACAAACGCCAGAAGGCATCAGGATCATCAGCCCCGCCAGGAAAACGGCAGGCCATGCCGGTGATCGCAACCGGTTCAGCCCGCTTCACCTGTTCAGCCCTCATTAGTTCGCTATTAGCTTCGATCTGTTGCGCCGCAAACGCGAGCTGGATCGCAGAGAGATGAGATATGCGCCTGGAAAGATCGCTCACTTAAGCAGCCTCCCTATTTTTCGGTTTTCTGCTGGTCAACATGGCCATGAGTTCCTGCTCCGGAATGGCTTCGATCTCCGACAGCATGGAACCGATTTTGTCATTGTAGAAGCCATGCTCCAGCAGATCTGCTGGAAGTAGGCTCTCTATAGTTTCTGCTTGTACCTGGGGAAAAAGAGGGGACAGCACATCTTCCGAAAGATGCTTCACGAGGGCCTCAACCGTTGGGTAGTCGAAAACAAGGGTCGAGCGCAGTGGAATACCAAGTCCCGATTCCAGGCGGTTTTTTAACTCCACCGCCATGAGTGAGTCAATACCAATATCAAACAGCCGTTGCCGTGGCTCCAGTTGTTCTGGTGATGTCATGCCGAGGGTGGCGGCCACCTGTGAACGTACATAATCAAACAGGCGCGCATGCCTTTCACCAACTGGCGTTTCGTTGAGCCATCCGGCGAGCTGGATGGAGCCTTCCATCTCCGGTGCGGCCCGTCCTCCGGCGACGGCCTCGAAGAAAGGTGGCGGCTCCTTAGGGTAGTGACTTTCCAGATACCGATTCCAATCAACCGCCATCACCAGAGCCTGCGTTTCATCCCGCCGCAACAAATCCCCCAGAATTTCGAGCCCTTTTTCCGGAGCAATGGCTCCCATACCCTGAGCAGCCACTCTTTCCCTGACTTCATCTTTCATTTTTGCCGCCATGCCGACTTCACCCCATGCGCCCCAGTTGACACTCAGCCCATGCAGTCCCTGCCTACGTCTTACATGGACAAAGGCATCCATGAAGGCGTTCGCCGCCGCATAGTTGGCCTGTCCACCGGAGCCGATGATCGCCGCCGCAGAAGAAAAGCAGACGAAGAAATCGAGCGGTTTGCCTGCCGTGACTTCATGGAGGTTCCAGGTTCCCCGCACCTTTGGCGCCATCACCTTCCTGAAACTGCCTCTCTCCTGCCTGATGAGTATCGCATCATCGGTGACTCCAGCCGCATGCACAATGCCGCGAAGGGGCGGCATTCGGGATTCGATTGCGCTTAGCAACCGTTTCACGTCCTTGCGATCCGAAACATCGGCGGTGAAAACCAGGACATTGCAGCCGGTCTGCTCAATCCGCCCGATCTTTTCTGCTGCTGGAGCCATGGGAGCATTTCTGCCGGACAGAATCAGGTTGCGCGCCCCGTTGCGCGCCATCCAATGTGCGACCTCAAGCCCCAGTCCGCCAAGCCCGCCAGTGATCAGATAGCTTGCGTCGGCATCGAAATGAAAACCGCCTTCCTGCGTTTCATCGCATATCTCAAGCCTTGCGGTATGGCGCACACCCTTCCGCAAGGCAACCCTGTTTTCGGCATCGGGATGAAGAATCTCCTCCAGAAACATCGGGATTATCGCCTCGCTTTCCAAAGGATCAAGATCAATGCCCCTGCAAAGTTCTGGATGTTCAAGGTCAAGCACACTGCCGATTCCCCACAACAAAGCCTGAAGGGCTGCACCGGATGAAGCATCCGGCGGAATGCTCCATTCGGCTCCGACGGGTAGGGCGCCTTTGGTGACAAACCACAATGTGCCAGATACCCCGCTTTCCTGTTCCAAAATGGCGCGAACTACAGCGGACAAACCCCCGCAGACGATTTCGCTCCGCAAGATCGCTTCCTCATCCATAGTTTGTCCAATGTCAATGCCCCAAAGATAGATTATCCCCTTGAGCGGCATCCCGATTGCACGGAAGAGCCGTCTGAAATCCTCAGGCGCCTCGGGATTTACGCCGTAGCGGTCAACTGTGGTGGCAGGTTCGGTAAAAGGCAGGCCGTTAGGAAAAGCCGAATCGCTGAATCGCTGGTATTCCAAACTAACGCTCTTTAGCTTTTGATCTAATGGCGGACTGTCCCCTGCATTTTGTTTATATGCGATATACTGTTTTTCTTGTGTGACAAGAATGACATCATCCCCGCGCGCCAGAAGCTGCGTGGCCAGTTCCGCAGCGATGCCGGATTGATCTGCGAATAAGAGCCAGCGGCTTTTGACCGATTCGCCTGTAGGTGGGGCAGGCCGCCGTGCCGCACTGGGGTGCGGCGGTCCCGGTCCCAGGAGAGATTCGCCTGTAGGCGGGGCAGGCCGCCGTGCCGCACTGGGGTGCGGCGATCCCGGTCCCAGGAGCGATTTGTCTGCAGGCGGGGCAGGCCGCCATAGCACGTTGTAGAT
>Ga0194044_10000989_pt1 | contig 14365 bp, 19 predicted proteins | sample JunL4417m_MetaG_FD_155460 | JGI IMG/M metagenome (GOLD analysis project Ga0194044, IMG submission 155460) | Anoxic zone freshwater microbial communities from boreal shield lake in IISD Experimental Lakes Area, Ontario, Canada - Jun2016-L442-17m | ecosystem: Environmental > Aquatic > Freshwater...
GAACTCTTGTTTTTGCGTTTTGGCGAACTTCGGGTGCGTGAACGGGTTGTACGTGGTTCTTGACTTTGCGATTGATTTGCTCATGGTTTCGTTGCTTCGTTGCTTCGTGACTGATTGGTTTCAAATGCTTTTTGAAATCAATTCAATTTTTTTTGGGAATACTGCATTTTGAGGTTCACATTTTGTTCTGAGCTTCAGATTTTGAATTATCGGATGTGGTTATGGCGGGCTTTTTGGCAATCCATAATCCCCATAATCCCCAATCCACACGCACACAAACTTGTTCCAACTATGGCCACCACTTCTCGGGTTGCGGGTTGAAACATGGGGTGTTCGTTCGCTACATGAATTTGATTCGCCTTCAATTTTTTTTCATTGTTTATTGGTTTTACACCTTTTCTCATTTAAAACGCCTACCAAGAACCTAGTTGGCGGGGTGCTTTGCAATAAATGCATTTAGATTTAAATAACTCTGGTTAGATGCTCCTGATTGATAATTACATGTTTTAGGTGCGCCATCTTTATTGTACGTAACCCAGTCCAAGCCATTATTATCCAACTTATCACACAAACAAATGGCTTTGGAAGGATTATTTGGATCCACTGAGCAAATTTTATTCATACAATTTAGATTTACTGCTTCGGGAGGACAGGTTTGTACATGATAACCCATTTTTTCAATAACCGGGCTAAAGTCGGAAAAAATAACTTCTTGTCCACTTTTTGACGTGTAGGGTTTTATTTTTTCACAATCATTGTTACCAACGCTGTAATTTGAGCCAGTCGCAATATCGCACATGCAATAAGCCTTTGAATCATCGTGTGGATAGGGAACACATTTTGCCGCAGGACACAACCCAAATTTCATATTGCATTTTATTGTTTTACTGCTGTTTCCGAACGCATATTTGTATATCACATATAACGCAAAAATAACTAGAACTAGTATTACTCCTAAAAATAAAAAGGTTGATGAAGATTTCTTTGAACCCATTCTTTGTATATCTTTATAAATTTGTTTTCGGTCAAACAAAACTATTTATAAAATCAGTGGTTGAAATGTAAAAAGGTGTAATATCAATTAGCAAACTCTGAACCCTTTATCCCATACTCTGAACCATGTACCCTGTACCCTAAACCCTAAACCCTGCACCATGCGCCCTTATAGCCGTATAGCCCCATATATTGTTATGGCCATGCATTTCATACAATCTCTGAAAACCCTGATTCCCTTATATCTAATTATTGAGAAATGAGTGCGGTTCTGAGGAATGGGTCATGTATTGAGGAATGGCCCAGCGCATTATCTCTCTTACAATGCAGGCAACATAATGTTTCAAACTGTTTGGTTCTTCTGATTCTACAAATGAGAGAAATTCATATAATTCATTTCAAAATAATATAACAATAATGCATAACCGATGGGCATATTTAGTTTTCTAACTGGCAACAAATGGGATGATGGGATGACGTCCAAAGATGTTGTGGTTGGTAAGAGGTACCGGTATTTGGCGGAGTATGCGGACCGACGTTATAAGGGTTACACGAATTGCCGAACGTTGAAACGAAAGGTTGCTGACAAGAGCAAGGGTGCCAAAAGGCATGATTATAATATGATGTTTGATGCTGGGCGACAAAAGAGGGCGTTGTTTTTTGTGCGAACGGACAAACCGATATTCAAGGCGTGTCAAACACGATCACTGCATAATCGGACCAAAAAATGATCATCGTTTGCCGGAGCGTCGTCGTCGTGTTTGGCACGCCTTGAAAACCGGTTTTTCAGTGAAGTTGTAAAACTGCCAGCGGCGTTTTTTACCGTTTTCAAATGTTAGAGCGTATCTTGTTCCATTTGCCAAGTGTCGTTTGCGTGTTAATGTGCTGCAGGGACCCAACCCGTCCTTTGCGCGATTAGTTGGTGCTCTATAACGTTTCCCGACTTTCAACTCCTTTGCGGAGAACATGTTGCTGGATTCAAACAAACTAAATGGCCACATTCTTTATATTATACAATGAAAAAAGTGTTAGCGAATAGTAAACATTCTTACCTGTGCCCCAGTCGCTACGCTTTGACATGTGACCGCCCCTTAGAAGCAGCGTTTGCAAACGGTTGGGTTGTCAATTGAGTGCGAGATTGTCCTGCCACAACGTTCGCAGGTGTAGTGCATGTCCACGACCTGATGATGAGGAGGGTATTCGCCGTCACATGTCGCAAATGCAGGGGAACAGTTGTATTGTGGATTGCGTCTTGGGGGGCATGGGGTGTAGACATCGGCATCTTCTTCTGGGGCTGGGGCTCCGCTTATGTCCGCTTCGCCTAGGTCGCCCGCTTCGCTTGCGCCCGCTTCGCCTAGGTCGCCCGCTTCGCCTAGGTCGTGGATGATGTGGTAGGGGTACATGAATGTGTACGGATAGGTGTCGTCCGAATCGGGGGTGTAGGATGCATTGGCGCCATTTTCGTAAACGGCGTCAATGATGGGTCGGGCGGCTGCGAGGGAGAGGGGGCCCTCATGGTGAATTGTAAAGCGGATCTGCATTCCGTAGGTCATTGGGTCTTCATTGCCGGTGCAAAACCACATTGGATCGGTGCTCAAAGCATGCAATGTGATTCCGCTGATTGACTGGCCAAAGTCTGCTGGATCTGGCATGAGATCGGACAAGTGGTTCCACAACCCCTCAAAATCGGTCACTCTATCGGTCAGTTGAAACCGCCTCTCTTCGTTTCCGTGCAGGTAACCCAGGTTGAATCGCATTTTGATGTCGGTACGCATTGTTCTTGTGCTTGAATCGCTGTCTTCTACTCATTGCACCCGAATTAGCTTTCAATTTTTTCAGGAATTTATTGAAAATGGGCAAGACATCAAGCGTCACAGGGCGTTATCACTTTAACACATGTTTTACCCTTTTTAAATTATAACAAATGAGAGAAATTCAAATTAAATAATACATGCTGGTTCCTTTTTTTAAGCCAATTATTCCGGGAAACCCAGGTTTCACGCATCGCCAATTATTCCAAAAATTGATCACATCGGGTTCAAATGCTAATCCAAAAACATGCAACCAATCCCTCTTCAATATGGATACAACGAAGCAAGCAACACAACCACAATCGCAGACAATGCAGTCCATTGATTGGCTATTTCAAGACAGAGATGAGGATGATTTTGATCTCATTGAGTTCGGCATTGCATCCAATGGCGGACGACTCAGCATCAAGGGGGCATAGCCCCCTTTAACCCCATCATGCACCACATCATGCATTCATTCTAACTTTTTTCATTCTTCAAACATTTCATCTGAGAGAAATTCAAATTAAATACATTCATCACAACAATTACATCATTTATAATTGTTGAGAAATAGCTCATGAACTGAGGGATCGGTTTCAATAACATGCGTTCCGGGGAACGTAGTTCCCCGCACCCCTCCTTTTGGGCAGTTGAAAGGAAAAGGTGCAGAAAAACGTCGGTTTTCTGCACCACATTAATTGTGGGGGTTTGAGGGGGGACGCATGTCCCCCTTCTTTCATCCGCCTTCTTTGTCCCCGCCTTTACACAAAACCTTTTGAATGTTTCAATGTTTAACATAATTGTTTCTTTGTTGTGACCACCTCTGGGTTGCAATGTTTGCTCAGGAAGCTTCGTGAGCAATAATTTGTAATCCTTGTCAATAATAAATTGTTTTTCCAATAGATGTTTTGAATTCGCTTTACTTGAAAATCCTACCCACTTCCACACGTCATCCAAATTAATCACAAAATCCATCTTGGAATCATAGTTTAAAAAACCATAAAAACTTGCAACGAATATTTGTTGTTCATTTTCTGTGAATTTCGTCTTGATTTTTGTCAACAGTTTGTTCTGGTATGTCGTGGACAACTTCGTTATCGGGTTGTTCTCTATCAAATCCACTATGTCAAATGATGTTGTCATGGGTTCGGTTATGTATTATAATCGGGGGTGTATTTATATCGCTTATCGCTTTTAATAACAATAATCAATTGCGTGGAAATCAATCACACCATCATCACACCATTATCCCACCACATCATGCATTCATTCTAACCTTTTTCATTCTTCAAACATCTCATCTGAGCAAAGGCACGGCTCGTCGTGCCGAGCCGTTGGGAGAAATTCAAATTTAATGCACAACCACAACGATTACATCATTTATAATTGTTGAGGAATCGCTCTCATTATGAGGGATCGCTTTCAATTATATGCATTCAGTCACGCGTCACGCACCACATGCCACACCCCATTCAAAAAAAATATAGAGGTCTTATCCGCCTCTATCCACTTCTATCCACTCCTGGCGCTCATCTTGGCTTCATGCAGTTCGGGCATACCAGCACGCGGATCCCTGTTTCGCTCACCCCGCTTACACACTTGCAGATCCCGTTCTTCGGCACGGGGGCCTTCTTTCATTTCACATTTTCACACACACTTTTTTTTTATGGCTTTCGGATAAGGGGGACATGCGTCCCCCCTCAAACCCCCAAGGTCCCCGTTTGGGATTGTGTTGGTTGTTTTTTTTCTCATGTGTGTAAAAAATAATTAATATTAATGTCAATGTTTACATTTATGGCATTGTCAATGGCAATCCATTGCACATGAACACCTCTCAATCCTCACCGCTCTCGTCGTCGCTTCCCAACCCGTCATGCAACGCGTCAAACGATCAGAATTTAATGTTTGTTACGACGGGTGCGGTGGCGGTGACGACGGCGCGACTTGCGTCGTTTGGAACCCTTGCATTTGCGGCGGTGAGTTCGATTCCTTTTTTTACCGCCTTTTGGAGAAGACTCATCTTCAGAATTATAGCTGACAACACTGCCAACACTTGACACGAGATCAGCTTCGCTTGGGACCGAAGAACCAAAACTAAGCACATCATCTGTATTGGGAACCGGAACCTCAACCGACTCCTCCATTACAATATCATCAAATATGTGCATATTTTGTCTATGTTCAACAGCTTTGCACAAATTTCTGAAACGACGTGATGCGAGCATTGGCATTCCAGCGTCCACAAATGATTGTTCAGGAGTTTGACTTAACACCTCCATAAATTCCTCATATGTTCTTATGTCAGGGCTACCAAAAAGCTGCTCTAAATTTGATTGATGCGCCCCAATGAAATCAGTGATATGCTTAAATAAAGCGGGATGAGCCGCAAACGCAGTGCCTGCTTCGGAGGTCAACTGGACTAAAAAATCTTGCACCGTTGGTTTTGACGACATCGTTAATAAATAAAATGTGATATTGGTTATACATAATGCGAACATATTAATTCGTCTAAATAACAAACTCACAAAATATTCAATGCAATGCATTTAAAGAGACATCATCATATGACAATAATCAAGGAACTAGGGAAACAAACAATCAAGGAACCAATGATCACAAAGGCCGACGTCGTTACAAAATTCAAGGAGCTTCACGGCAAATACTACCACCAACGTGGCCACATGATTTCCACTGTGGCCGACAAAATGTCAAATGAATTCTATGCTTCAGACAGGAGCTCCCAATTCACATGGCATGAAATATATAATCACCACGTGTCAGACCGCGTGCTGATTCGCTCATGCTGCGGGTTCGTGCGTCTCATGGGACATAAATTCAAAATTCGTCTGGATGGTCCATTGATTCAAGAACATCGGTCCGAATTTGAAACATATTTTGGGTTTGGAGGACACTGTGACGGATACACTGAGAAGCGAATCGTCGCGTGTTATCCGGAAAGGGTTGACGATGCGTTGGACATTGATGAATTGTTGTTGAATGGATCAGGTTCAGAGCTGGTGGATGCAGATTACGCAAAACAGGCGATGATGATCATTGTCCTAGGTGGATATGTGAAGTCGTGGAAAGCAGTGGCCGAATTTGAGCAGTGGTTTGCAAATGCAGTGGGAGTTAAGTTCAACACTGGAAAAGAACTGCTGACACACACATTCAACACTATGGAACCTGAGCCAAAACCATTGGAACCAGAGCCCTTGAAAGAGCAATGATTGCGCTTTATGATTTACGTTTATTGTTTCTTTTACTTTTTTTGCAGCCCTTCTTAAAATTTCTATTTGTTTGCATTCGCCTTCGTTTACCACCAGCGCGATGAATGACCGGTTTGGTCAAATCATCTTGGTACATGATCAATGATTTCATAAAGTCAACTATTTTTTTCAGTAACTCTGCCCTTTTTGTTTGAACTGGGTCACATGTCAATGAAGGACCTCCAATAGAATGTAAAACTCCTGTAACATACGCTCTGACTGTGTCAGTTGGTGGCACATCCGTGAACACATCATTGTTTATTATTTCATCAAACTGCAGTTGCACGTTGCGCAATCCTGTTTGCATGTAATTATCATAATCAGTTAGAATGTCTTGATGTTCTTTAAATCGTTTGGCCCAATAAGCAGATGTCATGACCAATGCAGACTGACGCATGATTTCAGTGATTTTCTCACGACTATTATTTTCCATGAAAATTTCCAAATTCTTTTGCAATGCTGCGACCAACATTTGGTCAAAAGGCTGAGTTATGATAGATTGATTGTGTTCAAAATTTTCTGCATGATTTTCCGAAAAATAACCATGAGAATTATACCATGACATTCCCGTCGTTAATATTCTAAGAGTGGAAAAATGAATTATGACATCACACGATGTTATTTCTGATGCATCGCTCAATTTAATTGAATGTATTTCGGGAATTGATGATGCCAATTCGTTGACCCGATGCAATAATGCATTTCCTTTTCCGGCATCACCCGCATTGCATTTGTCTAAACGGCCAACCTCAAGTGTGCCTTCTTTAAGATCAAACCACAACATCAAACAATATGCATTGTCCTTGCTCTTTATCGTAAATTCTTGCATATGCGGGTGTGAATTTTTGCGTGTGCCGACATTGAAAATTGAAGCATCAAAAATTTCTCTTGTTTTTGCTTCCACAAATGATATTGACGCCATACCCAAATATATTATTATTGAAGAAATTAATAATATGTAAAATCATCTACGAATGTTGATTTGAAGCCATGATGCAATACAGTTCGGACATGTCGGCAATGCACACACTGGTACATGAACAGTCCCCCGGTTTCGGGATTGCGTTTGTGTGCGCGCATTTCACGCGACACTGCGCATTTGCAATGAATGTGTCTATTTCATCTTTCGTTTCCATGATTTGACATTTGGGAACGCAATTGCAGGCAATCAGTGGCGGTCCTCCGTGGGTCATCTTACAATTGGATTTGGATTTGGATGCAGATGAATAGTTGCGCATGTGCAGCAGCGACATGAAGCGAAACATGTTATTTATTGTGAGGGGTAAATAAAATGTGCTAGTTGTGTTTATGTCTGTTTTTTTGTAGATTTATTGGATCGTATTTTCATGTCCTCACCATCTTTGCGAACTGGCATGGTCATCGCCCCATAAACCTTCTCTGGTGGAGAAGATCAATTGCCGGTTGAAGACCTTGAGCTGCTGCCATTTCTAAATATTTGGCTGCTGGAGACTCCGACGAATCCTTGACTGATAATGAAACCCCTTCATCGCCACGATCCGCGCATCCTGCATACGCAAGTTGGGCTACGTCATAATTATGTGGTGGTTTTGCTGCAATGCCTATCAACACGACAGAAGCACGTTTAACTCTGGCTTCTTCTGAAAGCAATCGCTCTATCAGTTTATCCTTTATTTCAGATGGCGCATGCTCCTTTACTCTGTCCATTTGGTTGTTTATATCTTTTACATTCAGCCGGGCACACATGGCAAGCGCAAAAATTCCATACTTGCTCCCAGCATCTGCGCTTTCTTGGGCCAAACTAATGGTGACTCCCTCAATTTCATTCATCTCATAGCGTGAATGTAATAAAGGGTCATTCGGTCGGCGCCAACCAAAACATTCACGGTTATTCAAATAATCTAAATACAATAGCGCCAATACTCCTTTGCAATCAGGGTCATCTTGGCCATAAACAAGATCATGAGCTTTGATGTGCTCACTCTGACCTTCATAATACTCATCCCAAGCATTAGGATTTGGCTTCATTTGTCTTCTGGTTCGGAAGAAGTCCGCAAGTTCTGCTCGCGCAGGCAAAGATCCCAGTTCAATCGCTTGCCTCAATACTAGGGCTGCGTTCACAAAATCATTCCTCTTCCTAAGCTCCTTGCTATATTCTAGTAGTTTATTGGCCAAAATAGTTTCTCTTTGTTTTGCTTTAATGTATGATTGTGTTGCAAATTGCATGGAAAAATTAGGATCACGGTCCGTCGGAATTCCTAAACGTGCAAGTAGGAGATCAGTTTGTCCTGACTGTGCAGTTGATTTGAGTATGGTTTTTGATGACACAGGACGCAATTTTAAAAGTTTATTTGTTTGGGCTTCAAACATTCCTCCCCGTGTGACCCTTCCTTTTACATTTTTTAAGGTTTTACGTTTTTTCAAACGCGTGCCATTTTTCCTAGAAATCATCTTTATACATGAAACTTACATTAAATTTTGATTGAAAATCTCTCAGGTGATGCGTGCAAAATGCGGATGACATATTTGTTGAAGAATTCGGCGCTCACATTTGCCTTGATCAATTCACATGCTTCCATGTCCGGTGCCACCAGGAGTCCCGCCCATTTCGTGAATGTTTTTCCGCTAAGTTCAAACACCTCGCCTTCTTTCATGCGTGTGAGAATGCGTTCGTCGTTCATTTGTGCATTTATAATTAATGACATGGGCCTATTTCAATTCAATTTTATTGACATGTTTATAATTGCATTCAAATAATCTCATTGAAAAATAAAATCGCATTTAAGGATATAACAAATGACCCAACAAGAATCCATTGATTATAATACGGATTTAGAGCAGTTGCTGAAGTTGCACGCGGAGGAGTGCGAATCTCTCTCCATCCTGCACCGCAACTCGTATGAAAAGTACAACGGGCGTTCCAACTACATCAATATCCCGGTCATCATCCTGTCATCGGCGATTGGATTCGCAACGGGCATTGACATCGGATATGAAAAGATGAACATCATTCTGGGTATAAGCAGTATTTTCGTGGGAATCATTAAATCCATTGACACTTATTTCCAGTTAGGCAAGCGTGCCGAGTCGCACCGACTCTGCTCCCTGCAATTCCAGCAAATCAACAAGAAAATCCAGATTGAGCTCGCGCTCGTGCGTTCGCAGCGGGTTGATGCCAAAGACATGATGAACATCATCAAAACCGACATCAAGAACCTGTTTGACATTGCGCCTCTCATTGATCAAGACGTAATTGAAGCATTCAAGAAGAAGTACGGCCATCCAGTGGAAGGCACCAACAAGGTGCATTTTGATGCACACACACCCAATCTGTGCAACGGTTTGAGCATTGTCACCATAAATTCCGCGAAAAACAAACAGGATTACGAAGAAAGATCCAGTCGCAAAAGCAGTCGTGACGGCAGTCCGTCACGCGACAACACCAGCAGTGGCGGCAACAATGGTGGCAACAATGGCAACAATGGCAACAATGGCAACAATGGCAACAGTGGCAACAATGGAAACAATGGCAACAATGGCAACAATGGAAACAATGGAAACAATGGAAACAATGGAAACAATGGAAACAATGGCATCACAGTTGTCATTGACAATGCGGCGATTGCATTAGAACAGCAGCAACAACAGCAGCAACTTACTGAAGTGAATCATAAATTGCAACTGCATCAGTTGCAGCAACAGTTGCAACAGTTTCAACAGTTGCAATCAACTGCTGCGCAATCTGATCATGTGGTGATTGACATAATCCCAAATGCAGCAAATTATAGTGCATCTGCTGATTTGGTTTCATTGCATTCTTCCAAACATGTGTCTCGGGTTCCGAGTGTTCGCCAAAGCAGAATTCAAAGTGTTCATAATAGCGTTCAGAACAGTATCCATAACACTGCACCGAACAGTGTCCATAACACTGCACCGAACAGTGTCCATAACACTGCACCGAACAGTGTCCATAACACTGCACCGAACAGTGTCCATAACACTGCACCGAACAGTGTCCATAACACTGCACCGAACAGTGTCCATGGCGGCACCACCCCATTAAACGCCGATGAATCCGAAACCATTATAACCGAAATCACCGAAATCACCGAATTGACCGAAGCACAGTTGCAACAGTTGCAACAAATGCAACAATTACAACAAATCATGTCAGATTTGGAAGGAGAAGATGGTGAAATGATGTAACCTTGCACCTTATGATGCACCTCTTTAAATTGTTTTCGTAATATTTTTAAAAATTGATTTAAAAACATTATCAAATGCATGATAACCACCGCCCATACTCCTCAACACATTTCCCTCTAATGGAACGCCGAATCAACGCCCGAATTGACGCCTATTTGATTGCACTTAAGAATGAAATTGCAGCCAAATTTGAAGAGGTTCGTCAAAAACACACTGATACCCTCACCTCGGCAAGCGTAATTCAGAAGGACTACGCTGAAATCGTTGGATTCATTTATTCGGTAGACAAACTAAAACTGACCAAGGAAGATTTCATGAAACGAAAGCGCATCAAGAATGTGGTGCCCGTGTTTGACCGATGCCATGCCAAGCGCGCCAACGGCGAGCAATGCACGCGACGTAAAAAAGATGGCTGTGTGTGTTGTGGCACTCACACGAAGGGCACTCCCCACGGCATGTTTGATATTTTGGAGCCAGCCATCACGAACATCAAGGTGGACACGTGGGTGCAAGACATCAAGGGGATCATGTACCACATTGACAGTCTGGGCAATGTGTATGATCCAGAAGACATTGTGGCCAACACGGTGAATCCCCACGTCATTGCAAAATACGTAAAAAATCCGAACGGAGATTACAGCATTCCAACCTTCGGTTGATCAATTGATCACTTGCCCATGATCAATACATTAAAAAACATTGGAAGAATCATGACAATTATGATGTATCCTATATTCTCATTGATTTCAAGAGTGTTCACAAAAAACCAAATAAATTGCACGACAATGATCAAAACAAACAAAACAAACACCTTCAGCATCATGGGTGAACTGATTATTTTGATTAGTGAATCCATCCTGGTCGTATGAATTGATTCAGATTGCAGTATTATAATACATAAATATAATTATTTCTCTTATATTTATGCACCCATCATTTATGCACCCATCATTTATGCACCCATCATTTATGCACCCATCACTGTTGCACTTACAATACAACATAGTCGGTAAATTCCGGATCATATTCATCTGGCACATCCGTTACATCAATCTCATGACATGACAATGGTATTTGATTATCATAATCCTTAATGGTCCATCCTGGAATGCGTCTCTTTGATTCGCCGTCAGTTTTAAAATCATACTCGCCAACATAAGCGGAATTAAATGCGCGTGTCCAGTTTCCATTGATGTCACGCAGCGCAAGTTTACGCTTGACCAACGGATCTTTGTTAGCCCAATACATGCTCAATTCAGACCGATCCTCATCTCCGTTCATGAAAAATGCACGACATCGCCCCAAAAATACGGCAAACCGCACAATGCCACCTCTGCCATGCTTGCCGTATTCATTCACAGTCAGACTGGTTCCATCCCCCAATACATGCGGTTCAAATCGCAAAAGTTTACCAACTTTTCTTGCGTGGGGATGACGAATGGAATAGCAGGCATACCGCATTGAACCCATGAAATCCACAAAATAGTAGTATGGTCCAAAATGAGCCCGAGTGGATGCCTTTTTCACACCGAATGCTGCCATATAAGAGATGTAATTAAAATGCTTTCCGGCATAACATGCGCTCGGCGACTCCAGCACTCGCCCATTCATTTTTAACTGCATGACCAGTGAATTGTTGCTAAAAAATGAAATCGCCCCATCAGACATTGGGTAATTCATCATCTTATGTTCATTGAAAATTTCGCTAGACAGTGTCCACCACCATCGGGTTTTTGCGCGCAAAAATGGAATGCTTATTGCATCATTATCATCAAATTTATTGAAAAACAGGATGCACCGTTTTTCCCGTTTATTGTAAATGTATCCGCTGTATTTGACGTCATGATCGGATACAAATAATGCGCGCAAAGGAGCGGTGCACTGATCCACCAATCCAGCCTTTGTGTGTTTGGATAAAATGTAGGGGAACGTCAGTTTGTGACCCCCTTTATCTACTTTTCTGCCATCCAGATACAGTAAAAATTCTAAAAAGGGTGTGCTTGTTTGCGTCTGATTGATTCTGTAAATGCACATGTCAACCCGCGAGTCCAGTGGCAGGTCAATGTCGTCCACATTTGTCTTTAGTGCATCCACAAACGGATATGTCAGATGTTCCATTATGGATGATTTTGCAAAATCATATTGGCGCTTAAATTCGCCATTAATGCTGTCCACGTTGATGTCTGCGTCTGCACCTATTTTCATCTTCGTTTAAAGAGTCCTATCCTGACATATGCAATTATTTATTTTTGAATTTTCCGGCGAATGGACTCCTTAACCTTTTCCTGGCGCGAATCCATGATGAACTCGCTCAGCTTCTTGGCTGCGTCTTCGTCGTTGTAGTGCTGCATCAGGGCTGCAAACAGGTTCGTCTTGTTGATCGGCACTTTCACTTTCGTTTTGGCATATACCAGCTTGCCGTCATTGATGTCAAACACGTCAATCTCGTTGCTCTTCATGACGTTCACCAGCGCATCGGTCAGTGTCTTTTTATTATCTCTCAACGTCTTCATGTCCTTCTGCAGCTTGCGCATGTCGTTGTCCACCTCAATCCAGGATTTGATGTACTGCACCAGCTGCGCCTTGGTCTCGGGACCTGCTTTGGGTTCTTCAGGGGCTTCGCTCATTGATGGTATGATATAGTATACAAATGTATTAAAATAATTTTATATCAGTTTTTATGTGTTTATCATAAACATGAATTGAACCGATATAAATGATACACCGACTATATAATCCATCAAACATAAACCATGGCAACAAAACCGGAAGTCGGAGAAACAGAATTTGTCTGGAAGAGGCATGCAAATAACACTGCCCGCAAGGACATGACGAGACAGGCCATTCGCGCATGTTGGGAAACCGTAAATGCAAATCCCCCGTTTGATTCTAGCAAGCCATTCGTTGTATTAAATCATCGGTCGTTGCCCACCCTCGTCAGCACAGTCATCAACAATCTGACATCCAGAAATAAACTGGGCATTGAAGACCCGATACAAGAAGCAAATAAACGGTCTCAACTGCCAAACACCGAGCTCATGAACTACTGCATCGCAAAACAGCTGGCAACCCAGTGCGAAGAAACACACAAATCGCACCATGCCACAATTGAAGATTGGCTAGGACCCAACTCAAACATGGAGACATGGTTGGAAATAATTTATGAGGACGATGACATGGAGACCATAAAAGAGTTGGGAACCTTAAGTGCCTACTTTTCAAGTGACCCCACCATTCAAAAGTTGAGACTTTTTTACAATTATAAACCAAATACATTTGAATGGATGTGGCGACTATACCTGAATTATCGGGAAGACATGTGCATCAATTGTCAAAAAAAAATATCATTCAGCGACTACTTCAAAATAAGCACCCTCAAATTTTACACCTACTACACATCACATGAAACGCGCTACATGAATGTCGGTGATTTCCTCCACATGGTTTACAAGGCAGTTGGCGATACAGTCGCCACGCCGGTCGCTGCGCTTTGACATGTGACCACGGGTTGAACATTTTCATAGTGAAAAAAGTGTTAAAACATAGACACATGCACTTACTTACCTTTGAATTACTCACCTTTCCAGTCTAGACTTTCCCCACTGACGGACACACTCCATTCACCAAATGTCTCTTGCTTCTCACACATCCACACTCTTCCATTCTTCCTCCAATCTTCTTCTCCATTCTTCCTCCAATCTTCTTCACATGTCTCTCATCAAACCACATCTTCACATAAACACGACCACACATATACCCCACCAACCTTCCAAACCCAAACATCACATCACTCACCTCATCCTTCAATTCTTCCCAGCTTCCAGCCTGACACACCTCTACCACTTCATCCCAAATCTCTTTCAATCTCAATCCAAATTCACCCTCATCATTCCTCAAGCATCCACAATATTTCATCTATCCAATTTTCTCTTAACACTGATTGGTTTCAAATGCTTTTTGAAATCATTTCAATTTTTTTGGGTTGTATTGATTTTTGGAATCACATTTTGTTGTAAAAAAAATGTTTTTTTTTGTTTTTTCTGTTTTTTTTGTTTTGCATTGAACATCTGTCTGTCTGTCTGTCTGTCTGTCTGTCTGTCTGTCTGTCTGTCTGTCTGTCTGTCTGTC